>Ga0123352_10022327_pt1 | contig 10092 bp, 8 predicted proteins | sample TergutLab28metaG_FD_89700 | JGI IMG/M metagenome (GOLD analysis project Ga0123352, IMG submission 89700) | Labiotermes labralis P1 segment gut microbial communities from Petit-Saut dam, French Guiana - Lab288 P1 | ecosystem: Host-associated > Arthropoda: Insects > Digestive system > Gut ...
TAACATGCAAAATAACGCATATCAACTCATTCAGGCGTAAAGTCGACAAAAAAATACGCCGATTGATGGCTTATTTGTTGACTTTTTTGTTGGATGGGGTATTCTGGAAGTCTAAAGAGAAGTTGATGTGTAATTTCGTAGTTTCAGTATCTTACTGGTTGTGGTATAATTCAAAAAAAAGGCATACACTAAAGCTAGGAGGGTTGCTCTTGAACACATATCATAAAGAACGAATCGAAAACTTACCCCTGCAATTTGCTGACACTATAAATTCGATTATGGCTGTCATTACAACAATTGATGATGTCGAACAAGTTATCATGTTTGGTAGCTGTTCACGAGGTCAGCAAAAAGAACACTCTGATATAGACTTGCTTCTATTATTGGACCCTAAAAAGAGTGGTGTGCCATTTAATCGGCTAGAACAAAAAGTAGGTACTGAAATTTACGAGCAATTTTGCTTCAATGGAAAAAAAGAAGTGGAGTTGTTATTTGCTGACAAAGATGTTTATGCAAATAGTACAGACCCCACATCAGTTTATAAACGAGCAAAAAGGGATGGAGTTGTTTTATATGAACAACTATTATGATATTGCTGAAGAAGATTTCGAAGAGGCGGAAGATAGGCATGTCGCTGGAAAATATAAAAGATGTGCTATTTGGTGCCAACAGGCTGGTGAAAAATATTTAAAATATGTTCTCGTTAATAAATTAGGGATTACCGGAGGCGGCAGCACCCAAAAAGATATCGACGACACATCCATAATAAACAGTCATAATTTAAAACGCATTTATGACAGAATAAACGAAAACAAACAAGTAATAACTGTACCTGCATCGACACTATATTCCCTGACTAGCTACTACACCAAAGTTCGTTACCCTGGAGAAGGTTATGTTGATGTTGACCAAGAGACAGCAAACGAACTGATTGATCACGTTAAAATTGTAAAGAAGGCCGTAGATGATTTTTTGGAATCTATACCAATGGAGGACAACATAAAGGCTTTAACTGGTAAATTCTCAAACCAATAATCATTATATTTAGACAAACACTAACGCCAGAAAATATCTGGTGTTTTTTTAATTGCAAAAAAGGAGGTGCAACCCATGCACTCTGAGATTATGATAGTGCGCTCAGTTGAGCGAAATGTTTTTATCGTTGACATAACAATGGATAAACTTGAAGAAGGCGACTACAAAGATAACATTGCCATTTTTGGTGAGGATGCTATTGAACTTGGCGGTGAAATCAGAAACGAAAGTGAGGAAGTGCTGGCTATTATCCCATCCAGACGAATCAGAATAAGCCAACTACCCGAAAACCCTATACGTCAGCGGTTTCCACAAACAACTTTTGGCGATTTAGCCAGAGATATTGCCCTTGCTTGGTATGAGCAATCCAAAAGCCGTATTTCAGATTACATATTCTTACACTCACTACAGATAATTTTCAACAAAAACATGATGCAATAGTTGCAATACAGGGTGCTTTGGAAAACTTAATAAGCCTCTACCATGAGTTTCAAGAGGCTTCAGCAGGTGGCATTGGTTTAAGTGATGCTGATTTGGATACCCTTGCTAGTCTTTTAGACCAGCTTAAAGATGTAAAAGTGGACTTAGCCTCATTACAAAACCAGTTTGCAGAAATACAACAATCGCTGCAAGAAGCAAAAGAAGCCATTGTTTCAAAAGTAGAAGAAATAAATGCTGTGCTTTCTAATATCGGAAATGTTGAGATTGCAGATGCCAGTATCAAAAGCATTACCAATGAAATAGTTAATGCAGTCAATGAATTAAACAACTTATCTGTAAGCGATCACAAACTTCAATTGGAAAGCTATGAGAAACATCCTAATTAAGGGATGTTTCCTTGTATTCAATCTTATATAACGCAGCCATAGAATTTTAGTATATTGCGAACTGTATCACTCATTTTTGCACCTCTGAAATCACATCCACTGACAATAAACCCTGGAACGAAATTTTCGTATGATTTCAATTTTCCCGTTTCAATATCTAATGAAAAAAGAAAATTCGGATGTTTCCAGTAATACACATTGCCGCCTGTAATTACTGCATTTGCAATAGTATCGTATTCATTATTTTTTGAGAGTTGTATTCGGCAGCACTCAAGGACTCCATTTTTGGAATACTTGAAGACAACAAGTTCATTATGATGAAGTGTTACTATCGTATTTAAAGCATCGTTAATATTCAATAATTGAAACAACGGCTCTTCGCATCCCTGCAGGTGATGCACAAGTGCGGGCAGATCTGAAATGACGTAATTTACCATATATGGATCAAAATACATAGGCTCTGTGACCCCATCTGCACCGTGTCTTTGAATACACATTGCTTCCATCAATTTTTCATCATCTGCTTCGACGTTTAAAAACATACCGGAGTTTATACAATAGTACTCTTCAGCATTGGTTCCATCATCTATTCGGTACAATGGTGGAAAAGTTTCTTTGTGAAATGGCGAAAGTTTCTGCAGTAAAAACTTATCTAAAAAAGGTAACTCATACCATGTATTAAGTTTGTATTTGCCATCTGCCACATTTTTGAATTCATACATTCTTGGTAATGGTGCGATACTATTTTTTGAATCCGGACTAAAAGATACAAGAACTTTTAAGCTATTATCAACATCTGAATAAAAGGCGGCTTGTATCGTTTCTGATTCGTCCGCTTGAAATACCAAAGTGGATGTCAATTTGTTCAAATCAATCTCTGTAACCTTTTTCACAAATTCACAAAACATTCTATCTTCTGTTGCGGGCATAAACATACTTTTGATTTTGTTCCCCTCTACATAGTCAAAATATGCGTATACTGATTCTCCGGTAGCAAAATGATAGCGTTTTACATATTCATAGTCTTCATTTTCATAGTGAAATAACATATAACCATGAGTATCGCTATAAAGCGCAATAGATGCTTGCGATTCACGTTCTCCGTAGCACATAGATTCAACCAATTTACCTTGTTCATCAAGTACGATTAGGCAGTCGTTGTCAAATGTAACAATTAGCCGTTTTTCAGCTTCAATTGTGAATACGTTGGTAATTGAGCGTGTACTATATCTATATTTTTCTACAGGTTTGTTTGAAGCAACCAAGTCCCATTCGAAGGGATTTAGTCGTTCATCAAACATAAGAAGTTTAATTGCATTGTGACTTCCGGCAATTTGAAATGTTAAGTCCTCATATTGATAAATTGCCTCAACATATTCTTTGACTATATCGTATTTCACGCAAGCATCGAAGTGAAGCAATAGGAGCATATCAACACCTTTAGCAAATACCAAATAATCAGGAGCATCGTAATTGTACGCCATATCTGTGACGTGTTTAGATGACAAGGTAAGCTTCCTTAGGCTGTTTCCCTCCCAAAAAACTATGGTTTCACATTTCTGATCCACGCAAAATGGTGGAGACAATACCGTTCCGACATCATCATCTCCATCGAAATCAAATTCAATCGAGTAGCTATGGAGAAGATATTTTTTATTATTTTTTGCGTTATATATTGCAATTTCATAAGTTACTTCCTTGATATCTTCTGATGATTCTTCGCAAAAAGTTGTTCCAATTGTGTAAAACCAAAGAAACTCACAGTTGTTTATCATTTTTACCTCGATAACGTTGCCAATTTCGGTAAATTGGATATCATAAACTGGTTCAATTTCTTTCCGAGGGTAAACATACATATGTCTGTTGGAGTACACAATTATCACATATTTATCATCTGGAGAAAAATTCATTACATTTATGTCCGTATTATTTTCTGCTGGAATGTATTCTGTCCAGCCATGTATCCAGTCATACTCTTGTACGAAGCACGAGTGACCATTTGTTTCATCGTTTTTTTTAAAACCACCAACTAAAAATGAGTTATCATCATGGGAAATAGCAAGCCTAGACTGCGTTAGTGATTCACTTTCGTAAAGCTTACTATTAGGAAGTGTGATGGTATTCATGCAACGGCCTGTATCAACATCCCAACGTTTGACTGTATTTTCTGTACTCATAGTAAATAAATAATCACCGAGTTTTGAATATGCAAATTCAAGTATTTCTTCTAAATGCCCTTCTATTTGAAATGTGTCATCAGAGATTTCTGAGCCATTAAAATTTGCATATAAAATATTGTCACCGAACCCGACAGAACAGGTTACACCATGTAGGCGGCAATCCTTTAAGTTTAACTTTGAAAAACTCTCCCCTGCCAAGTTGCCACGCACGTTTTTCAGTGTTTCCACTATGTTCAATACGCCAAATATAATCGCTCTTTTAGTGTTCCTGAATATGTCCAAAACAGAACGCAAGATATCTTGCTCGGGTGATGTGGCAATAGGAAGTTGCCATCTTCCATCTTTTATTATAGGGGCATTTTTATGTTCAGATAGCATTTCTCCAATATATACCCGTTTCGTTTCACTCCAAGGGTTTCCGTTCATCAAGTGAAGTGCAGCGAAAGCATCATCACTTAGCGAGATTTCCCCTTTGGCGAGGTGCTTATTTTGGTATGCAACAGACATCCGCATGAGTTGCACATCGTATACACCTGCAAAATAATCGCGCACATGATGATGTATAAAGTAGTAGTTGAAATCCTTGTCACGGTACATCACACCCAAAGACGACTCAATACATTCTAGAATTTCTCCGCTCATTATCTCACCTTCTTGTGAAATTAAGCTATCTTTTATTGTTCGTAGACTTCGAGATGCTGTTTCATATTCAGGAAATGAAATCACTTTCTTGTTCCAAAATGTTATGTCTTCCTCCTCTGCATTATTGAAAAAACTTTCTATAAGTTCAATCAAATCGGGTTTATCATAGGAAAAATGGTCAATATATTCAAAAGTCCATCCAATGTAAGGAATCACGAAATCCAAGATAAACCACGTTTGTATCATGCTTAAACTTGATAGCGTATTTATTCGTCTTGCGTTCATACGCTCCGTATATAACCCCTGTGTGCGATTAAAAAAGTTGTATAAAATCTCGCCGCGTGTCGTGGGGCGTTCATTACCTTTGACCCATCCAGCAGTGAACATACATAAAAATAGTGGAATTCTCAAACACTCAAGCAATTTAAAATCTGCGGTGATTGCATTAATTTCTGCTTCTCTATAATGATTTTCATAAAGGTGTTTCTTGATATCTTCTTTTTTTACGCCTGTGAGTTCGATGTTTTTTGTAAGTTCATTCGAAAAATAGACCATATCCATTTTTCTGCTTGTTATAATTACACGGACGTTGGGGAAGTCCATTATGTCTTGAATTTCCCTATTTAAAAGTTCACGAACAGTCGAACCTAAGCTTTCGCCTACTTTACTAACAGCCAAGCTCCTAATTACCTCATTAAAACCGTCCAGGAGTAACATATATTCAGGAGTTGACTCAGGTTTTTTCTTAAATTCTGCTTCGATACACGATAATAATTCGCTCTCTACATCCTCCATTTCACAGCTTTTAATCTGAGCGGAAATATAACGGATTATGAAGTTGGTTCTCTGATTTATATCCGAGTACCATTCCCCCATCCGTGGAGGGCATCTATTCAATTCTATGAAAATTGGTACACAACTTTTGCTTTGGTATTTTTCCTCAAAAACTCTCTCCATGAGTTTTATTAAAAAAGTTGTCTTCCCAATTCCCCCTTCACCAATGAATGAGAGATTGTTTTCGTTATATTGTATCAAAATGTCATTAAGTGAGACCGTTGCACCTTTTTCTGTTTTTCCATATTCGGTGAAACTGTTTTGCGTTATATAACCGTTTGGTAATAACTTTGATAAAATATTCAAATTGGCAAATCGATTTCCTTCGCTTCTTGAGATCAAATATTCACGTTTGCAGGCTTCCCAAATGTCTTTTTTTGAACATAATTTGTTTGAGTTATTAATAATTTCTGAATCATAGTGCTTGTTTTGTTTTTGTACGGCGTATAAAAAAACAGATGATAAAAAATTGTCAAGGGTATCTTTATTTGCATTTTGCAAAAAGTTATTTTTCATTGTGTCAGCGATGTTTGTATCATTTGAAATAACATTTTTCAGGTTGTAAAGTAAATCTTCAATGAGATTCTCTGCTATACATGGAATGACATATTCTTTAAAATATTTTTTTGATTGACTGATTATCAATTTAGATGAAGCAGCTTTTTTTATTGTTTGCCTAACCTCTGTTTTGAAGCTAAATAATTCGCTTGCCATCTTATCCGTCACAACCATCGTATTTCCAAGCCTATCCTGCAAATTCTTTTTTTCAATGATGTGGGTAAGCAATAATTCCGTTACGGCAATTTGCTCTCTATAAGATTCAGCCATCGAGTTAAGTAAAAGTCTAGCATATACGCCAAAACACAAGGAGCTTATAATCGGCAGTTCATTTTTATTTTTCCTTTTCATCGTTAATTCCTCTCCTTAATAAATTCATCTATGTCAAATGGATGTCAAACGTATGGGAAATACATACTTGATTTGATTTGCTATCCTCTTTTCAGAAGCCAATGCCAACAAGTATCAACTATCGCATTATATCAAAACAACACAAATAAAACACCATTGTCTGGTTTTGGCTAAATAATATGAAGGGAGGGATTTATATGGGTTCAGTAGTTGAAAGGCTGTGCGAGCAGATTATAAATGCAATAGGGCACAAGGATGCTGATCTTTTTTCAGGGGCGTGCCTCGTTAGACCGTTTTACCAAGTTGACGTTTCTGATTCATTAATGCAAGAAATGCTTGAAGACGAGTAGAACAAAAATAACTCCCATTGGGTATGGAAATTTCATACTCTTTGGGAGAATTATTTCAAAGAAGGGAGGTAGCAAAATGAACAATAACATTAAAAAAATTGCGTCCTCTGTGGCTTCCGTTCTAATTAATCTTGCTAAAAAAGGGGAAGATAGACGAGAAAAGGTTGAAAGCATCATAGAGGGATTGATTTGGGATATTATTATATTAATACCAATTTACACATTGTCGATATTTCTAAATGTGCTCCCTCTGACGATTGCTATCCACGCTTCACGGAATTTTCTTAAGCATCGGGCATTTGGGCTTCACTGTCGTAAAGCTATAAATTGCACCATAATCACCACCATACTTCTAATTGGTATACCTTATGTAGTTCGTGTATTTGAGCTTGGTATTTCTAACATGGAAGTATCTTTGATTTTTGCTGTGATTATCGTGATTATGCACAGATATGCACCTGCCGATATCGAAATACGTCCTATAGCTGGTGAAAAGAAAAGGGCAAGGTTAAAAGATGCATCCGTTACCAGAACCGCTATACTAATGGTAATAGCTGTGATTCTATTACCTATAGATAGAGGTTCTTGGTCATTATTGATAATAGTAGGAGTAATTTTTCAAGCCTTATCTATCCACCCTTTAGTATATAAGCTATTAGGAAGGCAGTGGGATAATTATCTTAATCACGATAAATTGTGAAGAAAATTCCTTACTTTATATTGGTCACATTAAGTTCGTGGATCAAATATTGATTTGAATCACAATCGTAGATATAGCTGTCCAAATCCAATGCATCATTTTCGTCAACAATTTTGCTGACAGTATAAAGACCAAGCCCTCGGCCATTAGACTTTGTACTAAATCCTTCTTCAAACATTTTTGACAAAGACGGCTTCGTATGAAATGTATTAGCAAATTGCAAAGAAAAATATTTATCATTTGACGTTGTTGAAAATTCTAAAACAGCCTTTTCTCCATTATTAATCTGCTCAACACACGCTTCAATAGCGTTATCCAAAAATATTCCTACCATGCGACATAAATCAATTAAGCTAATATTTTTGGTTGCAATGCTTATTTCGCCTATTGGTTTTATTCTTACATCGATACCACTGAAATATGCATTCTGTAATTTGTATGAGAGTATCGCCTTTAAAGAAGGTATTTTTATATTCATAAGGTTGTTTAGATTCAAATCTAAAGCTGCTATATCTAGGTTTGAATCTAAAATTTTTATATAGTTATTGTAGTACTGTTCAATACCAACTAAATCACGGTTTTTTATATGTCCAGAAAAGCCAAGTAGGAGATTAAAATGATCATGACGGAAGACTCTAAGTTCTTTGTTCATACCTTCTATGTTTTCAGAATAGATTTGCAAATGCTTACCTTCTATCTCAAATTGCATGTTTTTGCTGAAAATATACAAGCTGAATGCAAAGTAGGTAAAACAGAGTCCCAGGGAAAGTCCGTATACCAATTCTAGTAGTGCCAATTCGTAGAGCGTATCTCTCATGAGAACGCCTATTAAAAATACAGTTATAGTAAGGAGTGCCCCTACCATTAGCAAAGTCAGGAATTTTCCTTTTACTAAAGCATCTAAGTTCCCTAGTTGTTTATGCAAAAAACGCCCAATTAACTTTGATGTAAAGAATGTTAAAGGAAAGAAAATAACCTTATACAGAAATAGTAATCCCCAATCATTAGAGACAAGTTCCTGTGTAATAGTACCCAAATATGAAAGATGAGAAAAAAGGAAGATTATTATGCTTCCAACTATATGGCCTGCCAATAACGAAATGATAGACATTAAGACCGCATAGAAAATACTAAGCGAAATAATTTGAATTTTTCTTTTAAGCATAAGCGTCGTAGAGAGAATTATAATTACATGCGTTAAAGCAGAGCGAACATCCATATTAACTGGGATAAAATCAATTCCCTTTATGGCTACCATAAAAAGAGACAAAATAATAGTTGCTTCTAGCTTAGCAAATTTGATTCTTGTAACATTTATAAGTATAAGTAAGAATACTAGAGCCCCAGATACAGAAGTGAAAGTATCAAAAGCTACTTGGCTGCTATCCATAATCGTTGTCTCCTATAACAACTCAAGCAACTGCTTAAGCTTACTAAACGTTCTGTTTGCCACAGGAACTTCATGTTCGTCTGCTATTCGAACAGTCATCGTTGCCCTGTCTATGGAAGTTATTCTTTCCAAATTGACAATAACGCTTTTATGACACCTGAAAAATCGTTCGTCCAAATCAAACATGATTTCTGTTAATGAGCGCCGAAATGTATGACGCTGTGAGTGCGTATAGAGACTTACACCCCTGGATTCACCCATAGAAGATTGGATATATAGAATATCTGAAAGGTTTACGGAAACAATTGTGCCCTTCATATCGTCTATTAATTTCAAAACAAGTTTTCCTTTCTGCGACATATCGGTACTTGTTAATCGTTTATAAATGCTATCAATGCAACTACATATTCTCTCTTGCACATTAAGGTTACCCTTAACTATATAATCAAGCACCTCAAGCTTACGCATAAGTGCAACAGGAAGGAAATCGGGGTCCATAGTAATAAATATAATGAATCCTCGAGGATCATAATTTCGAATCGTTTCTGCTAAATTTATCCCATCTATTGAATTTTCCAAATGAATATCCAAAAAATACGCACCGAATGGGCTCATCACCTCTTTGCGTTGTTTTAGAAAATTGAGCACGTAGTCAGGCGAGGTGGAAACACATGCCATTGACATGGGCAATCCTTCAACGGAAATGTAATCGTCTATGTATTTTTCAATTTTTGAAAGACATTCCAAATTATCATCACAGATGACTATATCTAGCATAGTTTAACACCCCATGTACATACAAAAAAATTCACGGACTTCGTTTTTTAGTTTTGATGACTTATGTTTAGTGTTAATTAAATGTTGGTTTGTTCAAATCATTCGTTTAGAAGAAGTAAAAATAACTCGAATCAAGCAGCACTTTCCATAAAATGTCAGCAAGTTACATGTGCGACGTTCAGACCAAAAACCTGTCGATTAATGACAAAACGGTTATGGATACACCTTATAGTTTAGAATAATGTAGCTGGGAGATAAAGGCTTCGTAAGCATAGAGATAGTCTATATTAAACTTTATTCCTTGTCAATTTCAGAAAAACTCCTAAGAAGCTGTCTAGTATCTACAAAGAATGAGAGAAATGAAGGCAACGGAGGTCATTTGAAGGTAGTTGAAGGCTGAGCGTTCGCAGCATTTCCAAAGTCTGCGACACTTATCCAGCCATGCAAA
>Ga0123352_10022328_pt1 | contig 10092 bp, 12 predicted proteins | sample TergutLab28metaG_FD_89700 | JGI IMG/M metagenome (GOLD analysis project Ga0123352, IMG submission 89700) | Labiotermes labralis P1 segment gut microbial communities from Petit-Saut dam, French Guiana - Lab288 P1 | ecosystem: Host-associated > Arthropoda: Insects > Digestive system > Gut ...
AGATTAAGCGCCCTATCATGAATTAATTCAACGCTCAAAGTCATAGAGTCAGTATAACTGCTGCCCTGCCATTTGTCGAGCAGCAGAACGGTTATTCTTTTTTTAGGCAATCACGGCATACGCCTGAAAACGTAAGGCTGTGGTTTTTTACCTCGTGTCCGTCAAGTCCCGTCATCTTACCGCAGATCTCACCAAGATCGGTGGAGACATCGAAAACGCGACCGCAGGCATCGCAGGCAAAGTGATAGTGCTTATCCAGACGGTGATCGTAATGCACAGCTCCGTCATTGAAATTGCCAACGTTAAGAATTTCTCCTGATTCCGCCATTTGGGCAAGATTACGGTATACCGTAGCTTTGCTGATAGACGGGTACTGCACGGAAACGCGATCGTAGATCTGCTCTGCCGTTGCGTGAATATCAAGATCGCACAGAGCGGCAAAAATCATCTGCCGTTGAATCGTGTTGCGTTTGCCGCTCTGAATAGCTGCGTAAGGTTGTTGGGCAGCAGGCGCGAAAGCCTGCTGTTGAGTGTCATCGTTTTGCAAGATGTTCCACCAGCTCCTCTATTGTTTTCTTGCCAAAAAGCACGGTCTTGTTATCGATAATGACTGCAGGAAGACTCATGATGCTGAACTTGTTCCTGAGTTCTGGGTAATGCTTCATGTCGATCATTTCCGCGGTGATTCCTGGATTAAGCGCGCCGATCCGCTGACATGCCTGAACGATGTCAGGGCAAACGGCGCAGGAAAGGGAAACACCAATCTTGACGTTCCCTGGTTTTAGGGCTTTGATCTTTGCCGAAAGATCGCTGTCGATTTTCTGCCCCGGACCTGCAACGTTGTAAATGGCAAGCATAAACGATTCAAGTTCGTGTCCGCCAGGAACTCCGTGGAAACTAAGACCAGAATATTTTTCGTCTTTGTCCATCAATGCGATCATCGGGAAAAAATCAGCGTCAATGTCGGCTTCAAGTTTTGGGTTTGTCCCTTGTTCAAAGATCGCCACCGTAACCTTATCGGTAAGGCTCCTAAATTCCTGGAGAAACTTCTTAACATCCTGAGAAGGTTTTCCAATCCCAATCACTGCGTTTACCGTGATTTTACTTTCACACTTCTCCATCACGTAGGCAACTTGCGCAGCCGCCTGTTCACTGAAGAAATTGGCGCTTTCATCGTGCGCAACTTCAAGTCCCAGTTCCTTCTTTTTATCCTCAATATATTTTTCAACAGCTGTCGAGGCAATCGCGCCATCGGATGTTGCCGTTACCAGCTGGCGCAGGCGCTTGGGACGAATGTCGCCTGAGGCATACACACCAGGAACATCGGTCTGCATATCTTCCCCTGCAGGAATGTAGCCCTGTTTATCCATTGCCACATGACCCTTGAACATGCTGCTAATCGGTTCGTAGCCGACGAAAACAAACATGCCAAACGTATTGTCCTCTTCCGTAACATGGTGAATCCAGGTTTCCTCGGTAACGTTGTTGATGAACTTCGCCTCTTTAAGAAGATTCGTTCCCTTAACGTAGACAACTTCAGTGTTGAACTTAACCTCGATCTTTTCATGGGCAAGAACTTTGTCGCCAATTGCCTTGGCGCAGGTAAACTCTGGCTCTCGTGCAATAACGATTACCTTCCGCGCGAAACGGGTAAGGAAGACAGCTTCCTGGCAGGCGGCAAAACCCGCGCCGATGACGAAAACATCCTTGCCGTCAAAAAGTTCCCCATCGCAGGTGGCGCAGAAACCAATGCCGCGCCCGGCAAATTCAGCTTCGCCTTCAAAACCTAAACTGCGCGGTTTTGCCCCAGTGGCAATAATCACGCCGATGGATTTATATATCTCACTGAATTTGGTTTTAATTTCCTTAATGCCGCCTGAAAAGTCAACATCGACAACCTCGTCGTTGACAAAGGCAACGCCGAAACTTTCAGCCTGCTTTCTCATCGTCTGCATCAGATCTTTACCGCTGGTGGATGGAATCCCTGGGTAATTGACAACATCAGACGTGATTTTTATTTGCCCACCCATATCCGAGCGCTCGATAACCAGCGTTTTGAGTTTTGCCCGTCCAGAATACAGTGCCGCCGTAAGCCCCGAAGGACCAGCGCCAATAACGATAAGATCGTATAGTTTGTCCATAATTTCCTCACCTACTATCGTACTAGTTTGTACCTTATAAGAACTATGAAGGAAGTTCAGCCTGAAATGAACCATCTCTGGCTGAACTCTTCCAAAATAGCGCTTGCCCTTTTTAGAGCTTGCCGACCAAGTCGATGCTTGGCTTAAGGGTTTCTTCCCCAGGCTGCCACTTTGCAGGGCAAACCTGATCGCCGTGCTCAGCTACGAACTTCGCAGCGCGGAGCTTGCGCAGCAGCTCACTTGCATTGCGTCCAATACCAAGCTGGTTAACCTCGTAAGCTACGATCTCAAGCTGGGGATTGACAATGAACGAACCGCGAAGGGCAAGCCCTGCGTTTTCGATAAGTACCTCGAACATCTTCGACAGGCAGTGTGTCGGATCGGCGAGCATCGCGTACTTGATCTTCTTGATTGTAGATGACGCATCGTGCCATGCCTTGTGTACGAATTCTGTGTCGGTAGAAACGCTGAACACCTCGCAGCCTTCTTTCTTGAAGTCTTCGTGGTGATCGGCAAGGTCGCCTAACTCAGTCGGGCAGACAAACGTAAAGTCCGCCGGATAGAACACAAACACCGACCATTTTCCCTTCAAATCCGCTTCGGTAACCGCTTTGAACTTGCCTTCTGCAAAAGCCTGCACCTTAAAAGGCTCAAGTTTTTTTCCAATTAAAGCCATGATAATTCCTCCTAGTTGGTAATTATTATCAATAGGTTATCATGTGCGTGAAGTTCTGTCAAGCGCAAAATGTACGAATTTTACGGGAATTTGTTGGAAAGACGAGAGCATCACAGGATTTTTGTGTGTACCAGGTGTGAAATACAGTTGACAGAAATTCCTTAGCTTTGTATTCTTAACATCATGAATGACGTTTCCAGCGAGCTTCGTACTATAAAAGTAGAGATAGTACGCCAATGGATTTTTGGAGGCTGATATGTCTACGATATTCCAATTTATAAGCTGGGCTTTTGTCAGCATTGTTTGCTTTACGGTATACTTTAAGCTCCGCAAGATGCGTAAAGAAAAAGAATAGCGTTCCGCAGCTCTCCTCTGAAGGATCGCAAGAGCTTTCGCAATGCGGGTGTTTTGCCTTTGTATCAGCCTATTTTGGGACTTGGCAATCAGAGGTTCGGGTGGTTCGTGGTACAATTCCTGCTTTACTACTAATCCCCGCGCTGTTATACATGGGCATACAACAGCGCAGGGAAAAGTTTTACCGTTTTGTCCAAACTCCAATCATGTCTTCTCCCCCCTCTTCAAACGTTGAATCCGCAGTAATTGTAAATTTACTCCTGTCAGTAGCGCTGGGGAATAAGCCAGTGCCAGAGGAGATGCTTCCATCCCATTCAACAGCGGATAAGGTGATGGTTTTACCGCTTATGGTATAGGAAAATTGATAAGGAGTAGGATTGCCGTCACCATAAACCACTGCACTTTTTCCAGAAAAGAAAAGACTCCAAGTAGTAACTTCATGATAGTCCATAGTCTCTTGGTTGTCGCTATAATAATGCCCAGACAACGTTCCACCAGTGGACGTAGAGTCCTTCTTCGGGGTCAATGCCCCTGATGGCTGGGAAATAGTTGAGCCATCTTCGGCAGTAATATCTCCGCTAATGGCTGTCATACCTTCACTGGAAATGGTAACAGAAAATGTTTTTTCTGATGATTTGCCTGAGACAAGTGGCTGTAATACCAATTTACCAGAGGGAGTTGATTCTACCGTACCTCTGCTCAGCACCTTAAATACGGTCTCATTTTTTAGCCTCAGTTCCAATACGAAGGTGTCGCCCTTTACGGGGGTATACGCCTTACTAGCAGCTTGTGTTTCAATGATGGTCAGACGGTATGTATTACCATCAGAGTTGTCACTTTCGTATGGAACCGACCGTGGACCTGCCGATCCTGATGGATTTGTAGCATTATCGCAGCCCGTCAGAACTACGGCAAATATCAGCGCTGTTGCCAACATCCCCCAAAGAAACTTTTTGTTTGCCATGTTTTTCTCCTTCACTTTGGCAACAAAGTGTAATACTATCTTTAAAAGCTTTGCCCATAAAGCTTTTAGTTCTTGAGAAAAAATAAAAATAGGTTGGAAAATGGGAAGATACTTTACCTATAGTTACTATAGGTATACATATTGGGGGGGGCAAAAACCGTGCCAAGTTCAGAAGATTCTATACAAAAATTATAAAAAAATAGTTTTTTGCCCAAAATCATACAATGATACTACCCTACGGTGTAAAATCATGCAAGTGCTCGTCAGCAAAGTCGGTGAATTGAAAAAGTGTCCCCAATCGCGTATCAGCATCGTCCATTCTCTACGATCTCCTGCAGCTTCTCCGCCGGATCGCCAGAACCTTCGCAATCGAGCCAGTGAACGTTGGGAAGCGAGGCAAAGAAGGTGATCTGCCGTTTGGCATAACGGCGGCTGTTTTGGGCGATAAGAGCTTGTACGGCAGGAATATCTTCCGAAAGCCGCCATGTGCGCCTTCCACTGCCTTGTGAAAGCGAAAGCGTGTCGTTTTCGATAAAGAACTCGCGGTAGCCGATGGCGCGCATACCAGGATCGTCTGGAGTATAGCCAGAATCGTACAGGCGTTTCACTTCGGCGGCAAGCCCTGCCTCGAACATCGCTTTGGTACGGGCGTTGATCCTCTGGTACAGCGCTTCCCGATTTCGGCGTAAACCTACGATGATAAAGCGAAATTGCCCTCGATCCACGGTGTTCTGTACGTGGTGCGCGGTGTCCGTTTTGCCGACCTGCGTCCACGCCGAAGCGTAGGAACTTAACGGGCGTCCACCAGTACGGTAGACTTCAAGAGCGCGAAGAATGCGGTACTCATCGTTTATGTGGATGCGTTTGGCACTTACTGAATCAACGAAGGCAAGTTCCGCCATAAGCGAAGCTGCACCGCGACTGGCAAGCTCTGCGGCAAGCTGGGCGCGGATGCTATGATCCGAGGGAGGAGCTTCGCTTAAACCAAGGATAAGGTTTTGGAGGTAAAACGCCGTTCCGCCTGAGACAACTGGCAATGCGCCGCGGCTTTCGGCATCAAGACAAGCGGCTTCGGAGCAGCGGACGAAATCCCCTGCGCTAAACTGCTCGTTGGGGTCTTTTACATCGATAAGATGATGACGGATGCGCGATTGCTCTTCGGCGGAAGGTTTTGCCGTCCCAATGTCCATACCTCGGTAGACCTGCATTGAATCGGCAGAAATGACTTCGATGCTGGCTTTACCCGCAAGGGGATTTCCGCCCCTTGAAAGCTTATCCAGCAGGGCAGGACTGTGCTCTGCCATAACTAGAGGTGAGGGATTTCCGCCCCTTGAAAGCTTATCCAGCAGGGCAGTTTTACCCGATGCGGTAGGACCAAAGAGGATGAGAACCAGATGCTTCATTCATTCATGCATTTAATGCGTTACTGGTTAAGGCGGAACTCTATTTCCTGGGAAAAGAGCTGGCGGGCTGCCAGGGATACTACCTTTCCGCTGTTGTTTTCAATCCAGTAACAGGCATCATCATCATTTGCATCGTACAGCATGGAAAGCTGGTATGCACGGTGCGAAGATGCGGCGGTAATTTCGTACATGTTTTTGTCATAGGCGATTAACTCTTTCAATGGAAAAATCATGCTCGGTTCTCCTTAATCGTACAGACTGTACTAAATTTCGCTCGGTAATGCAAGCCGTTCCCGCTTACATCGTGCTTGAAAGCGCCTTTTCCGCTTCAAGTACCGTTGCATCAAAACAGGCTTTAAGCTGCGCTAGATGCTCGTCCGTCAGCGCTTGTTCCTTTACACGGGCTTCCGCCGCCTGGGCTTCGTTGGCAAGTTCCGACAAAGAAAGATTGACGGCAATTCCTTTAAGTGCGTGCGCCGCCGCTTGCGCCTTTTTCCAGTCCTTTGCGGCAATAAATGCCTGTAAATCAGACAGACTTGTATCCGCCTTGAGTTTGGAAAGCAATTCTGCGTAACGCCTGGTAGTGTTCATGATCCGTTTAGCGCCTTCTTCTTCGTTGATGTAAAACTCGTGTACGAACTCTGTCATATACTACTAAAAATTGATGAGTTTTTCAAGGTGCTGTCCGTACTCACCACGGAAATCAATTTTCATGAATTGCCAATCAAAGAAGTTTATGGTATGTGATTTCCGTGGGACTCAGGTGGACGATAACAGCGGTATTTCTGTAGCCATAGCGCTAGTTCCGCCTTGTTTTTCCCATCTCGAAGCATCCGCCTAATTTCCCGTTCATGTCCAGTAAGCTTGACGTTGCGTGCGCGCCCTGGGCGGCGACCGAGAACTTTCCCATCGGCTTTACATCGAGCCAGCGCCTCTTTCGTCCGCTGGCTTATTAAGTTGCATTCAATTTCCGCAGACAACCCAAATGCAAAAGCAAGCACCTTACTTTGAATATCATCGCCCAATCGGTAGTTATCCTTAATCGTCCAGATTTTTATCCCCCGCTCCATGCAGTCTGCCAGTATCGACATGATCATAAAAAACGACCGCCCTAACCGCGAAAGTTCAGAGCAGATGATAATATCCCCTTCGCTCACCAGTTTAAGCAGGTTACCAAGCTGCCGTTTTTCAGGCGCTTTCGTACCGCTGATTTTTTCCTCAATCCACTTTGTAATTTCAATTTTTTCCGATTTGCAAAACTTGCTAATTTCATAGCGCTGGTTCTCAATCGTTTGCTTGTCGGTGCTGACTCGTATGTACCCGTAGATCATAAAACTGTATCCTCCACAAAAAGTATACGCTTGAAGGTATTAGAATAAAATTTCTGTTGAGTTCCTTCCGTACAAGAATAAGCGGAGTAAAGTGAGGTTTTTACTGCCAATGGGGGGCTTCCTAACAAGGAAGATAGCCTTATAAAATGTAAGGCTGTTACATATTGTGCAATTTTAGTTAGGGTTGCATTCTCTTGTTTTTTTGTTTTTATTCGCTGGCGCGTTCAATATTTTGCTGTTTCATAAGGAAGTTGTTCGGAGAACTGAAGTTTCCGAACAACTCTATTATTGCAGCAACCTGTTTTGTTAAGTATCAAAGATACAGCACTCTTGGTGCAGTATTCTTGATGTATATCAATCTGCATACCGATATTATAAATCAATGAAAGAAACCGTACTTGAAGAAGGACTTACGCAGCTTCAGCTTAATGGTGTCGATAAAGAGGATGCTGCAAAACAGCTGCACCGTTATATTGCCGAGATTGAGCTTTTTAATCCGGCGTACGGTCTTGTGAAAGTCCGCGATCGACAGGAATTGATCGTCAAGCATATTCTTGATTCCCTTGCCCCTTATAACCAGATTAAGGCTATACTGCAGCGTATTCATAATTCCTCAAACAATATTGCCGATGCGGGCTCCGGCGCTGGGCTTCCGGGAATACCGTTGGCTATTTGTATGCCAGATGTAACGTTCACGCTGGTTGAACGCATGGGACGACGCGCGGGCTTCCTGCGAAACGTGCAAGCGGCACTTTCCCTTTCTAATATGGAAGTGCAGGAATCTGATATTGATAATGCTGAACTTTCTGGCAGGTTTGATATTATCGTTTCAAGGGCGTTTAGACCTCTTTCGAATGAACTATACAAACATCAGGTACGAATGCTTTCTCATGGCGGAATTATTGCTGCTTACAAAGGGCGCAAGGATGCTATCGATGAGGAAATGCTGGCTCTGCTTAAAACGGTAGGAGAAGCTGAACGACCTGCGATTGCTTCGTGGGATGCAATTCCGGTAACTGTTCCCTTCCTGAATGACGAGCGCCATCTTCTGGTAATACGTCAGTAATCACTCGCGAAATATAATTACCCGCTTGCCATGGTAAAATTCACAACAAACGCATGAACGATTTCCATACTTAGGGAGTGTTCACACAACGTAAAACTATAATGATAGACGCGAAAAGAACAGATGCTGAAAAAATACTATCAAGTTTGTCATAACAGGTGAAAATAGCCCTAAATGCCTTCAGTCTACGGAAGAAGCGTTCAATCGCATTATACGGTGTTTGTTTTAGGGGGAACAACAGCCTGAAAACGTAAATCCCATGCCGTAAACCGGGTCTTGATGTCTCATAAGCTCGATCCATCAGCAAGGGGACGACAGTTTCCTGTTTGCCAATCGTTTCAAGCAAAAGTCTCCCTGCTGGAGCGTCGTGCTATTCCCCGCCTGATAAGATAAACCCTTTAAGGAGGGTATCCCCTGCTGTTACAGCGTGAATCGTGGTGTTTCATCATCCTGAGGGACTTACCGATTGACTGTCTGCCGTTTTTTTAAACACCCGAAAGCATCCGGGTGTACTTTTACCGATGTTGAATCAAGCGCGCAGCTATCCGCATTTTGAAGCGTTTCTTCGTCAAGAGCGCCGAATATACCTTTTACAATACTCCGTTGTGCGCCCATCGAGAGAAACTGATATAGATGACACGCCAATTTCCGAACTCGCTGGGTATGTTGCGCCAGGAGCAGCCGTTTTTACACCGGTCTAACAGCGCGTTCAGCATATTCCGGTTATCTATTTTTACATTTCCCCTTTGTTTGGGCAAAAGTTTTTCTATTCGGCGATATTGATTAAGGGCGTAGCCTTTGGGGTTTGATACCCCGCAGCTTGCTGCGGGGTTCTTCATTTATCTGTTGTTAAGTGCAAGTTTGCCAAATTGATGTAAAAATAAAAGAGCACATATTGATAATATATAGATAACATGCTAAAATACGGAACAAGAAGGATGGTTTTATGGGAAAAAAGCGAACATCTAATTTTTATCTAACCAATGCAATAGTGGACATTGCTTCAAATGAAAATGGACATGATCCAAATTTTGCTTCCACAATTTTTGGTGAAGATGAAAGCAATACAAATTTGTTAAATCAATTTATCTGCGGGCATTGCTGGAATCATGTAAAGGAACAATATGGCGTTGATACTCCAATTCCCAAAATTATTGGTCTTAATAGAACCATTGTAGCAGATTATAAAGTAATTTATGTACGATTTGCTAATGAATTTATTACAGATACAGATGATACTGTATTTTTTATTTTTGCAATTAAGGAGAATGTGTTGCGTTATTTTATTTTCTCAATAGAAACCAGCGAAACCTATTCTTTGATAGAAATAAGGGTGTTTGATAGCAAAATACAAACAGCAGTTATTTGTGAAAAAGAAACAATGGAAAATCTTAATCAATATTTAGCTGATATTCTAAGTGGCTAATAAATGGCATTATTGCAAAAAGGCAAACCAGCACTTAACAAACGGTATACGCTCCGCCGCACAGGTGTGCGGCTCCGGGGCTTCGGTCGGCTAGGTCATTTCATTCCCACGCCTCCTACACCCACATTTTGGAGTTGCTGGTCTTGCTTCGCAAGCCCTTGTTCGCAACTCCAAAACGTCGTATACCTTGAACATTATGTGCAATGTTTTTGAATTATGGAATTAAATAAAATAATACTAAAATATAATTGACAAAAGGAAAATATTATAATATTTAGAATAATGGATTTTATGAAATATTTCTTTTTTGGAATAATTATTTTATTGCATTCAACTTTGTTTGCCGACGATAATATAGAAAATTATATGAAAATAAATGGTATGAATTATCCATATAATATAGGATCAAATATAAATGATTCACATTTTATTGATTATTCCATTGAAACTATTTATGATTCAGTTGATGCACATGAATTAACTAATGAACAAAGAAACATCATAGTGCCATTTTTTGAATTAAAAAGCATTCCCAATGTAATTTCTTTTTCAATTGATAAGATACATCTTGTAAGATATTCATCTGAACAAAAATATATTCATGTTTATATTATATTTTTTGCAGATCAAAAGCCTAGTGGATTTTCTAGATATAATAATGAATTTAATTTTTGGCAATATTTTAATATTGCAATATATTCAATAAATGAATATGAATATTTAGGATTTCA
>Ga0123352_10022336_pt1 | contig 10090 bp, 10 predicted proteins | sample TergutLab28metaG_FD_89700 | JGI IMG/M metagenome (GOLD analysis project Ga0123352, IMG submission 89700) | Labiotermes labralis P1 segment gut microbial communities from Petit-Saut dam, French Guiana - Lab288 P1 | ecosystem: Host-associated > Arthropoda: Insects > Digestive system > Gut ...
GGTTCGCTGTTTCTCGACTTCAAAAACAGCCCCGATTTTACCGACCGAAACAGCATCGTATACGGCCACAACATGAATAACGGCACAATGTTCCACAACCTCCGCTACTTCATGAATGCGGACTATTTCAACGCAAACAGGTACATCACCGTATTCACCGAAACGGAAATGCTCACATATCAAATATTTGCGGCTCTGTCGACCAGAACAACATTCGAGTACATTCAGATTGAATTCTACGATGATGACGACTTCTTGGAGCTTGTCAGCGAAATCAAGCAACGCTCTGTTCACAACTCCAATATCACCGTCGGCGCGGATGACCGCATAATAATCCTTTCGACATGCACCAACACCGCAGATGATATGCGCTTCGTAGTCGCAGGGGTATTGCTAACCGAATAGTTTTCGGCTACAAAAAAGGACTGACGAATCAGTCCTTTTTTGCGTATTATTTTTCAAAATCCAAGTGCAGCAGGCTCGGCTGTATTCCCTTGTTGTTTTGATACTTGCCCGAGGTATACTCCGCGTATTCACCCTCGATTGTGTGATAATACACTTGGCAGACCTCAACTCCTGCGTAGATTCTTATAGGCTGAATGCAATGTATCTCAAGTGTCCAGAAACCTTTGAAACCAACATCGCCAAAGCCTGCGGTTACATGCACAAACAATCCAAGCCGCCCGATTGACGAACGCCCCTCAAGCATCGGCACGAGATTGTACGTCTCGGTATATTCAAGCGTTCTGCCAAGATACAGCTTGCCGGGTTCAAGCACCAGCCCCTCCGGCGGAATCTTTATCTCGCGCGTAGCATTCGGCGTTTTCATGTCAAGAACATGGTTCTCGTACACAAGCAGTTCATCCGCAAGGCGCAGATTGCAACTGTTTGGGTTTATCGCGCGTTCGTTAAACGGCTCGATTATGATATCCTTGCCGATACGCTCCTTGATTTCTAAGCCGGATAAAATCATGATGTTTCCCCCTTATCGGTGGTTACATAAAATGCCTTTTATGCTTCATCAACACAGTGGCAAGCGGCACACCCAACGCAAGCATTAGTACAATCTGCGTGACATTGCCGGGGATATGCGTTACCGGAATCGCCCAGTTGCTGAGAATCATTGCGCCTGCTACGTATGAAGCCGGAATAAACCAAGCCGCACCCACCAGACCCGCAAGAATGTTCAGCTTGATATTTCTGCCTTCGCTGCCGCCCATGTATGCAATTGTTCCTATTATATAGCCCATCGTAATGCGTATCACAAACGTAAACGGTGCCCACACGGCCCATTCCGTCGATAGATTAAAGAGTGCCATGCCCACCGCGCCTGTTACCGCGCCCATGCGCTTTCCGAATACAACCGATATCACAAACAGCGCAACGCTGCCAAGGTGAACCAATCCGCCGTCAGGCGCAAGCGGTACGCGAAAATATGTGGCAATAAATACGATAGCAATCAACAATGCTGTAAGGACAAGGTTTTTGGTTCTTGACATACTATGTTACCTCCTGCAAACTTGCGGGCGACCACATCTGGCAGTTTGCCTATGGCAAACTGGCACAAAGTGCGGAGGTCGCCCCTACATAATTAATCAACATCCCATAATTATATCAGAACAATTAATGCTTCTCAAGCACCTTTTTGAGATAAACCCCTGTGTATGATTTCTTGCATGCCGCAACTTCCTGCGGAGTGCCTGTAACTACGACCCGTCCGCCGCCTTCGCCGCCCTCCGGGCCGAGGTCGATGATATAATCAGCCGTCTTGATAACATCAAGGTTATGCTCGATAACTATCACGGTGTTGCCGCTGTCGGCAAGGCGTTGGAGAATTTCCGTAAGACGGTGTACATCCGCCGCGTGGAGGCCTGTTGTCGGCTCATCCAGCACGTACACAGTCTTGCCTGTCATCCTGCGCGAAAGCTCGGTAGCAAGTTTAACGCGCTGAGCTTCGCCGCCCGAAAGCGTCGTGGACGATTGCCCGAGCTTCACGTACGACAGGCCAACATCGCTGATTGTCTTAATCTTTTCGTACAGGCGCGGCAGGTTTTCGAAGAATACAAGTGCATCCTCGATTGTCATATCAAGGACATCTGCGATATTCTTGCCCTTGTAGCGCACTTCCAGTGTTTCGCGGTTGTACCGTTTGCCGTCGCAAACTTCGCACGGCACGTAGACATCCGGCAAGAAGTGCATCGCAATTTTGATTATACCGTCGCCCGTGCAAGCCTCGCACCGCCCGCCTTTTACGTTAAAGCTGAACCTGCCCTTGGCGTAGCCGCGCATCTTCGCTTCCGGTGTTGCGGCGAAAACATCACGGATGAGGTCGAAAAGCCCTGTATACGTTGCCGGATTCGAACGCGGCGTGCGTCCAATCGGTGATTGGTCGATATTTATAACCTTGTCAAGATGTTCTTCTCCCTTGATTGACTTATGCTTGCCGGGGCGCAGTTTCGCGCGGTTAAGGTCTCGCGCGAGGCTCTTGTAAAGTATCTCGTTAACCAACGACGACTTCCCTGAGCCGGAAACACCCGTAACACACGTAATTACACCAAGCGGAAACGCCACATCAATATCTTTTAGATTGTTTTCGGCACAGCCCTTGAGCGTCAGCCAGTTCCCTGTCAGTTTACGCGGCTCTTCTGGTATGTTTATGCGTTTCTTGCCGCTTAGGTACGCGCCTGTGATTGAGTTGTCGCATTTCAACAAATCGGCAGGCTTACCCGAGAAGACAATCTCTCCGCCCAAGCTGCCGGCCAGCGGCCCTATATCTACGATATGGTCTGCGGCGAGCATTGTGTCTTCGTCATGCTCGACAACAATCAGCGTATTGCCAAGGTCGCGGATGTGGTTAAGCGATTTCAGCAGCTTGTCGTTATCGCGCTGGTGCAGCCCGATGGAAGGCTCATCCAAAATATACACAACGCCGACCAGTCCTGAACCTATCTGTGTCGCAAGCCTAATCCGCTGGGATTCCCCGCCGCTTAGTGTGCTTGCCGCACGCGAAAGCGTGAGATAATCAAGCCCAACATCTATCAAGAAACCTATTCGCGCGTCTATTTCGCGCTGAATCGGCTCAGCTATCATGCGCTTTGCGTCGTCCAAATTCAGCTTAGCGAAGAAAGTGCCTAACTTGCCCACGGCTAAATCCGTAAGCTCCGATATATTCACATCGTCGATAGTCACCGCCAAAACTTCCGGACGCAGACGCTTGCCGTTGCACGCCGGACATGTTATGCCTGTCATCAACGCTTCATATTCGCCGCGCATATACTCCGATGACGTATCCTTGTAGCGGCGTTCGAGGCTGTTCATCACGCCCTCGAATTGATAGCTGTACGAACGTGTATCGCCGTTTTGGCTGACAAACTCAACGTTCACTTTAGAATCATCGCCGTGCATAAGGATATTCTTAATCTTCTCGGGCAAATCTGCGTACGGCACGTTTAGGTCAAAATCGTACTTTTTCGCAAGCGCACGGAAAAACGCGAACGTGTGTGAATTCTCGTTTCCTGATGACATCCACCCGGGCACTTTCACCGCACCCTGTGTCAAGCTCAATTGCTTGTTCGGAATGACGAGGTCTTCGTCGAAAATCATCTTCACGCCCAGACCGAAACACTCGGGACACGCCCCCGACGGATTGTTAAAACTGAACATACGCGGTTCAACCTCTTGCATGGATATTCCGCAATCTGGGCAAGCAAAATTCTGGCTGAATGTAAGCTCCTCGCCGTCTTCCACGCTGACAAGCATAACTCCACCAGAAAGCGCCATCGCCGCTTCGCTTGAGCCTGCAAGCCTCGCGGCAATATCATGCTTGACAATCAGCCTGTCTATCACAATCTCGATATTGTGCTTCTTGTTCTTGTCGAGCTTGATATCCTCGGAAAGCTCGTGTATGCTGCCGTCTATCCGCGCACGAACATAACCGCTTCGACGGGCATCGTCGAGCAATTTCGTGTGTTCGCCCTTACGTCCACGCACTACAGGCGCAAGCAGCGTTATTCTTGTGCGGTCGGGCAATGCCAGAACCTTGTCAACAATTTGGTCAATCGTCTGCCTTTCGACAGGCTTGCCGCAAATGTGACAATGCGGCTTACCCACACGCGCGTACAGCAGTCTCAAATAATCATATATTTCCGTAACCGTGCCCACCGTCGAGCGCGGGTTATGGTTCGTTGTCTTTTGGTCAATCGAGATAGCCGGAGACAACCCTTCAATGCTATCCACATCGGGCTTGTCCATCTGCCCGAGGAACTGCCGTGCATAGCTCGAAAGCGATTCCACATACCTGCGCTGCCCCTCGGCGTATATCGTCTCAAACGCCAGGCTCGACTTGCCCGACCCCGACACGCCCGTAAACACCACGAGCTTGTCGCGCGGTATCTCTAAGTCAATATTTTTTAGGTTGTGCTCACGCGCACCTTTAATAATTATTTTCTGTGACATACGTTTCCTTTCTTGGAGCATACTTTTTTAATATATCTTCAGCAATGTATGCTTACATCGGCGGGATAATCCTCAATCAGGTGTTAGGTGAACGAAGTTCACCTGTGCGCCTGCCAGTTCTAATCCTCAGTCGGCTTCGCCGACAGCTCCTTTGAAAAAGGAGCCTTAGGAGCCTAAACGCCCCCACGCGCAATACGCTCATCGTCCTTTGTCATTGCGGGCTTGACCCGCAATCTCCTCTTTTCATGCGATTACTGCTTAGATATCAAGCTTAACTACAACCTCGCCACCATCTATGTCACCGGTTTCAACAAAGCCGAATGACTCGAACAGTGCTTTTGAGGCACTGTTATTCGGATTCCAAGAAGTATAAATACAATCTGCCTTGCCATACGGCATGGTTTTTATTTCTTCAATAATTTTCTCTATCGCTTGCTTACCGTAGCCTTTTCCTTGACGGTTTTTGTCGATAAGTACCCGCCATATATAATAACACGGAAGAACATACGGCGGAGGTAAATCACCGCCGGGCTGCTCGGCAAAAGTATACATTACAAAGCCTACCATTGTGTCGTCATCATAAACGGCATAAGGTGTCGCAAAGCCACCGTTCGTAATGCTCGCATATGCTTCGGCAAGGCTTACCGCATTGCTGTCGACAAACTCCTTTTGCTCTTCCGTAGTCTGAATGTCGTAAATACATGCACACAAGTTTTGATGTGTGATTTTCCTAAGTGATACCATGATATCCCCCATAATACAATGTGTCAGCTGCACAGTATATCATACTTCCTGCACTTTCCACCTGAACTCATCCTGAAAATCATCAAAGCAGTAGGAGCAAATCCAAGTGCGCTCCTCGCCGTCAATTGTGCAGTAGCCACTGTTCAAATCATCCTCATCTGCGCTAATCTTTTCACTGCAAAAACAGCAATTCTCATGTTCACAAGCCCCGGAGTGCGGAACATATTCATCAATATACTGCAGCTCAGCCTCCATAAGGTAGGCTTCCTGCCCTGTACGCCGCCAATCATCTTTTGCCATGTCGTTCTCCTATTCTATAATATGCTTCTCATTATCGCAAACCCCCAAGGCTAATGTTTACCTGCGGCGCGTCGGGGTCGCCGCGCCCTACACTTGTATTCCCTGAAACATCAAGCTCGTCATTGCGGGCTTGACCCGCAATCTCCTCAGTTTATGGGATTGCGGCTCGGAGGCCGCAATGACGATACTGTTTTGATGTGGTTACCACTTACGAAATCAACAATCTTTCAAGCTGTTTTTGAGCAGCAGCAATTAATTCTCTTTCATAAGCATCTTGAGCCTTGACTAAAGGAAATAGCACATCTTGACCATACTCTTTTTTAGCTAATATTTCATCGTCTAAAGCTTTAGATGCTTCAGCCACTTTTTCAAATGAGTTCTTAAGCAAGACTTGTAAATCACTGTCAAGAATTGGGGCAACTGCATATGATATAGACTTGATTTTATAGAACCGTTCGCTTGACTCTTTTCTCATATTTATGAGTCCCTCATTTGTAAATATATCATACGTCATTAGAGGAAGTCTGCTCATCTGTTCTAAATATTCATGTAGTTTTTGATATCTATATTTTTGTACATCAAAATTTTTCTTATCGGATTCCATTAGCTTTGTATCTTTGCGATTTACATAATTAATTAGAAGAGAGCATACACTTGCAATTATTGCTGCAAAAAATCCAGTGGAAATAAAAAGTTCAAAATTCATTTATTCACCTCATTCGTTTAGTGTTTGCGGCGCGTCGGGGTCGCCGCGCCCTACAACACAGTACGCGGAGGCTCCTTTTCCAAAGGAGCTGGCAGCCGTAGGCTGACTGAGGATTGTAGGGACGACCGCCTCGGTCGTCCGCTTATTTGAACTATCTCGCGTACAACTGCTTCTTCATCGCCATTACTTCGTCGCGTAGCTGCGCGGCGCGTTCGAAGTGCAGGTCTACGGCGGCGCGGTTCATCTCTTTTTCGAGTTTTGTGATTTCTTTGCGAAGCTCGTCGTCACTCATGGATTCCGGGTCTTTGTCGAGGCCTTTTTTCTTGCGTTCTTCAGGCGTTTCGCTGGCCTTGATGATGTCGTGAATCTTCTTGGTTATCGTAAGCGGCGTTATGCCGTGTTCTTCGTTGTACTGCATTTGGATTTCGCGGCGGCGGTTAGTCTCCTTGATTGCCCGCTCCATCGAGCCTGTGATGTTGTCCGCGTACATGATTACCTTCGATTCGGAATTACGCGCGGCACGCCCAACGGTTTGGATTAGGGATGTTTCGGAGCGCAGGAAGCCCTCCTTGTCGGCATCGAGTATGGCTACAAGTGCCGTTTCCGGGATATCGAGGCCCTCGCGCAGCAGGTTTATGCCCACCAGCACATCGAACACATCGAGGCGCAGGTCACGGATAATCTCGATACGCTCAAGCATATAAATCTCCGAATGCAGATAGCGCACACGTACGCCGTGTTCTTTGAGGTATGTCGTGAGGTCTTCCGCCATTTTCTTAGTTAGGGTCGTGACAAGCACCTTGAAGCCTTTTTCAACAGTTTCATTGATTTCACGCATAAGGTCGTCTATCTGCCCTGTAATTGGGCGGATGAAAATTTCAGGGTCGAGAAGCCCTGTCGGGCGGATGATTTGTTCGACCATTGCTTGCTCGTGTTCTTTCTCGTACACCGATGGCGTAGCCGACACAAACAACATTTGATTGATTTTCTTCTCGAACTCGCTGAACATCAGCGGGCGGTTGTCCATCGCTGAAGGCAGACGGAAGCCGAAGTCCACCAGTACCGTCTTGCGCGATTTATCACCCTCGTACATACCGCGGACTTGCGGTATCGTAACGTGCGATTCATCTGCGATTATCAGAAAATCATCAGGGAAGTAATCTATCAGTGTATGCGGCGTGCTGCCCGGCTCACGGTCTGCCAGATGGCGCGAATAGTTCTCGATACCCGAGCAGAATCCCATCTCACGCAGCATCTCGATATCGTAGCGTGTGCGCTGCAAGATTCTTTGCGCTTCGAGTATCTTGCCCTCGCCTTTCAGCTCTTCTACGCGTTCTTTAAGCTCCTGCTCGATTGCCGCAATAGCGCGGTCGAGCTTGTCTTTCGGCGTAACATAGTGCGATGCAGGATATATCGTAACATGCTTGAGATTCCCATATATTTCGCCCGTCAGCGTGTTCATTTCGCTAATCCGCTCTATTTCATCACCGAAGAACTCAACACGGATTGCTCTGTCACTCGCATATGCCGGAAAAATCTCTACAACATCGCCCCGCACACGGAATGTACCGCGCACAAAGTTCATGTCGTTGCGGTCGTACTGTATTTCGATAAGTTTGCGCATGCAGTCATCGCGGTCTTTGATGTTACCCACGCGTAATGTCAGGCACATTTCGTTATAGTCTATAGGTGCGCCCAGGCCGTATATACAGCTCACACTGGCGATAATTATCACATCTTTGCGTTCGAAAAGCATAGCCGTCGCCGAATGGCGCAGCTTGTCTATTTCATCGTTAACGCTCGCGTCTTTCTCAATATACGTATCGCTCGAAGGCACATACGCCTCCGGCTGGTAATAGTCGTAATAGCTCACGAAGTATTCCACGGCGTTGTTCGGGAAGAACTCCTTGAACTCGTTGTAAAGCTGTGCGGCAAGCGTCTTATTGTGCGCCATAATCAGCGTTGGTTTTTGCAGCTTTTGGATTATATTCGCCATGGTGAACGTCTTGCCCGAACCCGTAACGCCCATCAGCGTTTGAAACTTTTTGCCATCCCTAAAACCTTGCGCAAGAGCTTCTATCGCCTGCGGCTGGTCTCCTGTCGGCTCGAAAGGGGCTACCACTTGAAATTCCATATAGACCTCGCAATCATTATTGCTGTGACTGTCCTACATTATGAAAAGGCAATACAAATTAACCTGTATCGCCTTTCTCTCGCTTCCTCGTAGGGTGGGGCTTGCCCCCACCGCATCTTCCGATTCCTACTCTACGCCAATGCAGTTACTTCAATTTCGATGTTTTCACCTGCCGGCAAACCTGCCACTGCAACAGTTGCACGTGCTGAAAGGTTCTCGCCGAAATACTTCTTGTAAACTTCGTTCATTTCTGCGAAGTCTTTCATGTCTGTAAGGAATATTCCTACTCTTACACATTTTGTGATACATGAGCCGCTGTCTTCAAGCAATCCTTTGATGTTGCTCAAAATCAAATCTGTCTTTTCGGCAATTGAACCTTTAAGAAACTCGCCTGTCTTTGGGTCGATAGCAATTTGACCGGATACAAAGATGAATCCGTTCGCTTTAACTGCTTGGCAGTAGGGGCCTATCGCCGCCGGTGCTTTTGTTGTGCTGATGATTTCTTTCGCCATGACATTTCACTCCTAATATATATTATCGTTGCACATAATCATTCTCTTCTATTATAGCGCAACAACTGCAATATTTCAACAAAGAAATTTTTCCGCACACAAGATTAAAAGCGACATACTGTTGTCGCATTTATCGTGTATGATGATATGCGGAGGTGATAAATATGATTGAATCAAGATGCGGGCTGATATGCAGCACCTGCGAATTCAGAGAAACAATGAACTGCGACTGTATCACGAAGGACAAGCCCTTCTGGGCTGATTTCTGCCCTGTCAAGAATTGCTGCGAAGGCCGCAGGCATGAACATTGCGGGCAGTGCGAAGATTTCCCATGCAAAATACTAATCCAAATCGCGTATGACGAAGAAGTCGGCGATAACGGAAAGTGCATCGAAATGTGCCGCATTTGGGCAACAGGGTTCGATGCCAAGAAATTCATCTCAGCCGTTGCCATACAAGACGCGCATGCCTTGCAAACATATTTTGCACCAAACGCTGTAATTTGCCGGCATTGCAGCAACGAACAATTCACCGTAGCAGAATACATCCGAGCGAATTGCGAGTATCCGGGGAGTTGGAACGGAGAAATCCGGCGTGTTGACAAAACACATGATGGCGTTGTCATCGTGGCGAAAATATTCTCTGCGGACATGGCTGTCTTTGTAACATCATTCGCAACGCTTGAGGAGGGCAAAATCACCCGCTTAGATGAATATTACAGCTTCTGCGAAGAAATACCGCAATGGCGGCAAAACATGAAAATCGGCAAACCAATACAAAACGAAAGGATTGATTCAAATGAGTAACGAATTAATTGCACGCGCAAGTGAAGTAATCGCAACAAGAATGTGGAAAGGTGCCGAAGACTATGCTCAGTTCTATTCCACACTGGCACTGATTGACCTTGACGGATATCCGGCAACAACCACGATGTCCATATCAAAGCAAGACGGTATACAGCATCTGTATTTCACTACAAGCCTCGATTCGAACGCAGTAAAGCGCATACAGCAGTGCAACCGCGCAAGCGTTTGCGTTAATTCCGCGGAATATCACATATCACTTGTGGGAACTGTCGAAATTCTGACAAACTCGAAAATCAAGCAAGAACTGTGGTACGAAGGAATATCTGATTACTTCTCAGACCCGGAAGACCCAAATTACTGCGTCTTGCGTTTCACTACCGAACGCTACAACCTTTTTATCGATGACAAAGTAGCAATCGGAAAGCCGGACTAA
>Ga0123352_10022338_pt1 | contig 10090 bp, 3 predicted proteins | sample TergutLab28metaG_FD_89700 | JGI IMG/M metagenome (GOLD analysis project Ga0123352, IMG submission 89700) | Labiotermes labralis P1 segment gut microbial communities from Petit-Saut dam, French Guiana - Lab288 P1 | ecosystem: Host-associated > Arthropoda: Insects > Digestive system > Gut ...
GGTGTGTGTGTGTGTGTGGTGTGTGTGTGTGTGTGTTTGTGGTGTGTGTGTGTGTGTGTGTTGTGTGATTTGTTTCCGTCTAAAAACTTTTAAATTTAATTATTTTATGTCCCTGAAATACAATAGGCTGCAAGCATCGTATTGTTTTAGAAAAAACACACCCCCATTGTTGTCAGATTTCTGTGCATTCAACCAAACACAGTTAGCACTCGATCTTCTAATTTAATGCGACTTTAGTTCCTTTTATTTTGTAATCGTCTTAGAAGATACGCGACATTCGTCACCTTAATGTGATTATTTCAAACACACAGCTCGAAGAGAAAAAGAAACTGTTACCTTCCTTATTACTGTATTTTATTTTACCAATTTTGTCTTGCATAAACATGGGGGAGACAGACTTTCTCAGTACATTTAGCGCGGGATTAGGAAAACTCCGGCGCCCGTATTATTAGTGATGTCTGTCTTTAAGTGAATTTTCTTTGCTCTTCATTGACTGACGTCAGCAGAACGGTAGTGTGATTAATAACCTCTGATTTGGGAAAGGTACCGAAGAATGTGCTACGGCCTGTGTTGAGAGACCGGAAGAGAATGAAGTAACCCCACATAAACTTTGTTTACTGTTCTAAAGGGGCACCTTCCAAATAAAAACTTGGAGGTATATCACGTGAACACAAAGTGTTCGGTAAATAGCGCCCAAATTTCGGGATTAAAGCCCTGGCCCTTTTCTTCGAATATTCGTATTTTTTGTAACATTTTGAAACCCGCGGTTCGTGTAAATGTTACTGTAAAATGTTAACGTAATAGACAACGCGTTTTTTATTTCAAATACGAATTGTTTTATTGTTGAAGATATTGAAGAATAAAAGACCAACTTGATGTCACTTGCTACTTTATTTCACTTCTTATGTACTCAGCATGTTTCGGACATTAATATATCCATAATCTTTGCCTTTTTGGCATTTGTGAATCTTAAAAACCTCCCGTCTTTACGCAACAGTACGACCAATGTGGTACTTCGGCAGAACTGTTGCAAGCTCCTGATGATGGATATATTAATGTCCGAAACATGTTGAGCACATAAGAAGTGAAATAAAATAACAAGTTACATCAAGTTGGTCTTTTATTCTTCAACTATCACAATGATGCACGGTCCAAAAAACATGAGATACGTAAAATTGTTTTATGTCTACTTGCTTTTTTTTTCGGATAAGAATAAATTCGTCGGTGAATTCTGTCGATATAGGTCAAATACATTGATATTTTTAAGGTTAAATAGGCGATTCCCAGAGTCACCATTGTGCTTTGAACAGGTCGCCATTGTGCTTTGAACAGCTGAAGTCAGTAACAGTTTTTTCCGTAGCGACATTGGAAGAGTTGAGCAGACGGAAACCTGTCGATTGACCAGGAAATACTTTTTATGCCGGCCAGCCAAACCCAGTCTCATTCAGTAATCATGTGACAATACAATGTCAGAATCACTAGTGCTGCGACTGTGTTTTGTTTGACGTGTTTGCGGAGTTTTTGTACACCTGTGCCGATCTTTCGACAGTTCACCCAACGTAAACTCACTGCTGTGCACCTGTACCTCCCTGTACTTTCTTTATATTAAGTCACCATTCAGTCTGGGTTTCTGCCTGTTACTTTCTGTATTATTCTACTGTGCGCAGTTAATGTTTTATGTTTATTCAGCCTTTTGTTGTTTTCTTGTTTTGGCATTGAGGTCAGATGTTGGTATGACTGCTTATGCCATCTTTACCAAAATACGAGCATTTCTATATTTAAAAAATTGCATAATTTTGTGCTTAGTAGCATTTATAGACCTGTTAGCCATATCTGTTTTCTACATTCGAATCAAAAGGGCCACGATAGCTCAGTCGGTATAGCGACTTGCTACGGGCTGGACGGTCCAGGGATCGGTTCCCGGTGAGGGCGAGATTTTCCTCACTCATCCACACCGGTCCTGGGGCCCGGCCAGCCTCCAATACTATGGGTACCAGGTCTTTCTCGGGGGTAAATCAGCCATGGCATGGTGTTGTCAACCCACCCCATCTAGCGCCGATGTTAAAGAAAGAGTAGAGCTATGCCTCTTCTCCCCCTCTGAGCCTTCGTGGCCTGTACTTGGGTGAACTTGTACCTTTACATGCCTATCAACCCTACACAACAGGGATTAGGAAACGTGAAACCTACCTGAGTATTCAGAACTCTTTTATACACTGGTATACAGAATTAACCGTTTGGTTTATATAATAAAGGCTACGAGTTTTGAACATACTATTGCAGTTTGTCTCTTAGGACAATGTAATATTGTAGACCCTTACCCTTGAACATATACGTACATACTCTAATATGATGTTTATTGGACCGTGCATCATTGTGATAACCGAAGAATAAAAAACCAACTAGATGCCACTTGATAATTTATTGTACTTCTTATAGGCTCAACATGTTTCAAGCATTACTATGCCCATCATCAGGAGCTCGCGACTATGATGTTGATTACCACTTTGGTCGTTTCGTTCTTGGTTTGCTGTAGGTTGGAGGTTAGGTGCGGTTAGGCTAGAGTAGTGTCCGGGCTGCAGCTCGGACACTACTCCACCCTAACCGCACCTAACCTCCAACCTTTTAAATATTTTAAGTGAAATCTCTGCTTCAAATGAATATCTACCTACAACAATTTTACCAGTGCACTTTATGAGTACGAACAGTGTATAAGTTGTCTCTACAGAGTAATCGTTAATTTAGCAAGATTGATTCCATTTGTGTGCCAACTTTCATTACGTACGTGTAGACATTTTTTCTCAGTTGTAAATTTAATCCTGAAATATCGGTGAATATAAGACATTTTTAAATATTTTTGCAGCCACTATTTCAGCTGCTGCTGTTACTGCTTCATGAAATCTAAATTTCTTTATGGTTTGTGAATGTTATCATGTAATAAAATTTATTTTTATAACTGTAAATTAGTACTTACGGTTTAACCACTTCAGTGATTAAATTTTTGTGTGTACGAGCAACGTATACGATATTTTTCTGGCTCGTTAGAATCTTGTGACCGCGAGTTACAGTTGTGCCACTTGCATGAGGATGCTATTGCATCATGCACAGTGAAAATTTTCTGCACTACCGGTACGAATGTCACAAACTACTCTGATATTTTCGTACAGTATAAACCAACAAGATGCACTATTTACATTCAATTTATTTCAGTATTTAATCTCTACATATTTCGAGCAGGCATACTGCTCATCATCAGGAGGTACTACTCTGTATATACAGCAATTGGTATATGTCATGCGTTTATGTTGACTGGCTGCTGGCAGGATCGTGATGGATCCTATGTTGTACGGATATATATATATATATATATATATATATCACGATGCACACTCAACAAAACATTAAATTACTCTGGTATTGTTACTGAAAGTTTTGTATAACACACAGCTGCACGCGATCAGATCGCTAAACGTAATACCCCTTAGAAGGGATCCACCAGATTAGATTTTTTTGTCCCATTTCACCTAAGGACATAATGGGGACCCGGATTTAGAAAAGACTTACCCGTGAAAAATCAAGACGGTAGATGAATAAATAGCTACAGATATTTAGTCAGTAACATAGCAATTTTATCTAATGATGTTTATTAGAGGATGATAACAACTACATGTTTCGGCCTACTCCGGCCATCATCAGGTTTTACTCCGAAAGAGTATTAGTGCTTTATAAGATTTATGCTGTTATGTCACGATGGTGAGATCTTATCATCTGTGGTATTTATTATTATTACTATTAAGAGACGTGGCTGTGGAGGGGGGGGGGTGTTCCTGTGATGTGGGTATGCGCTAGCTTCGGGGTGCAAAGCTCGCTTAGGTGTCTATCGTTGCAGCTGTCCTATGTTGGTTTCCGGCTTATTGTCTGTCCTTCATCGATGTCTAACACTGATGAGCGTTAGCTATGGGTTGCGTGTGCTTCCTGTCCTCTGTTCCTGTGGTGATCCTTGTGTTCAGTCTGTTGGTTCCGGATTGTTGGTGTGTCGGGTCTGCGACAACCCACACGTAGAACACGCTAAAACTAAGTGTACTGCCTCACAATGAATACCACAAAACAGTGAGTACAAGTGGCACACTAAGGACCACATCAGACAACGGATGTAAACCAACACCGAGAAAAACACAGTGTCCAGCGACAGCTAACAGTTCCCTTACCGAACTACTACACATAACGCTAGAGAAGCGGAGTGCAGCCCCAGGAATAAAGACATGTACACGTTGACTAAATACCTGTACCTATTTATTTATTTATACACACAACGGGAATGGCGCATTTCAGAACGGTAGACGAAGTTCAAAAGAATAAACTTCCTCACTGTGTCGTGTACTATGGTCAGAGCCCTGTAGAGATGAACAGTACTTCAAACAATGTTTATTAATAAGCCAACAAATGAACTTATAAGTAGTATAAAATTAATATCAAAATTGCAACAACTCACAAAGCAAGAAGACTACAACAACAACAATCACACATAGAATAAAACAATAAATCAAATTTCTTTATTGTAAAAGAAAAATAAAACCAACAATTATACAAAATATATTTAAAATTTGCACACAATTATAATAGTATGTGGCAACGTACACAAACATCATTTAACTCACAAGTAGACACAATGATAAAAGGAGCGATTCTTATAATAAAACCAACTAGATGCACTAATTTCTCAAATTTATTTTTGGAATAAAACTCTATATGTTTCGGACAGTTCCTCTGTCCATCATCAGCATTTTTTCACTGTACATACAGCAATGGTATATGTCATACAGGTTTGCTGACAGCTTGCGAGCAGGATCAAGACGGAACGTCCTGATCCTCTTCGCTAGCTGTCAGCCAACCTGTATGACATATACCATCGCTATGTGTACAGTGAAAAACTGCTGATGATGGACAGAGGAACTGTCCGAAACGTGTATAGTTTTATTCCAAAAATAAATTTTGAGAAATTAGTGCATCTAGTTGGTTTTATTATAAGAATTTATCACGATGCACACGTCAAATGGAAGGAGCAATTTTAATATTAATGTTATAGTATTTATTAAACAAAATGCAAGGTTTTAACATAAAAATAATACTTCAAACATTTGAAAAATAATCTGAATCGTTCCTGTATGTCTATTCGCCACCTGCTGGCAAGAATTAAAGTTTAACTACATGCCCAACCATGTTTTGAAGTTAAGAACTCACGTGAATTCGTCACATTCTGCTTGTAGCGAAATATTATACCAATGCGGCCGTCAGAGGCAGTACGGTAGTTGCTGGCATCCAGATTTACACTTACACAAATCTGTCATGAAGCGTCAAGTGACGGGCGTCGCGGTGTTGAGAGGAAAGTTGGGAGCGTTAACGATTTTCGCTGTTTTTTTAAGCTGAACCTGTGACGTTCTGAATGTGACGATTTGAAACGGAGTGGAAACCTAACACTTTCAAATATTCTCACCCACTCTGCTTCAAACTCCGTGTCAACTGGCTGATTTGTTTGTATACTATTTGTGATTTATTTAACAACGCTGACGGTATATGGAAGTATGTAACGTTGAATCTCAGGTTGATTAGGGATTAGCGACTTGAAGAGGATGTGGGAGGGACTGTTGATGGCCTACTTCGAAGTACCATCCCGCCATCTGCCTTCATGGATTGGGGAAATAACCATAAGCCTGAGTCAGGACAGTTCGTGTCCAGGTACTTTGCGAATGCAAAGTTCAAAGGTCACCGCTTGAGTCAGATTGCTGGGTACATTACTTGGTTCTACCTACGTTCGAAACCAGAATTACGTGTGAGAGCAGATTTACTACGGGGGATGCGTTTTACCGTTCCTTCATAATCTTTTTTCTTCCACTGTGTTGTTTGAAATTATGAAGACTAAAATATAACCAACAGAAGTACGTGGGCAATTCCAAAATCAACCTCCGATTGGTTGGTAAAAAGAAACGCGTTGTCATAGCACCAAAGCGCACCCTCAGTAGTAACAAGTAACGTTTGTTATCGCTGAACGCCTACCCTCATACATTTTCGCTGCGTAGTGTAGGAGTGATTACTGATGAAACATAGACACCATCATCGCTGCTCTCGCCAGGTGTGAGGGACGTATACTGGGACCGTAAAGGAATTTTGTTGGCAGAATGCATGGCACCAGGGACCACAATAACGTCAGAGGTTTATTGTGAAACGCTGAATAATCTTCGGAGTTTGATCCAAAAAAACGGCGCGGGATGCTCACTAAAGGCGTCGTTCTTCTGCAAGACAACGCGCGGCCCCACACCGCGGCTCGCACAAATGCTTTAATCAAGCTCTTCAACTTGGAGATTTTCGGCCACCCTCCTTAGAGTCTGGACCTGGCACCAAGCGATTACCATCTCTTCACCAAGAGGAAGGTCTGGTTGGCTACCCTGCGCTTCCACACCAACGATGAGCTCGTGGATGGAGTCAGCATCTGGCTGCATAACTTGGCGGCGCCGTTCTTTGACGAGTGACTACAAAAACTAGTGTCATGGTACAACAAGTGCCAAAATGTGTATAGCAAATGTGTGGAGAAGTAATGCAGTTATGTATGTAACTGTTCCGTATAATAAAATTTTGTTCTCTGTTCTGTATTTTTTTTAGCCAGCCAATCGGAGGTTGATTTTGGAATTGCCCTCAATGATTTTGTCTGCGGTCTTATTTAGATCAGAAACATCTTCTCTCACATTAATAGAAAAACTTAGGGTGTTCGAGTGTAAGGTGCTGATGAAGACGTTTTGACCTAAGTGCCAGAAAGTAAGAGGAGCGAAATATCTTACTCCATGGAACAGAGTTCTTCTTCAGAAGCTAACATGTCGTTAGCGAGTCTAGTAGGTCCCCGCATCTTAACGAATCCGAAGGATCATTACATCATTCGCTACAGCCCACGACCTGTCCCTATCCTGAGCCAAATAAATCCAGGCCGTCCACCCGGTCCCACTTTTTTGACCAGTTTTAATACCATCTCCCATCTACGCCTAGATCTTCCAAGGTCTACCTCAGGTTTCCCCGTCAAAATTCTTTATGCTCCTCTCCTCTCCCCTCCTCCATACGTGCCACATGCCCTGCCCATCTCGTTCTTCTTGATTTGATCACCCGAATGATGTTTGGTGTGGAGTACAGATCATTAAGCTCCTCGTTATGTAGTCTTCTCCACTGCCCTGTTACCTCGTCCCTCTTAGGTCCAATTCTCTTCCCCAACATCCTATTCTCGAACGCCCTCACCTTGTGTTCCTCCCTCATTGTGAGAAACTAAGTTTCGTGTCATTACAAATTACAGGCAAGTAACAGGAGGCTGTAGAAAACACCATACTGAGGTAAAGGTAAAGGTAAAGATGAAGTTTGCCCTAGAACAGGCCGTGAAGGGCCAGAGCGGAAGGAGGGGTAAAACTCTTCTCTTTATGTGACCGCGGCTCTAGACGGGGGCTGGTGGTGAACGCCACGCCCATAACTTCATAATTTGTAATCTTCACGAAATATCGTTAGGGTGATCAAAACAGTTAGTATGCAATGGCTGGGATATGTGACGCGCATGCTGGAGAAGAGAAATGTTTACAGAATTTGGGGGAGGGGGAGCCTTGGTCACTTATTTTACTGTGTGATGATGGAAAGGTTACTTTCCCTGTGCCGTTCATTAAAAACGAAAAATCTTGTGCGTAATGCGAGATTTGAGTCTGTCACTGCAGCCAATATGAATTTTACCTTATCAGGGTACAAATTCCCATACAATTTCCCTTGCTCTTAGCTCCAGCCCTTGGCCTTCAATCTCTGACCATTTTCGCTGTACGGCTTATTTTCTACTCTGAAGACAAAGGCAGTATATTTCTCCGAACAGCTGGTGTATCTATCAGACTTTACTGCATCGCATTCATAAACGCGGTAACCTTAGGGTTCCTGTTTTTCCCAGGCGGTGGACAGATGTCAGCCTCGCACTGGTAACGTAACGTCCGACACCTGCCGACAAATACGGAAAACGACTGCGCGGATATCGATTTCTATATTGGCGGAAGTGGATCGACTTCGGTGTCCCAGCGGATCGGTTAAACTGAAGTATTGCCGACAGGGCAGAGTACCAATAGTGAGGAAAAGACGTGTTTATTTAACGACGCTCTCGGTTGCCAAGCTTAAATAGCGTTTACAGTGTGGAGTATTGATGGAATTAGAACGGGAAAATGGAATTCTTAACTTTAAATGGATTAGTATGGCAATATATGTGCGTGGCACTTACCGTCAAACACAACTGTTTTATTGGTTAATTATTGGAAGGTTTACAACTACACGTTTCGGCCCTATTCCTGGGCCATCATCAGGTTGTATCACGACCTAGAGTGATACAACCTGATGATGGCCCAGGAATAGGGCCGAAACATGTAGTTGTAAACCTTCCAATAATTAACCAATAAAATAGTTGTGTTTGACGGTAAGTGCCACGCATATATATATTTCCATACTAATTGTATATCACACAACGGGAATGACGCACATAAAGATTTTAAATGGATATACACTGATGTATCAGTCAAACACAACAAAACTTTTATTATGTTTATTATTGTATTAGGGCAACATGTTTCGATTCTTACAGAATCATCTTCAGGCCTTTCTAAGAAAATATATCCTTACTTAAAATGTTTAAAAATGCGCTGTGGGATATCAAACGCTTACGTTCTTGATATAACTGTGTATAAAATGCGTGTGTCGTTTTGTTCTTATTGTACAATCGGGATACCTAATTCTAAAACTTCGCCGGTACGTATGAAAGATGTTACACGTATGTATTGTTGCTAGTTACAAATTATGTATATAAGCGTTGCAACGTTAAAACATTAAAACTATGCGGTAATGTTGCGCTTGGTAAGTGATGTCTTCTTCAACGTTGATGTTATATTCTTGACGAACGTTTAGGTTCTTATCTCCAGTGTTGAGTGGTTGGATTTCTATACTGACAGTGAAGGCATATGGATGTCATTTATTTCGTGAAGTTTCTTGCTCTTGTGTAAATTGTCGTTCATGAATGCTGACTATGTAGTCTTTGTCACATTCTGTAATTATAGATATGGCACTACGAATGAATGGCCGACATGGTCCCAGGCGTTATGCAGATGCTGATATGTGAAACCCATAAATCCTGAGAAAACCAACCACCACAACAACGGCGGCTCTGTCGGTAAATCCTCCTCCCACGTCCACGAATGCTAAGGTCGCGTGACCTCTGGGCAAAGCAGCTGAAACTGCAGCAGATGAGAGAGTGAAGGCGGGCCCATTCAGCTAAGGGAGCACACCCCTACAGAAAAGCATGCAGGTCTAGAGGCATGAAGGTGGCAGCCCCACCACTAGGCTCGCCCTGCGACGGGCCGGTAACCTATCTAGGGGACATCAAGATACTCGTAAAATCCGTAAAAGGAAGAAGCGGACCGATGTATTAGGCGTAAAACGGGAGCACAGAACATAGTAAAGAAAATAAAACAGTATCAGAAAAAGTGGCTACAACATGTACAGAGGATGGACACAAACAGAATACCAAAACAAGCACTACAATATAAACCCAAAGGACGAAGGAACATAGGACGACCGAGGAAGAGATGGAGGAACGACCTTCATCTTGAGAATCAAGGAACAGGAAACACGCCTAACCCTTCAGGAACATGATGATGATGATGAAGATGAAGATGACGATTATGAATGAATGGTGTTTTCGTAATGTAATACGATAGGTGGATTTATTTTTAGAAATTTGTTTAGCGCAAAGCACTAGTGTTTCTGCATTCTGTGCCTTGGGAGTTTTGAATAGAAGAGTGGCTGTATAGTAGCAAGTGTGGGAATTTAATTGCTATACAAGTGCACGTACACGAAGGTTAGAAGTTAGGCGAGAGTTTTATCAAGTCTTAGCTAAGGTTGTGTGTTCCGTTATATGAAGTTTTAAACCCGCTTTGTAAATTTATATATATATATATATATTTCTTTTTTTTTTTTTTTTTTTCCGTGTTTTTTGTTAAAAATATTTGTTTTTTATAAAAAAAAAATATTTTTCTAATTAATA
>Ga0123352_10022341_pt1 | contig 10090 bp, 7 predicted proteins | sample TergutLab28metaG_FD_89700 | JGI IMG/M metagenome (GOLD analysis project Ga0123352, IMG submission 89700) | Labiotermes labralis P1 segment gut microbial communities from Petit-Saut dam, French Guiana - Lab288 P1 | ecosystem: Host-associated > Arthropoda: Insects > Digestive system > Gut ...
TGTGAACAAATTTTTTCAACAAAAAGTACTGTGCAATGTATTATTATGTGGAAATACTGCAAGAACTAATTAAGGTGCTTTGTAATTAGGTGACATGTACAGTTACTCCACAGTAATGTAACGAAAAACTGATAGGTTGTTCTGGCCTCACAATTCTCTTCCCATGTGCCCTGGGTCACACTCCTTTCTTTGTAGTCTCATAATGCTGTTTTAACTTTCAGGTGAGACATCCCCATTTTCTTGTATAGAATTATAGGTATGAACAATATATAGTTCTGTTTGTATATTGTTTATATCTATAATCATAATGCTGTGCTATCCTCACATGATTTTCGCTCGTTTTTGCCAGTGTCTCCTGTTCATATATGTAGTAATATGTCATTTAAATATTGTAATTATTTTCATACATTTCTGGTTACTTGGTGGTTAAATATTTTAGTCCCATGAAGATTCTTTGTCATATATTTTCATGTTGAAATTAATCTGTTGCTGCTGCATTATTTCCAGGGGCAATCCCAATGTCACACTCACTCTGTCGTGGAATATTATTCCAAATGCAGGACTTCTTCCCAGTATATTTGCATCTGGCCAACATGTTTTTCACTTCCCTTCGGAATATACTACATCCAGAGTTTAAGACTGAACTGTTGTGTTTGGTGGACAACTGGTACGCAGTGTGAATCAGTGTACAGGGTCATGTAGTAACAGTCTGTTGTGTAAATGATGAAATCGAAGTATACACGTATAAATTGTAACATTCATGACTTTTTCACTTCTTTTTACATTGTGATATGTGTCAATGATGAAATCAAAGTATACATATGTAAAGTACACCATTTATTTCCAAATGTTTAACTGTTTTGAACCAAACAAGTAACCTAACTGGTGATTGGGGTGGGTGGGGGGTGAGAACTGAATGGTAAATTATTTCATGCAATGATGCATGTTTATTTATACATTGATTGTATAAAGATTGATAGTAAATATGTTATAGGAAAGTAGGTACAAAGCAAGGTGTAATTTAATTAAGTTCCACTCACATATTGATATCGTCACTTTGTGTGTGCAATTTTAATACTGGTATTGCGAATTGCATTAATTATTTTATTAACATTTATAAAAATCAGGATTTACAGAAGTGCACTGCTATGTATGTACAATAATGTAATACATTTGCATTTTTACAGTACTGTACAAAAACAACATGGGGAAAATAAGAAAATGAATGTTACTTTGTGTTCCTATAAACCAGCATACAATTACAATACATTAAAGTTGGATACAAAAAATGTAGTTTAACCATTTGTTTCATTATTTAAAAGTCACTGCAGCTTTTAAACAATGTTGTAGTACATTAAACATGGTATGGGACATTCAGTATCACTACATCCTACTGTGTTAATTAGTAGCAAAGAGTTACCTAACTACCTCCTCAGTATGTAATACTAATTCAGAATCTTGAAGTAATATGAACTCTGCTATATTTTCAGCCTTGACAGAATTCAGACATGTGAAAATCTTACACATAACTGGAAAACAAAGCCTTCAGTGTTTACTGCAGTGGTTTAAGTTTTTATATAGTTGGTAAAACTTTTAAGAACTCAACATACTCATTTAATAATGTTATAAGATACTTTAAAATTTCATCGATGCATTACTGAAAGAGTTTAAGGGTTATTCAGTGTTAATGCTCATCTGTTTGTATAAGCAGCATACTACAGTAAAAACACAAACTCTCATACATATTCCTCACTTAAGGTTGCCATAATATGCCTGATTTATTTATTCTGGGGCTGTAACATGTAATAGATATTTTTCCTGAATTGTTTCTTCTCATCATAGGAGCATATGTAATATACAATGTTTGGCTTGTTACTTCTCACAAATCTGTTGAAACACTGACTCACTCACTAGAAAGATATTTAAGCCTGCTGCTGGTAATTTAAACCTTCAAACAAGCAGACAGATTCTGTCACTTTATACAGTCCTACAATATTTCCATAAATATTCCTTAGACAAATCTTCAGCATACCAGAATACGTTCACTTGAGCATAGCATATCTGACTATATATGAAAGCAGACAGAACAGCACTAAATCATATATTTGCTTAAATACACCATACCAAAAAGTATAAAATTATAGAGAATAAATTATATGGAGAGCTTTGAATGGAAGTCTGAAGTAATTTGGTTAACACAAGTAGATTGTGCAGGACAGAACTGAAAAATGTTCACCAAAAATTTTGAAGTATTTCGATTGATTTTTTTGAAATGTTTTTAGTCTCCTTGCTAATAATATATGTTTGTACAAAATTTGTTATGTTTCACATTTGGCTGAACAGGATTAGGAGTACATTGGTAAAATGGTTTTCTGTATTCAGTATTAGTAGAAGGAAATGTATATATATGGAATATTAGACTCCCAACTTACCTCACAGAACTTAGAAGGGTAATTCACAATTTGAATTCGTCAGTTACATAAAAAAAAAATCATGTCTTTCCCAATCGTTCAGCCTAAACAAAGGTTCATGCCATTAGATATGCATTTTAAAATTCCTCAAAACACTGATTTGCTTTTCATAAATTTTTAAACAGAAAATAATATTGAAGCCAATAGTAATAACATACATCAACAATACCACTGCTGACAGGAGAGTCACTTAAAAAAAAAGTGATATAAATCTGACATGTGGATTTTACATTTTTCTGAAGGACTAGAAAACAGTTTTGTAGTCTGGTGGCAATACATGCACAGAATATAATTTAATTATCAGTATTACTGCAAGCAGGTATCCGTTAATATGTACAGTTGACTGCCATTTATTTGGAGGTGGACTATGCAGCATGCATGTTGTGTGTCTGGGAGACACTGTCATTTCTTTTTTCTGTATTTACCCAAGTGTAAGATGAGAAATTTTTCCTAATTTGTCATCAGAAAAATGGGAGATTGCCTTATAATCGTGCACAAATTTACACATTTTGACTAGATGCTTTCTTGCAAATTGAAAATTATGATGGGAGGTTATCTTATGTAGGGCCATCTTCAGGTAAATATCGTACTACAGTTTTTAAACCTGCAGACAAACATGAACTAAGCATTTACTTTTTTTTTTAATCTAACACTTCCATTAGGAAAGCTAAGAAAAAATTATTATGATGATGATGATGATGTAACAGTAAAATCAAATGATTGGATATCAGCCAGTACTGTAGTTTAGGCATGGTGTTCAATGAAACCAGTAACACATGTTCAGTCATTAAGGTTTACAGGGAAACTTATGCTCCATAAGATTGTTCTAATTTTATGGAGTATCATTCTTGCACAGCAGGCCTCATTTATTATTACATACCAATACAGTATATTGAGATACTGAAAGAAGTATTACAAGGAAATGGATGGTAAGGTAAATGGTCTCTTAATTCATATAAAACATATTCTGGAATTTAATCTGTGTAACTTAACACATAAAATTACAGAAATGTTAATATTCCAATATAGAACAATTGCAGATTTTTCACACAAAGCATAATTATGCCATGCTATATTGTTCCCTCCTGCTTGGTTAGCAAACCATAAAGTGGTACTTCATTTACGCATAGTTTTATGTACAGCTGTCTCAGATTTGCATTTTGATTTGTCTTTTCATAGTGTCATTCACTGCTATCACCTTTACTGAGGTGTACGTCAGGATGAATCTTCAATGGCTTCTGTTTGACTTCCTTTGTCTTCTGCCTCGATCTTGAGCAAGGATGATCGTAATGAACCAAACTTGCAAGATATTTCTAGCAATTCACGTAAGCCCTAAAAATGCAAGGAATTAAAGCTTTATCTAAAATTACATATAAACACTAGTTTCTCACAAAATACCCTGCAACTGATCTTTTAAAAGATGAGGACTATAACTGAAATGCACCAGAACTGTTATATGTACATTTCCTGACTGCTTAAACAGTATTAAGATGTATTGTATTGCCTGAATATTTGCATGGGGAAGGTTTGGAAAAAAATTCTAGTTCTAATAATGTAGAATAATCCTTATATTTTAGAGCAAATTCCCCATAACTCGTTGACTGGTATGTCATGTATTATTTAATGACAGTTTTATGTACAATACATAGTGTAGAATGGGAAGATGACTTTTGAGTTGTAAGGGAAGTAAAAGAATGTGGTGATGACTTATTTTAAAGTACTACCCCAACATCTGTCTTGAGAGCATACAGAAAATAAGTAACTTCAGTTAGAATAGCTGATCTCTGGACAAGGACCTCTGAATATAAAACAGAAATTCCAGCATTCAACATCCTGTTTGGCCATTTCCTCTCCAAACAAGACTACACAAAATTAGTAGCCATATCAGTTACTTCTGTACTGTTGCTAAAAGAACCTGGAAGATTAAGAAGTTACTTATTACATGCAACAAGGAAGTCCTTCGTAAAAATCTGCCATTTTATATACTTACTTTATTCTCAGTAGTGAGCTTCGAAACTAGTTCCTGTTCGCTGAAAGCTCTTTTATCATCTGTCTCTGCAGCGTGTTCCATCACAGCAGCCATTTCACAGATTTTATGTGACTGTTCACAAATAAACTATAACAAAATTGATAACAAATAATCGTCTTTCTGCCAACCATTGTTACAGCCTTTGCAATGACTGCAGTATTGTTTTACAATATTCAAAATAGAGACATGTCAAGAAAAATGTAATAAATGCTGTCAATCTTAACATTTTGCATGTTGTGCCTTCTTCAACGTGTATGTATATACAGTGCTGTTTTTTGTTTCTGAAGGGAAACAACAGTATGCAACACCAGCACCATTCTACATTCTTTAATCTTTAACAGATGAATGGGACAGCCCATTATACTCCAAAAGGGAAAGTACTCTCTGGCAGTGTGTACTTAAATTGAGTAGTGCTTTGGCCACAGCAGAAACAAGGCAGTGAAATGGCTGTACACTAAAAGGTAGGGAGTGAAAGTTCATATTACAAATATGTTTAAATTTGTCTGCATCATGGAGCTGAAATCACATCCTTGCCTCTGTAGGAATGAATGATGAGGCTGTTGGGCATTCATACTATTCACTTAGAATTTTAAGAGCACTGTTCTTTCATACAACCAGAAGTGTGGACAATAACAAAAAATTACAGGAGCATTAATGCTGTTGAGAGGCATTTCCTAATATAGGAATGAACAAAAAGAATCTAGATTGGTTTAGCCAGTACTGTGACTAGGCCACAGGCTGGATGACCAAAAAAAGCTGTGGTAAAAACCTGTTAGAGGTCTGAATTTTCTCTCCTCCAAAGCATTCAGTCAAGTTCTGTGACACACACAGTTCCCTACTCAATGGGTACATGGGGCTCTTTCCATGTTTGAAGCACCTGAAGCATGCAAATTATCCCTCACTTGGATGCAATGTTGAGGATCAAGAATGTGTGTATACACAACTCCACTCACCCACACATCATCATAGTGGGGGGGGGGGCTCAGTTTAGCATATAGAGATTTTACCTTTCACCTGACAGTGTGAAACGATACAGAAATAAAATAAGAAGGAATTTTAAATTATATTAATTCACAAGGTGCTTACCTGAGAATATTTGTTGTTAGCATGAATGCTTGTTAAATCCTGTTTACTACTAGAAACAAGTTTTGTAACTTGCTGGCGGTATTTGGACATAATGAGTTCCAGGGCATTTTGATGCTCCTCTAGGGCAGCCCTAAGCTCTCGATTTTCTTGCTGTAATTCACGTAGGTGACGATTTTCTTGCTGTATTCCTGCAACTAGTACTGTGTGTGGACGCTGACGGGCTGTTTCATTAAGCTCCCCAACTTCTTCCTGATACTGTCAAAATATTGTGTTACATTTAGGACTCACTTGCCAGACCAAAGTACTTGCTGTTAGGCTACATGTATCTATTCTGAAAATACCAATGGAGAACATTAAAACATGCATGACACTGTAGAGTGTGTAAACTCAGCTGTGTGCAGTTCGGTAGGAGGTCAATGACGTTTGAGAACAACCTGATGCTTCCATTGGCAAGGTATGAAATGAGGGCAACAGATTTCCTCCAAAATGTCAGTAGCCATTTACAGGCTATACAGTGTCATAAACCAGAACACTGCAACATAAAATCTTCACCGCCTCAATGCTATGTTCCTTAAAAATTATTCAGGTTTACTAAAACCCTTCCACAGTAGACCCAAACGTTACTGGAAATAGGCAACAGTTCTGTTAGGGTCAATTTATCTAACATGACCAAGGAAATTACAGAATGTGATGGGTATGAAACATTTTAGATTGTAACTACTACATAATCTTAAAAGAGATAATACATGTTCATTTCCCTGCTTAACATATTTAAAGTATTTAAATTTCATTGCTAGTCTTTAGATAACAAGCGACATGTTCATGAAAAATTGACACACAATTACAACACATCTGGTAATATACATGTATGACTGTAGGTTAGGTTAGGTTGTGTGTTCAAGGGAAGACCAAGCTGAAGGTGTTTGACAATAGGATGCTGAGGAAGATATTTGGGTCTAAGAGGGAGGAGGTAATGAGGGACTGCATAATGAACTCCATGACTTACTCCTTGCCAAATATTATTTTGGTGATCAAATGAAGAATAAGGTGGTTGGGACAAGTGGAATATATGGGGTAGAGGAGAGGTGCATACAGGTTTTGGTAGGGAAACCTGAGGGAAAGAGCTCACTTTGTAAACCTATGCATACATGGTAGGCAAATACTGAAGTGGATTTTGAAGAGATCAGCTGCAAGGGTGTGGTCTGGTGTGGCTCAAGATACAGGCAAGTGACAGGCACTTGTGAACACAATATTGAAATTTCAGCTTCCACAAAATGGGGGGGAATTTCTTTACAAGCTGGAAAATTATCTTCTCAAAAAACACTCTATTCCATGGAGTTAGGTTATGTTTTCATGCGAATGATAACTATATTTTGTCACCTCCACCTGCCTTTTCCACCGTCCCATTTATTATTTCAGTTCTCATTACAGTTTGTTCACGTACACATGCACACAAACTGGTTAAGCTTTCCCCAATATTTCCACTTTCGTTGCAGGTCGAATGACGTTGCACCAATTGAGTTTCACAAATGTGCATAATATTTACTATTTACATTCATCCAGTATGTTTTTACTCCTGCTCCTCTAGTAAAGGAAGATTGTAACAGTTTTGCTCTTTCTTTTCCTCCTTTAAGTAACTGTTAGCAATAAATTTGGTATAATCACATTGCCTTAATTCTCTTAGTCATAACAGCATACAAAGGTTTTGGAATTCAGTTTGCAAATGTTCTTACTTCATAATGTATATTTTCTGAATAAACTGCCATAATGCATTAAAATTGCAACGACTTTGACCAGCACAGAAAAGAATGCAGTACCAAACTTAACTACAAACCCACTTCCAGACTCAGTACCAATTGTGATCTATTTACCGTATAAAATCGGTAAAGCTGCCAAATTTGGGTACTGGGCCAAACACTGATGTATTACATGCAGTGAAATGTACATCAAATCAATAATTCCTACCTGCTTCATAGCATCTATTTGTTTATAAACAGACTGTGTCTGTGACAGCAATGCATCAGCTGCAGAATCATGTTCTTTTAATCGACTAGCCAAGCGTTTGGCATCAAGAATTATTTGCTGAATTGTTAAAGACATCTGTAATCACGAATATTTATCATGCAGCAGCTGGTAATGTTCACCTTCACCAGACTAATCTGTCAAAAAGAATGGATATGGCACAAGATTACAAATAAATTAAAGTCTATCTTTACTCAACGCACACCCAATCTTGTATAAGAATATTCTACTATAAACCGGGCACTTGTAGCTCACATTTTCATATTTGTTATTCACTCGCCAAACCTTCGTACAGCTATTTTGCCTCGACGTAAGGACAGTAAAACGGCACTGCCTCCTTGATACTGGCCAAATAGTACGGATTATTTATTCAGACAGTAGAAGTGTAGTACGATCGTTGATTAACCGGCTTGAAGACTAACCATGCACAGTACACGGTTTCAATTTCGTTGATGTGTACTACACATTTCCCTAATACCCGGCCATAGATGGAAGCACAGACACAGAGTATCAAGCGAACTGATCGACGTTCTCTGACACACGGAGTTCTGTCTTGTCCAATTCCTGCAGTTGTATCCGAATTCCGAAGGTCGAGGTTTTTTGAGAGAGCGGAAATGTGTGGTGGTTCTGCCGTGCAGTATATGTTCTGAAGAGCTAGGTAAATTGTGCTTTTACCATGGTTCCAGTGTAAAGAATTATTTTACGGAATGGAATTGATCAAAACACCCAAGGTAAATTCATGTTTCCGTACTGTTCTTAAAAGAATATGTTTTATCCTGTAGTATATAACCTAACTGGTTTGTTACTGATTATGTAGTGTTATTACGATTCATATAATACCACGCCAGTTGTGACATGGAACGGGCACCGTCGTTCACCAAACGATGAATGTTCCGGTAGAGACGGACCATATTGATGGCCACTTGTTACTCCTTGTTGGAAATATGGTACCGTTCTCGCTGTGACAGAATTAATCGAAACATTTGATAGCTATTCAGAAACGAGTTTTAAGCCCCGTTTAACGTAGGTTTCACTCACATTCAAGTATATACTTCCTACAACCCATTTTTCTGACAGTATGACAGTCTGTCGTACAGTTTGAGCAGTTTTGATGTTGTTATAGTGAGAATTTTAATTTGTATCAGCAGTATGTGCATGCCTTGGAACATATTATGTGTTTGGAATAAATCGGTGTACGGGAACGCGTTTGTAGTTAGTGATAATGAGGTCCTCTTTCTTGTACATTTTGCAAATATTCTGCTGTTTACCACAGAGTTCTGTCAAAAACCATAGACCTATATTACACAAGTGCATTCCCACATGTTGGGTTGAACTAATGTCAAAGATGTGGATTCTGATCAGCATTTTTGTAAGTATCATTGTTTATCTGTCTGTCTCCTCTTTTAAAAGCTTCTGAATGAACAAATGCTTTGTCATAAAACTCCAAATGATAATTATGCCACTGGGGCCATTCCACATGGTGTATATGATCATGATGTTGTAATTTGCAAGGTACCAATTCCATAGTTAAATTTGCACGAATGGCAAAATTGCAGTTTAGGAGCTAATTTCAGATTGACATCCATATTGGCAATAATTTTACCAACATTCCTGTGCTTGTGACACTATGGTTTGTTTAATCAAAAAGTCTGGTGTGTAACTTTTGCCATGTTACTGTTCTTGTATCTTGGCAAAGAAATGAGAACACTAAATTTTATCCATATTCTGGTGTTCTCGGTTATGGCATAATGTGGTCTGGTTACCGATGTACCTCTCAAATCTTGGTGATTGTGTACCAGGCTACACAGTACTGTAAACAATAAGATGAATCTTCACTGATGTGAAAACATAAAATCTACGTAAGAAGTTTAATTATTTCAGATATGCATTGACAGACAAAATTTCAGGACCTTTTAGTACTAGAGTACACATTTAGTATTACATATAGAAAACCTAGTAGACATAATTCTGTAATTACAGGGTTTTGTGCAAAAAGGATATAGCTGTATTTGCAGAAAATTGAGAAGAATTAGTAATAGCTTAATCACTTACACATGTTGCATTAAAATGAAGTTGATGCTGTATAAAAATAACTAGAATTGCATTGCTGTTGTACAACACGTCCTAATTTTCTGTTAGTAGTAACAAAAACAGTATATTCAAATTTTTATAGTAGTGCCCATACATTCACATAAACAGAAAGGCAACACATTTTTATTGTTTCCATTATAATTTTAACTTTTATGGAGGTTTTTGACATTTGAACAACAAAGATCTATTGTCCCATTAATGTTATGTCCATCAAAGCCTGGGACAGTGTTTCCAGTCCCACATTTTGTAGAAAAACAACACAACTCTGTATGATGTGGTGGTTTCCTTCTCTGTTTTGTGGGGGGGGGGGGGGGGGTTTTTTCAGAAGATTTTACAAACGGAAAAATTTTACAAAGTTTATAAAAAAAAATAAATTTAATAGAAAATTAAA
>Ga0123352_10022343_pt1 | contig 10089 bp, 5 predicted proteins | sample TergutLab28metaG_FD_89700 | JGI IMG/M metagenome (GOLD analysis project Ga0123352, IMG submission 89700) | Labiotermes labralis P1 segment gut microbial communities from Petit-Saut dam, French Guiana - Lab288 P1 | ecosystem: Host-associated > Arthropoda: Insects > Digestive system > Gut ...
ACTAAGAATAAAGGATAAGTGTACAAACAGAGAAAGAGTGGTTAAAAATTGTTTTTAGGGTTTTCTCTTGTAGTGACGAAAGACGAAAAAAATGACATTATCATCACAAAAATGTCAAGAAAAAACAAAAAAGAAAGATATTTTTCAGTTGAAATTAAAAAAAAAAAAAAAAGCAGAAATTGAAGGAAGTGAGTATTCTGCCAGTTATCGTACCTATATCAAGTGGACTGAAACGGAAACACGTCAGTAAGACATAAGCTTAAAACCCGTTCAATTATAGAAGCATGTCAATTTATTACAAAGCCTCTATGTAATCCGTCGTACCCCACGCGTTTAACTACATAATCATGTACTCCATTAAGACTCGCCACGTAAAAAATATTAGCAAAATTAAAATATTGTGAACGTAAATAATACGACAGAAATAATAAAGACGAAGATAAAAATAATTAGAAGTATTTGATTGTCGGGAATTTGAAACCACGGCTATAACACATTCACGGCTAAAACGCAAATGAAGGCACAAGGCTCTACTCAAGAATTCAAGACTGTTTCTTCGTTTAACAACAAGTTCTGAAGCGTACAATGCCATGGACTGAGATAAGTAAAGATCTCTGTTTCTGTCGCCCAGTGACAAGCCATAATCAAACATGAATGATAGCTGTAATCTATGTATTGCAGTGATTACCGCGTGGGCAGTTTGCAGGGTCTGTGCATGAAACCCCGAAGTCATTTAACACGACTAGGGCTTTATCGTGCAAATTGCGGCGCATATGAAGTTGTACCCTGTGGGACTGCGCGCTGAACTCAGAACTTGGTCCGATATTCAGTGGAGTCTTAATGCCTGTTCTAAGTAATGGTCGGAACAGTCTATTGCACAATCATGATGGACGCGTGCTACAAACGGTACTATTGTACATTTTACTTTCCTTGTACTAAGATTCGATTACCACAATGTAAAGCAACAAATGCAAGCAATTCGTCAAAATCACAATAATTTTATAACACGTCAATTCCTACATGTTTCGGGCCTCACTGGCCCATCATCAGGGAATGCACAATTACTGGTATGTAGTGCAGGTCGTTCTATATCTTATAATATTTCACATTTATATTTTATGACATCTGTATTAGACTTCTCTTATTTTAACACGGTTAGTAACCACTTTTACACACGTAATAATCGTAAAGAACAAGTATTTTATAATTTTTAAATTTTTAAAATTTAAAAATTTCATAATTTTCATTGTTCAAATCCAACTACTATAAATCATACAATGATGAATTTACGGCAGTTATATTTCACACTAGAGACTACAAACAGGATAAACGATTGTCTTATGCACCTGTGCACTCAATGATGATGGGCCAGTGAGGCCCGAAACATGTAGGAATTAACGTGTTATAACATTATTGTGATTCTCACTAGCTGTGTGCATTTGTTGGTTTACAATGCGTTAAGTAAACAAGTACTATGTTGGTCAATGACCACTATCCGTGGTGTATTTGAACTTCGCCTATAGAGCATTTCGGAAGCTAGGTTTTTTTTTTGAAAGATTTATTGCAAAGAAAGTATGTACAGCATTTTCGAGGACCAGTTACAAAACTATTCCCCTAACCAATTTGAATAAATATTTGTATAATGACAAAAAAAAACGCACCTGCAGGCCCGCCAGACCTCCAAGACGACAAATACAGGTATCTCACAGGCAACGAACAACGTTGAACATAGTAACGATATAATTTACAACCACTGTGACAGCTCTTTATGTAATCACAAATTGAAAATGTTCCATGACTATTTCAGAATTTAGAACATCACGCAGGAGGTTCGACAGAAACACGCTCGAGAACGATTATCGAAAATCTATTTCACCCAGTCACATAAGTCAACCTAAGCCTTTCATCGTGAAGCGCTGGATCAATGTATCGACGTTTAAGAGGTACTGCTGCTCGCATTTCGACGACTTCAGTTCGCAGAACGAAGACGTACTGAAAACTACCTGTCCACAAGTTACATCTCGAAGGAAAAAATTGATGGATCCCCACTATCTTACGCCTACGGAGGGCAGTTTATACTCCGAAAAGACAACCGAGCGAAAATACTTTTGGTCTGTATCTTAACGAAACAGCTCGTACAGTACACGAAGACCAAAGGGGAGATACGGTTTTGCTGACAGTTACACACATTTCATTTGAACTTTCATTTGAAACATTTTTCCACTACGGAATCTTTCTCGCACTTTGATATCTCATCGACTAACGTCACAACAGTGGACCCGCAGGGCTCATACGCAATAAATAAATATGAAGCCAGGCAAAGTTCAGCTTATAACACAGATATTTCCTATATAAAACAAGATTTTAAAAAGTGAAAAAGAATATTTACGTATGTAACAAATTAGCGTTCAATTTTATCACTGCAGTATTTCCACTGGCAGTACTAAACAAACATCAAGGGAAATAGGTTACGTAAAATAAGTAGAACCGAACTTTATATGTTCCACATCTGTGCATTAAAGAATATTTAAGCCACGTTACAAGCCAACAAATGCACATGAATAAAACATGTTGTATCATATGTTACCACTCACTGACAAGTTGCGGTCACTTCTGCGAGCATCATCAGGGCGCCCCAATCCCAATCTCCATACGGTAGTCTTAAGCGATGTCCGCTACAGTAAACACTTTTATTTAACTAACACTATGTAGTAATAACGACAACCGTTACACCAAATATAAAATGGTTTGTATATTATGTTCGTAGATTTAGACCCACAGCTATGCTCTTTTTATTACAGGATGTATCAGCGATACACACTTAAGAAGCAACATAAACACACCCAATTTTATCTGTTTTTAACTATAGCATAATTTGATATTTTATGACTAAAAGAAGCGCTTAAGATATTGTCTATAACGTTGGGTGGTTTTAAATATTTATTTTGTGTAATTGTTTGTGTATCGTTCGTATTCTTATACGACACCTTGATGATGGGTTGCAGAAGGAACGGAAACTTGTCAATGAATAGTAAAATATGATAAAACATATTTTATTGAGGTGCATTTGTTGGACTGTTACATAGAATAAAAAAAAATCATATTTAGAAAATGTGAATATTACACTGCGTAATATCCTCGTCGTCCTAATATATGCGTGGACGAATTGTTACAAATGTATAGAACACTATATCGGCAGAACTCTACTCGATGTTGGTTCCATGCTTTTCAAAGCAGAATGGATAGTACAGTAACCTTGTAATCAAGTGTTAATTAAAGATTTCTGTTGTCTGTAAGATCCTCTATGAATACTTTCCAACTTACAGGAAATCCTTCAGCCCTTTCTTTTTAACAGCAAAGGAAGTTAATGGTATGCTAATTCTGTCAGTTACGATAGTAGAAACAATTGTGACTACTTTTCTTCAGAAAAAAACTGAATAATTTACAACCAAGTCATTAAGGAGTTAAAGCTGGCGACTCGCCACCATTTCTGTGCCCGACTTTATATCGCCTCATCACCGCAGACTGACTCTTGTAAAAATACGCTGTCTCACTCAAGAACTTCCTGTGTTTATAATCAATAAAATACCTGCGGCCCAATCGCCCTCAAAACAGATTATAAATAGATTTATAACCGAGCCTTTTTTGCTGGGGCAGAAAAGCGTATCTGTTTATTTCGGATTGCGTGCCTAACTCAAAAAATATTTAGTTCGGGGTTGCATAATATGATATGATATATATGTGTAACTGCAATTAGGTTGACACTCGGTGGCAGTAGTATAGTACACATTTATACACAAACAATACATAGAACAAACACAATGAAACAGAATATACAGAACAGTACATAATAATAATAATAATAATAATAATAAATAATTTACAAAATTAAACAAAAGCATACAAAACATACAACCATGTATACAATGACAAAAAATGGAACTAACCGAAAAAATGAGGGCGACATTAAACACATTCCTGTGTTATTCTTCCCGACAAGATTTTTTTTTATTGATCCATTCTTGATTTAATGTAGGAAGCATCCCCCATTCCAAAACTATGCAATACACACAACACTGCATGATACGAAGAGTGGTGTATAAAAAGTCGAAGGGAAGCTGTCGTAATCTAATCTACGGTTCCATCATTAAATGTTTTCGTGAAACATTATGCATATATGGACGTTACCTTAAATCGCCAATTCGTAATATATTTCGGCTGCGTCTTCCGTAACACGTGAACTGACAATGTAAAATAACTGCCACTGACGGGAACGTGTAGTAATAATGCATTCTTTACCCACTGTATGACGTTAAAATACGCGAAGTTTTACTTTATATCTTCGTACCAGGTAAACAAGTGATACAGTCGATCATAACTAGGATTTTTTGACAAAGGTTACTGCAAAACTACATGCTACATGTTTCGGCTTGTAAAAGTCATCGTACATAATAATACATGTCGATATTCACAAATTTGATGGAGGAGCCCAAATGTTTCATACAAGCTTTGAGAGAACTGCTGTATGTTTCAAACACATTTATAAAAATAATTCGCTGTTTCAAGTAAGAAGAAAAATCTAGGAAATAAATTTAACGTTTAATACATTGAACAACTGCGATTCCAATTACTTTCACTTGCTAACTTGGTAAGGTAAAGCAGTCCCGTTACAGGCATGCAGTGGCCCAGTTAAGGTTCCCAGATTTCATGACAACGGCAAGCGATGGTGGTAAGGTTGTCAGCCTTACGCACCCGCCGCCTCTGCCCCCAGGAAATGTTCCTGGTACTCATTTCTCTTAGAGGCTGGGTCGACCCCAGGGCCATAGTGCGATCGGAAGGATTTTGTGTGCGAACCAGCAGACCGATTTGTAGCACAGCACCTTAACCACTGTGCCACCGCGGTCCCCCTACCAACTTGGTATTGTAAGCATATTCTTCCCTTAGTGTATGCACACATGCGAGTCTGACGATGGCTTTTCAAAGCAGAAAAAAGTAGCATGTAACTCTGGGTAACTGACCAATTCTCTGTAAGTGACCGTCCGGTGTGCAGGTTGGTAAGTTCCTTCTCAACCTGCACACCGGACACAGAATACTATACCAGATGCTATATTAAGACAATTCGACCTCCTGATGATGAGCACAGTGTTGCTCGAAATATGTAGAGGATTATAACAATAAATGTTTTATATAACGTGATTGTGCATCAGGTTGGTCAGTTACCCAGAGTTGTACCAGGATGCACGGTCAGCAAAACAAAAAGTCGCTGCAGTTTGCAGATAAACTTTGTCACGTAACTACAGTTGTGAAAAACGGTTATTGTTTACCTAGTATTACGTACCACAACAAAAGATAATTCACTGTATTTTCTTGCAATTATCTTGGAGGTACTGAGTAAAACCATGAGGTACCTAATTATGGATAACGATTTACTTTTAAATATAAAGCCCACGACCGTTCTGATGACCACGCACAAATAAAAATCATCAATAATTACGTGTCTTTCACGTTATCGAGATCTGTCTTTCCTGGACAGGGCAGAGTGCGTCCCTCATCTCCCGTCTGATGATTTTTTGTGTTGTCACTCATAAACCACAGCACTTTTCCGTTCGTTTGTCCGCACCGCAGATAGGTAAAATTAGACTTCTCTCCACTCTTTCTTGTTGACACAGGCGACACACATGGTTTATTACCTGTATAGTTACCCTGCGTATGATTTTACCCTTCTTGTCACTGATCGCCATTCGTTGGGTGTTCAGTTAATAACAAGCCTAAAATCAAATTTAGGCCTATGCACAGATTTTACGAGACTGGAAACAGCAGAAAATTATAGGACTATGGGAACGCGTAAGATATAAATGTATATCAGCCCAATGTGTATTGAGTGGAATAATATGGTTAGTTAACGCAAAATAACTAACGATCTTACACCTACAAAACCAGTAATGAGATCAAAGCCGTTCTCCTAAGTCGACCATAGTACCTTACCTGTGCTAATTTAAAGAAGTAAACACAGATAAAGGCATATGGAATTACTGCTATTCGGACGAAAACCAGCAAAGTTCTATTGCTATGTAAGCAGTATTATTCAAATATGCTAACCCTAGGCCCCTTATGACAAGGGTTCTAACAAACTGTTTCTGTACTCGGTCTTATAACAGAAGGTTGATTTAGATCTTACTGGAGTACAGAGAATGCTAACAAATAACATTTGGCGAGTTAAGTCTGAAAGCAAGTGTCTCTTCTGAATATCAGTATCACAACGCCGGTAAAAAAAAAATTCAGGCATTCCATCGGGGTACGTATGGATTGCAGTGATCGCAGACACACCCAGCTTACGAGTGGGACAGGGTCTCTCACAAACTTCTGCTGTAATTTAGTGTACATTAATTACGAAGCTTGTGGGCCGGGTAGCTCATTCGGTATAGCGACTGGCTACGGGCTGGACGGTCCGGGGATCGAATCCCGGTGGGGGGCGCGATTTTCCGCACCTGTCCAGACCGGCCCTGGGGCCCACCAAGCCTCCTGTACAATGGGTACCGGGTCTTTCCCGGGGGTAAAGAGCGGCCGGAGCGTGACGCTGGCCCCCTCACCCCCTTCTAGTGGCGTGGTCAAGAAAGAGTAGAGCTATACCTCTACTCCGCCCAAGGGCCGTACGGCCTGTACGGAGCCTCAGTGCCTGTACAAAGGTGCATTACCTTTTTTTAATTACGAAGCTTCCCGCCAGGATTGTAAACATTTAATTAAATTCCGCCTAATGTCCAGGATGCTATCATTAGTCACCAAGTAGTGTCGATTAGTGCAGCGCATTACTAAGAGCTGGCACTGTGTTCGTAACGGTTGGGGGGCAGGCATGGGGAAATATTAAAAAAACTCTTAACAATTGTTAAGGAGAACGTACTGTCCACATAACCACGGTTCGACCATGGGCGAAACTTGCGAGATCGTACGAAAAAGGGAACACCAACCTGGATGAACGACGCAGCGGCCACCCAAGTTCGGCCTTGACAACCGACAACTTTCAAGGTGCTGCTGACGAAATTATTCAGAGAGACTGACGTGTCTTTTCCAGGATATCCGGGATAAAGATATTACGAGTCGAAGAATGTTTCTACAGATTCGTGCATTAATTGGTGTACAAAGACACAGAACGTTAACCAAACTCTCCAACATTTCTACGTTTAACTTGGTACATGCCCTCGTTTTTCGGCAAACGTCCAATCACTTTCCATGTGTTTTCCAGCATGTAACGAGTTATCTGTAATGCTGTACTGGCGATCTGTTCTCTCAGTTCTTAGAAATGCTGAACTCTCTTGGTACATTAGGTTCGTACCGGATCCCTACCAAAAGAAATTCCGTGGGGTGATGTCCAGCGACTGGGGCTCTAATCATCCATCCATCAATCAGAAGTCAAGGAAGTGGTAATGTGGGGAAGTTCCAGCTTTTTACACCTTTAATCCATGGTGTCCACATATGCAGTTGCGGATGGAGAAGACGACCCGCAGGAATTGAGGGCAGATTAAAATACATGTAAACTCGGATATAACGGCATCGGTTTGTGCGACACCTCGGCTATAGTGTTATAAATTCTCTGCTACCAACTAATTCTCCATTAAGGTGCGTGTTTTTTTGCCTTACTTATTACGACATACATAAGAACATCTGTCTCGAATATAACGATATTAAAAGTCATCGTTTTCAATAAAAGTTTCCAAGAAGTAAGCTATTTTGAGAATTTTGTCATCTCCTCGTCCTTTGAGATGGCAAACCCTCTAAATTTTCAGGTAGCTACATACATTCCAGGCCCGGAAAATGAAAATAGTGACGGTGATTCAACTTGTGCGTGGAGATTCCCTCTGTGTTCTACTCCTGAAAATAATAGGACAATGATAAAGTGGCTAGTCACGAATAAAATAACGTTTTGTGCGTCGAACGGAACGTTAAAATGATAACGACAAACAACAAATTGAAAAAAATGTAGGCGTGAACCGAGAATTACGTCTCGTAAATTCTACGGTCTAAAAGGTTTGGAAAAATAGAACCAAACTTATTAGTGCGTCTGAACGGAACGGATCGAGAATAAAGCGATTTCGAAAGCCTGAATGAAGTGGCGTCAGTGAGGCGCTGCGTAAGTGGTTTAAGCAAGACAGAAGTGACAAGGTCCCCTTATCTTGATAACGTTTGTTCTTCATAAATTTTAATTCAAAGTTAATGCGTTATTTTTAGATTTTAATTTCACTCTAAATTTGAAACAGATCATAACGCTAATAATAAGAAATCTACCCGCAGGCCTGTATTTTGTCTTTAAATGTGTTCCCTTCACTGTCTCCCTATACCTCGCTTACAGTGACACTCGTTTACAATGACATAATTTATTCTAACCCTTCGATGACGTTATAACCAAGTTCGACTGTATAAATCAATATGCAGTCGCGGAAAGCAGATAAGAGGTGGTCCTTCACTTTGGGGGAGTCAACTGGCTAACAAAACCTCACCATTAAGATTCAAAATCTCACGAACTTTTCCACAGGGTCTTGGACTTCGAAGGATTATTGTGAGAGGTCTCAGCAAGGTCTCCTTACGAAATATAAATGCTATCATCAAAATAAGGAGCATGATATGGGCGAGGCATGGAGCACGCATGACGAAGAGGAACGTGTACAGGGTTTGATGGGGAAAACTGGAGGAATGAGGCAACTTGAAAACCGTAGGTGTAAGGCTGGATTAATCTGGTTCAGGGTAGAGACAAAGTGGACAGGAACTTGTACACACGGTAAGGAACCTTGGGCTTCCGTAAAATAATAGAAAATTTCTGACTAACTGAGAAACTAACAGCCTCTCAGAAATGAATATGCAGTTCGAGCAAGTACACAATTCCACTTACTCGTTTCGTCCAAGGAAGGACGAATGACACCTCCTGCCATCAGCCAGCATCATACATTCATTTTTCGGGCGTTGTTTCATGCTACAACAAAACACGAGGGTTCTCAGGCCCCCATATGTGGCAAATGTGCCTGCTTTTGCCGCGCAGGTAGAATGTTTTCACGTCCAAATGCTGCCGCAATGCATCGTTTCTCCCTCGTAACTAGTTGCACTGCCTCCTTTCACGGAAGCAGAATCTTCTGAGTATGCACATGTACATAGACAGCGTTGCATGTTCGGAATAAAAAATGTGAGCTTTTGCATTACCAAAGACTTTCTGTTTGGCCGATAGCTCTTTCTGTTTTGCAATGAAGGACATTTATTTATGGTCGTACCTAGCCCGGACGTTCTGCACGACAGAAGCCAGTCAATGAAAAAGTACATACTTTATCTGACAACCGCGCATGATAAGTCGTTCTCACACGGTAGTACTTTTCACATACTTATGCAGGTGATGAGTTCTATTTTCGAAAATGTACCTCAACACACTTTATTTCACTGACGAAGAAAGTAATACGAATTTCAGAGAAATTCCTCCTTTTAAGAAGTGATTTTTTTTTTACTTTTAACTTCCAAAAAAAATTGATTTATTGATTATCACAACAAAGATAGAAAAGAAGTAATTCCTCACTGAATTTCATCGGATTTTAATTCATGGTTCAGTGCATCATAAGTCTATAGTAATAAAATTCCAACGAAATGCAAAAGTATGCAGTCTGATTTATTTTACTGCAAAGTCACTCTACATGTTTCGGGTGTCCACCGCACCCATCATCAGGATTACTAAAAACTGTAACCGCAGCCTCCGGTACAGGTCATAATATCGGTGCAGCTACTTCCCTCCAGCGTGTCCAGTCCCAACCTGGCCACGTTGGAGGGAAGTAGCTGTGCCGATATTATAACCTGTACCGGAGGCTGCGGTTACAGTTTTTAGTACTCCTGATAATGGTTGCGGTGGACACCCGAAACATGAAGAGTGATTCTGCAGTAAAATAAATCAGACTGCATACTGTTGCATCTCGTTGGATTTTTATTAATATAATTGCATCGGCCTTTTTACCCGTAGGTGACTTGAGTGCTATAGAAAAAGTTGTGAAATGCGCAGCCTGGTTCCAAGTGGCTCAGAAGAGGGTCCAGTGATGAACAGCAATGAACCTTCAGGTTCCATGG
>Ga0123352_10022345_pt1 | contig 10089 bp, 8 predicted proteins | sample TergutLab28metaG_FD_89700 | JGI IMG/M metagenome (GOLD analysis project Ga0123352, IMG submission 89700) | Labiotermes labralis P1 segment gut microbial communities from Petit-Saut dam, French Guiana - Lab288 P1 | ecosystem: Host-associated > Arthropoda: Insects > Digestive system > Gut ...
CCGAAACATGTAGTTGTCCATTATATAGTCATTAAATACACCTCATGTGACACAGTTGTGTTTGACTACATACAATTTTCCAAGTTTCACACACACAACGGGGATGACACACTTCCTAGATTGTTGTATATAAAGTTTAATGTGTGTTCACAACTCAAATTGTGAGATACTGCACACAGTTTTGCTTATTAATTCTGTACATTGTTTTTGCAGGAGTACAGAAAGCATTCCTGTTTCACTGCTGAGGCCCAGCCATGTTGCTGAATTTGTTGACAGATTTGATGAGCTTCAGAGAAGGCTTGGGTTAAGTTTGCCTACATCTCCACCTTGAATTCAGGTGAACTTGCCATTTTGCTAGTCACATATTCAGATAGTTCCAACTGGTCTTTCTTGTGAAGTTAAGACCAAGTCAGTGGTAAGAGATGCCAGTTAACCCTTTAAAGATGAAAATTAACCTGAAGCTGCATTGAAAGATTCAGTTCATGCAGTACAGGGAAATAATTGCTGCCTGTTCTAACAACCACACAAAACACATAAATGTGTTCTGTGAGCAGGGTGCATGATCTGGCAATACATAAAGTAACCACCAGGCTGTAAAGGGTTAATGTTGCTTAGATAATATCTTTGTATGCCAACTTCTTCATTTGGGGATGTGGCAGTGAATGTTACTAAATAAAGAAAAGGTCACCATTTGTAAAAAAAAATGACACATATAATTTTCTAGAAGCATTTTGTGAATGAGGATTGCCACTAATTAATAACAACTCTGCTTGGTATTTTCTGAAATTGAGCTAAGGTTTAGTGTATACATTTTCATTTTACGTACTGTCTTTAATAATTTATTGGAGAGCATCCTGTTGTGCCTTTATCTCTTTATTTTTATATATATGTGAGTTAACTTTATTGTGAATGTACCAAGTGCCATCTACAGAAATAGAGGAACACATTTAATAGCTGCTCCTCATGTTTCTTCATTCCATGTGAACATCTGCGTTGTGAGTTGTAAGTGTAGTCCATTTGGGCTTCAGAATTTTAAAGCAGACAGTAACAGATCTCTTGGGTAATATGAGGATCAAATAGAGGCACACTTCTAGTCTGTGGCCTGTTGGTGGCATATACTTGTGCTGAAACACATAGCCAAAGATATTAATGATCAGTGTTGGACTGGAATTGCAGCACTACGTGAATCTTGTTTTACGTACACAACAGGATGTCTCATACCGAGATGCCAGGATCATACCAGGACTTTGTGTCACATTATGTATAGCGATTTCACTCATAGCTATTGCATTTGTGATATCCGTGACATGAGAAGCTTAACTTTACAGACAGACAGTCTTCCCACAGTGGGTACCAGAATTCTCGATTTAGTAGTTTACAGGGAAACTTTGCTCTGTACTGTCACAGTTGATACTGTTGGACTAGAACATATTTGCTGTTGCAGTGAAAGTCTGATTAAGAGATGTGCTGTACAAGCTCATGGACATGTGAATTTCACAAATATTGCTATCTGACACACAGGGGAATGTGCTGTTACAGGTGTAGGTAACGGCAAGTCATTATGGATTAAATTGTATTGTATATTAGCCAAGAGAACGTGTACAGTGCACCACACACAGACAACCATTCATGCTCACACACACACACACACAAGCACATTAACGTGCTTACATGTTTTAAGTCAGTAATTCTCAAATATCTTGAAGCAAAGTTACTTTGACATATTAAAACTTTTTTTAAATATGAACTTCATAGTCTGAAACAACATTAAATGTCATTCTAACATAACTATGTTTTATTCAGTACCTATATGTTTTGGTCCAGAGATCAACAATCATCATGCTAGATATAGAAGTCACTGACAACTCATTAATTATGATACAATATAGTTGATTCAAAATGTCAACTTCCTTTTGACACTATAGCTTTTTCTCAGCTGTAAGTGTTGTTACACTTGTATCTATATCATCTTTGGTGTCAAGAGGCAGTTGGAGTTTCCAGTGACCTGTGTATGAACCTAGCCAAGTGGCATGCATTGATCATAGTCAGTACACTTGAATGGAGAATAACAGAGGATTTACCTCTGGTGGTCATATATTACTGAAGAATTTAAGCTGCAACTTTTCCCATACCACAAACAGTTATGAGAGCTAAACATAGCTGCTGCTATTGGAAAGTACTTGACTACATGTCTGTCAAGCAACCTGACAGGGATAAGCATAGACCTACTGTTAATGCTGAAGTGTTATTTGTACATCATTCTGTAAGTGAATTGTTACAGGCAAGAGAACAAAACAAGTTCTGCAGTCTTCCGTATGATAACTTGGAAGTAAAAAAGAGGTTCTTGGCAAAAACAAAATGCCATTTGATTCATAGGTTTGTAGTCTACTTAACTGACTGACAGTAACTTGCTGTAATTATATTACACCCTGTGAACGCTGAATGGTTTAAGTTACCAATCCTGATGTAGCATATCATGTACTACAGTAGTGCAGTATTTTGTCACATGTCTCAACTGTTGCATATTGTTTTATTTCTTTAAACAGACGCACTTATGTACCAACACATCACACTAAATATAATGGTGGTACCCCTGTACATTTTTCACAACAGAATGTGATGAGGTTGCAGTTGGCAACAATGTAGTAGATCTCTTAAGAGATTCACTGTCATGAACTGTATATGTGTGAAGTTTCGTGAACTGTAGAGTGTTCATTCTTTTAGTCATGGATGCATCCATGCAGTATCCATCCTGAAGGTGACTGAATGTGCAGTTCTTGGGGGTGTCTTTGTAAAAATGACAGCAGATAGTGTGTGGGTGGAGGTGGCTTGATTGCTTAGGGGTGCACCATGATGCTAACCAGTATGCTGCATTAGTGAAAAATGAATTTTCATTCCTGCACACAGCCAAGTCATGAAAGGTGTTTCAAGGTACTGAATGCCAGTTGTGAAGGTGTAAGGATTAGTATTGATGATGTCCTTGCTGACTCGACAGAGTGGGTGTTTTTAGTTTGACTAATGTACCCTTCTTGTGATTTCTATATTCCTAAGTGAAAAACTTAATTAATTCTCCAATCATCGTTAACTTCATTTCCCAAAGTATTATACATCTATGCATGTGTGTGTGTGTGTGTGTGTGTGTGTGTGGGGGGAGGGGGGTGTAATATGTGCCTTCAGAATTCACTTGCTTCTACTCATGTTCTTACTGTAACGTCCAAACTACAGCAAGTTAATTTTTGTAGTTTCAGCATTATGTTCCCAGAGAGAAATTATATGACTGATACAACCCAGTTTGTTTCAGATTTAGTTCAAATATTATTTTGGTTCTTTTTGAGACATTGTGCTTGATTTGTTGATTGACTGGCAGTTTTTGTAGCAGTCATGCTGTCTTAAATGCTGTGTAGTTATGGACCTGCAGAAATATAAGTACCTTCTGCAGCAGTAATATGGTGTGTTGCAGTCATTGTTGACAGTAAGGCTGAAGTACAGATACAGACATGAACCAACTGAAATATCGATTTGGCTCGTGTGAAGTTGAGGCTTTTATGTGGTAAAATTTGATTCAAATTCCCACTCCGTAAATAAGATTGAGCGTATATTTTATAATGAGCAACACTTTGAAGGTTACAGCAAGAATACAAACAATTTCCAAAGTCCACTGACATACAGTTACAAGAATGGTTAGTGTCTTACGTGCTGCAGAACATAGCTATATCTGCCCAGTCCTGTTCAGTAGAGTGTCTTGCTATTCCATTAAGTCGCTATTACCAAAGTGTGAAGAATATTATTGTTAGAACAGAATGTGAACAATCCCAATACAGGTTGTGTATATAATGTACGTTATTCTGTAGACTTCAGCGATAAATACTGGTGCTTTAAAAAGAGCTGGATGACAGCCTAAATTTTACTGTAGTATATTTCAGTTGGAATATCCATTTCCTGTTGGCTTATGTGGCCATAAACTGTAAATTGTGAAAGGATATACATTTATTCTGAGAGTAATTTGTTGTAATTTCAATCATGGATCCTATGTGACATTAAATTCACATCCATGTTTTCCACATTTCCTCATTTGCACCTAACTGCAGTTTCCTTCATGGTGTTAGAAGCACTCACAGAAGTTTTAATGGGCAATTGTATAGTAATCACACATTGACTGGTAAAGTTACCTGTTTGAATCATGTATGTATAAATATGATATTGTTAACAGATTTTATGACTAGTTTTAGAATTACTCTGTAACAGATTCCAAGTTGCACAGTGTCCCATATTTGATACATGGCATCCCCCAAGATCAAGGCTGTTGTTTCCTCATGTTTGTGCCAAACATTGCCCTGGACTTCATTATAGGTTGAGTTTTCTACATGCTGAGCAGTCTGTGTTGTTTCTTGTATACCTGTTAACAATAAGGAATACCTTACACAGTTGGCCTTGAAAAAGGAAGTGTACATTATTTATACTGTGTCGGACATGTGGACAATTGAGGAGTCACACTTTCCAAAAAATTTGAAGCAAATAACATTTCTGATGTGTGGTTGACCGTGCATCGTAATTCAGTGTGGATAAGAAACCAACTAGATGTCACTTTTGTGTTATCCTTTATTTCTCCTTTACAAGTAGCTCAACATGTTTCGGGCAACCATGTGCCCATCTTCAGGAGCTGACGACTGCGTAGTGTTATCGCTACATGTTGGTGTTGTGCCATGGCTGCAGGAAGGCTGTCAGAACCGGTTAGCAGGTAGTGTGTCCATTGAGGAGTTCGTAGCACAACGTGCTACAAACAGCCACAGCACAACACCAACACGTGGCGATAACACTACGCAGTCGTCATCTCCTGAAGATGGGCACATGGTTGCCTGAAACATGTTGAGCTACTTGTAAAGGAGAAATAAAGGATAACACAAAAGTGACATCTAGTTGGTTTCTTATCCACACCAAATAACACATGTTTAATTTTGGCTGTGTTCCATGTTGTAGGGTTCCTGTATGCAGTATAAGTGTTTGTATCCACAGTAATGAATGCTTATTTCTTCCTGAAGGCAACACAATTTGGATAATATGAGGTTTTAGGAAAGATGTTATGTTAATGGAAGTTGTATTTAATAGCTTTTATTGAAGTAAAGTAGCCCCAGAGTTTGGGAACTTAAATATTTGAGATTTTGAACTTTTATGTTTGACAGATTTCATACCATTATTTCATCTTATGATTTGTTCCACCAAATCAGGATGAGACCACAAGGCTGGTAATTCAGCTCCCCCCACTCCCCTGCTGTTGCATAGATCTCTCCCAGCTCATTAAGTAAGGTTTATTGCCTTCATGCTGCTCAAAACTAGTCTCTGCTTTCATCATTAAATGATCTTTATGCTTTCAAAAGGTGTTTGTGTTTTGTTTAAAAAACTTTCTTGCTTTTTATGCTTCTTCAGTTATTTTGATATTTTTATTCCTGACATTATGCATGGACAGTGCATTCCCATCTTCAACACGGATTTATCAGCCCCAGTTAATCATGAGCATCAGGACTGTACTTGATGCTTGGCTTAGTTGTGTGTGACATCTTACTGTCTCACAGCAAGTAAATGCATTTAAGTACTCTCACATAATCAGATCTTATTGATGGAGGATGAGCAGGTTTCTAATTCAGCTTTAATAGCAATTAGAGTCTTTATTGAGTTCCTCATCCTTACTCTGGCAGGATTCTGAGACACTACTTTGCTCAAATCTTCTCAGTGTTACTGTTCAAATTGTAATCGGCTACCTACTGGCATAAATTGCCTCAGCACCAAAACTTTTACTGTGATATTTTACAGGGCATAAAATTTCACTTAGTATATGGAGGTGAGGGGTCAGCTTGTGTTCAGACCACTTGACACCGGCAAAAAGGTTTATGGTACGCATTGCATGGAAGGCTGGTTGGCTCTTAGAACTGTTCTGTAGATGAAGTGAGAAATGCCAACACCCCTACTGGGACTACCTAGCTTTTGGACATGTCCATTTTCTTGTGTTCCATATATACAAAATGGAAATAAACATACCGAAATTACACTTTTCTGATTGAGCGGACATGGAACTGAAAACTATCTCATACAGAGCACTTAACTCCTGTTCAAAGTCCCTTGAGGGATGCTTGGAACACAGTACTTACTGATGCACATTTCTGTGTCTCAGTGTTCAGCTTCATAGCTTACCTCTCTGGCATGCAATATTGGATACAGGTAACGCCCTTTCTTTATGGCATCCTCTTTGATTTCATCAGCATACTTAAGGTAAGACTTATCTTCTTCTACATACAGTTTCATTGTCTGTTTTACAAGCTCCTCTTCTTCTTCACGGTCTCTCCTAATATGCTCTTCTCTCTCTTTCTGCAACATTACAATAAAGTGCTTTCATTACACACACAAATCGTATTTGTTTTCCAGCCTTTTGGTATGCAGCTGTTAATTTAGTAATAAACCTGTGAGATTTGAGGTTTCACAGAAGTGACAATGAAGATGCTGTCTTTTGGAATATGACGCCATCTAGTTTGGTTGTTAACCAACATTCTTACCTTCTGCCCTGAAGATGGGGGCAGGACTTTCCTCCAAAATTGTCTGTCAGCTACAAGGCATCTCCAGTCTTTAGTCACTCATCCCCACTACAATGGGCTTAAAAAAACAAGAAATGGTACTGAAATATGCCTCTGTCTCTTTTCCCCAGCAATTCTCCAGATTTGCATGCAGTCAGAACTGACATATGACATGTGTTTGGCATACACGGGATGGTGATGGTGATGGTGATGTTATTACGATGGATTGTACAAGAAGAAAAGTGTGAAGGTATAGACTGGGTTCAGCAGGCTCAGAGTAGGGCACAGTGGTAGGCTGTTGTGATATTGGCATTGAACATTCAATTCCATAAACAGCACAGAATTTGTTGGCCAGTTTACTTGCTACCAGTTGCATGGAATTTGTTCATCACATTTATAGCCAGTGCCTTCCTATTGTCAAAGAGACCCATCCTCTTTATACAGTGTTACATGTCTGTTAAAGCAATAACATTATGGATGCAGTTCAAGCACTTCAGAAAAAGATTTTTAAAATACTTTTGGATTCTAAAAGCTTGTAGCAAAAAAATGTTCAATATTCCATTTCACATATACAGTACAAGCTGTAGTACCCCCATACCAAAAGTTTGGTCTGTACTTCTGTGGAGTGCATATAGATTCTGACATACTGGCAGAAACACAAACTTACAATCTGTTGTTGGTAAATCTTTCGATATTCTTCAATGGTTTTGATATATTTTTCATGTTGCTCTTTGTAAAATCTGCAGTTAATTTCATTCTCCTTTAATCTCTGCATCATTTCCCTTTTTCTTAATTCTTCTTCATCTTTCTTGGACTGTGCTTTCTGCTGCAAGAATTCTTCATAAGCTTTTTTCCTTTCCTCTTTTAGGTACTGCTCATATGCTAATTTCTTCATCCTCTTCTTCTCTGCTCTGATTTACAGAATAAATGAAGATGTGTGAATGATACAGAAAATGACCATTTATTACTTAATGATGTTTGGCACAGACATACTTTATTCACCCAAATATAAGATGACCCCTTCACAGCAGTCTTCATTTTTCAGGACAACAGCTGTAGACTAACGAACATCTGCAACTTTATATGCAGTTGCAAGGCACCCTTTTTTTGTCAAATAATGCGTTTAAAAGAGTCTCATATATGTGGCTAAATATGGTATACAAAGCAAATATTAAGTTACAACCAGCATCCCTCTTGTATGTATCTCGTTTTGTATCATTTTACCATACATGAAAAGGAACATGATGGATTGAAACCACCAGTAGCTTAACACTGAATAGGTCCAGTAGAATCACTTCTATTATCAACCAACAACTGCACTTAAATAACTTTCACATAAAACACTTAAAATCACTCTGACATGTTTTGATCTTGTCAGATCATCATCAGGGAACTTGGTTGTTCCTTGCTAAAGTTATATTGCAATATTCACAATTTAATTCAAATTGTGAATATTGTAATATAACTTTAGCAAGGAACAACAAAGCTCCCTGATGATGATGTGACAAGATCGAAACATGTCGGAGTGTTTTAAGTGTTTTTAAAGTGTTTTATGTGAAAGTTATGTAAGTGCAGTTGTTGGTTGATAATAGAAGTGATTCTACAAAAATGCACGGTGCAACAATAAGATTTATAGGTCCAGTAGAATTAAAAATCATGAAACCTCCCCAACTTGATGATGGTAATAAATGCTGCCGTAAAGATCATGCTGTTGTGTAAATTGCTAAATTAGATTTTCAGACTGCATTTCTTTTTATTAACATAGAGCCTTACCTAACCTCCTTTTCTGCAGCTGCTGTCTGCATTAACGTGTTGTCGTAATTTCCGCTTCTCTGCTCTAACTTTACCAGATTATCTGCGATATGTTCCTTCCTCTTAAAAGATCCATTTCGCACCTGCAGGAGACATACAACAGTAATTGCAGTAACTATCTCTTTAAGATATAATGCCAGTTTCAAGGAACGATAAATATGTAATTCTTTACACTAGACATTATAAATGTGTCTTGCAGTTTTAAAGTAGTACCTCGTGACATCAAAGTGGTGGTTCAGCACTTCTCAGAAAGACTGCTTTGCTGTTCCATAGATTGTTAGTTCCACAGAACTTATCATCATCATACACATTCCTTACTTCAGAGCAGTTTAGCTGGTTCACAAAACAGTATGGCTCTCACAGACAAAACACTTCTTAAATCACTCTTCTGCCAATAACTTCCTAACTATATGGCATGTATTAAGTATTACTGCTTAATGCATTAGAATGCATACAGCAAGGCAGAGATTTAGTAGTTTCATACTTTTGTGTAATTCGTTTAAGCAGAGATTTGTTGACCTACAAAATTAGTTCTTAGAAAATTCATGGGTGTGGTCATGATCTCTATGCCAGAATTTACATGCCTGACATATTTTTAGTTTACATTCCACATAAATGTTATATCAGCGGAAGTAGCAATTTTTAAAAAAAATCTGTTACCATACATCACTTTAAGACTATGATGTAAGTGGCACTGCTGTTCATTGCACCTCACAAGTACATACAACTGCCGTGTTGTTATTACTGAGTGTAGGAAATTAAGTGGTATTGCCATAATGTGCACATAAAGTTTTGTGGAAACTGGTCAACATTAAATAACTGAAGTAGACAGCAGCTGATGTCATAAAGCTATTTTTCCTCTTAGGCAGGAAAGTGGCTCAAAACTGCAATTCAAAGTATAATTACTTACTTCCTGCTCTTTTTGCTTCTGCATCATTTCAATTTTTTGTTTTGATATTCTGTATATTTCAGTAAGCCTTTCTTCTAAATCTTCTCTATGTTTCTTTGTTTTGTTGAATTCTTTGTGTTTGTCCAAATAATCTTTAATCTGTTGTCTGAAAATTTCCTTCTTCTTAGCAGTCTGAAACATACCTAGTCATTAATTAACAAAATTTTAGAGAAGTTTCTTTATTAGACATGTCTCAGGTTATCAGCATATATAACTGAAGAATCAGCCTTCTGCAGTAACACAAGTTTGACTTGATTTCATTTTAGGCACAGTTACAGACAGCCCTTTGTTTATCTGTCTATATCTTAACACACCTTAACAATGCTGAATGTGTTTCTGTGAACATTAATGTTTGGATGGGAGGGAGTCTTTCAAAATTTCATCAAGTTATTTCAGTTGTCACTTAGACCAGGCAGTTTTAACAAGTACTTTTTGCACACATTTACATGTGTTTCAGCACTTTCCATAGAGGGGAGGGTCTTGAGGAACCTTGCATTGCAAGTATGACCACTGCGGTCACTTTGCATTACTCTTTTCAGAACAGCCATAGTTCAGATATGAAGTCCAGGATGCCACATACATCAGCAACATCCTATATACTTAATTAAATTATAATTGAGTGGGCTAGTAAACCCACTGAATTGGAACTTCATCATTTTTGAGGCAGTTAAACAAAAAAAAAAAAAAAAAATTCAAAATTTTTAAAACACTTCATTATTTCAATCTTTTTTATTTAAAAATACTTCTCATCCTTACTTTTTCTTC
>Ga0123352_10022348_pt1 | contig 10089 bp, 2 predicted proteins | sample TergutLab28metaG_FD_89700 | JGI IMG/M metagenome (GOLD analysis project Ga0123352, IMG submission 89700) | Labiotermes labralis P1 segment gut microbial communities from Petit-Saut dam, French Guiana - Lab288 P1 | ecosystem: Host-associated > Arthropoda: Insects > Digestive system > Gut ...
CATTCTTCATACCTACCTGCCTATGAAGACGGAACAGACAGTGTTCCGAAACGTCGGCATATAAAATTCAGACGCCGGGGAATTACCCAGAAGAAAACACACAACATTCACAACACGGCGAAAGTTTGAAATCAAGAACAATCTTGTTGTTTAAATAACAAAATGTTGAAATGTTATAACTGCAAAATTGCGAATTTGTTGACTTCAGAATTGACGTGAGAGTTTTATAGGCTGGCATGAAACTTTCCTCCTTATTTGTCGTGTTACTGAAATCCTCAATCCTGATCATGTCGCTCCTTCTGGTGGTAGATCATCCTACGGATGTTGATTTTTTTTTTAAGTTTTCCATCCCGAAGCGTTACAACATATCAATAAATACTATACAAATACTATACGTCAGTCTATAACATAACATTTATTTTATATACACTGGTATATATGTCAGGGCGACATGTGTCGACCTAGTCGGTCATCCTCATGCCCTCCAAGAAAACATATATTTTATCTTTCATATACAGTGATTTTAATGTACCACAATAACAGATACGTCTCCAATTTTAATTTAAAGCCGTCACACAACCAGTTCAATTTATACAACCTATACACTTTTGCTTCTGTGACTGAAATTTGTGAGCATTTGGGATCCCACAATGCAGAAAAACTAACAACTCTTGGATCTGTTTTCTTGGAGGGCCTGAGGATGACCGACTAGGTTGAAACACGACGCCCTGTCATATATACCAGTGTATATAAAATAAATGTTGTGTTATAGACTGACGTAGAGTATTTATTGGTCTACTGCTGTTGTTTTATTATGCAGTTATACAAAACACGGGAATTTTTAAACAGCAGTCCAGCCAGCCACCTTTACGAAGTCAGAAAATTTTCTAGTCAACATTCGGAATGAACACGCGACTACTCGTCATCGTCTGGTCAAATGGCGACGGAAAAACTGTATTTGTACGGCTGATCCCGTCGCGAAATAGTTTCACTGAGTTCTCAGGAAGAAGGAAGCTTTCATCAGCCATAATTTTCATGACGTACGGTGTTAAGAATTGTGTAATCATATCGCTGTTTTCCAATATGAAACTGTCCTTCCGTGAGGAATGACACTTTTCAGAAAATACCTGCGTATTTTTTGTATTACAGTTTAAAGAGATGGCGTTGTGTTCAGGCATAACTCAGGTCTATTTAGCATTTAGAAACATAAAAATGTGATAAAATAAATAAGTGGCCGTAATTGTAATTTTAAGAAACCTTTGTGCTTCTCTTCCCGACCCCATGGGGAGAGACGACACGTCCCTAGGGACATATGCCACCCGTAAATGGGTGAAAACGTACCTTGCATTAATTCTGACATTTTTATATGGTTGACACAGGAATAACCTTTAACATAAACCAATTAGTTATTTTCCATGTGAAAGAGAAAAATGTTTATTTTTAAACAGAATAGAGAAAATTTGACAGTCATTAAGTTTTAACTAAGAAAAATGTTACAAAATGTATACCCTTAAAGATATCAATTAAGAAGAGCTACGACTAGCACGCAACAAAGAATTCACAAAGGGAATTGTACTTCTTGAAGTCTGTTTTGAAGCAAAAATAAACAGAGAGAATTACAAATAGGTGTCATTAAGAACATGGATCTATAAAAAATTAAAAAAGGCAAACAGGTAGTAAAATTGGTACAAGTTTAAACAAATTAAAAAATGTTTTTATATATTACTTCTTTTTTTAATTATCTCTCTCAAAATTTACCTTCCGCAGTCAATTCCATTTTTTTATATAGTAAGTAATTTTCACGTAGCCACATTAGACATTTTGAACAGCAAATCCAAACATCTTTCCTTGTTATTGTGTGACTTTTCCTAACACTTAGAACATGAGTGCGAATCTGCTTGGGAGTCATCAGCAATAACCTTGAGATTAAGTCGTTGCTTCTTCTTCATATTCATGGGCGACTTTTGGGCCTTCCTTCTACTTTCTTTTAGCATTTTGTAGTCCTTGCCTGTCTGCTGAGGATGTTAAGACAGTGGTCTGCATTGTGAGTTTTATATTCAGCAGGGGGCCCAGATAAAACCATTCAGGGTACGATCGGAAAGCCTGGCATTAGAAATCATTCATGATGATCCAAGCTTCGAGATTAGTTGCGTCCAAACTGACCTAAGGTGGTCAGATGTAAAAACTGTAAGAAACACGCAACAGACCACTGCCTTGAGACAGAACCGTAGAAACACGAGCTGTAAGTACTTGCAAATTTCTTAAATTCCTGAAGTGTGCGATGTTTGTATTTGGGCGGCGGACTGTCTAATACGTTGTCACAGCTATTTGTGGCGAACTTGTTACATACTGATAATTCGTGACGTTTTAAAAAATACTTATTGACAGGGCCTTATGTGTGTTACTTTCACTTGAGGTTACTTTATCAGTGCCCGCCGGCAAATAGTGTGTGAGATTAGTGGCGGATTGTAAGAAAACATTTTTGACTCGTTGGTATTTATATATTCTCTTCATAATTTATTTACATGATTCTATCGTCGCCATTTCATACATGGCGGTTATTACTTTATTAGCCCTTTTGAAATCAGTAGCGAATAGAAGCTGTACACACAGCGATAGACGATTCACCCTGTGTGCTAAGCGTCTTCTGTGATAAATCGCCAGATTTCTATCTCCTATAGACCGTTCTGTTTCGATCCTTCAATGCTTACGTGCCTCTAAAAGAATACCGCCTTGCTGTAAACGTTTTGGGCGTTTTCCTTAGATTATACGAGGTCCTTCGCTGTCGAGGTGACGCGCCATTTTTTTTCCCCCAAGTGTCTTAACAGGGCTGAATAAACCCCCAAAAAATCTGGACAAGTGTCAGTCTAAAGCACATGACACAGTTTCAGGAAAAGTATAAATATAATTTTTCACTTCACATACCTGTATACAGGTGGGTGTCACCTCTCCTTTGAAAATGTGTGCCATCCATTCCACTCTTCGAGGAATAGACGCCACGCGGCTTACACAAACACTTTATTTGCGAAACCTAAAGTAAGTTAATGCTAAGGTTGTTAACTGATCCCCCAGAAGACACGTGTGGCACAAACACATTTAACGAGATATACTAATTAAACATCATACGAATTGATCGAAAATGCCTTAACTTACTTGGCTTTATCAGAAATTGTGAACCTCGAACAACCACGGGCGACTAACAATTGTTTTCACGTTTCTTTTTCTAAATAATCCAACAATGGAAAGCGCGCGCAACTTCGTCCTAGTATCAGAAGTTCGAAGTGCAGAAAGTGTGTCAACTCTTCTAGGTAAGTCAGCTCTTCCAGAACGACTCTAACATGCCTTTGGTTGACTGCACTCTAAACAATTTGTCCGCAGCTTCATTTCAGGTAATAAAACACAGACAAAATTACTTGCAAAACACTACAGACATCAAGAATGCAAATTTAGCACTGATAAATATTAACTGTTACATCTCTTTCCATTTATCTAAATTCTTATCTTTGTGAAGCTATTGTAAACTAATAAAAATGAAGAGTGGGCTTCATGAGTTGTACTGCCAACCAATATAATCAGGTTAACGTATTTCTTTAATTTATTAACGGCACGACCCAGCAGACCTCCGTTTCTTTGTCAATGCCGCCATGATGTGAGCTGTGAAGTTGGTACAAACTGTGCACATTCACATTAGTTTTTTTCGACTGATTTTACTGGTTTAAGCTACGTCGTCAATGTCAGTATTGTTTGTACTGCGATTCCGATGGGTGTTTTCTTATCTTCTCTTGTTCCATTTTGTGTCAACCTAACCTAACCTAACGTTTTGCGAAGGAAACGGAAGTACTTTAGCGATATGCATGTATAAGAATAAGAAATCATTTTTGTCTTGTTTCAGAATTCACAGCTTACTTCAAATTACTCTAAATAATTTTTTTATTCAGTCCTATACCAACCGCTAAGGTATTCCTTCAGCTACCTTGCTTTACATTCACCCACTCGCTCACCTTCCTACAAATTTATCTTCTCACCAAAAGTTTTCAACCAACGCCCACACTTCTAGTCTACTGGTCGCTTTTTACCGCCGGATTAACCTACACAATTTCCAGGAATATGATTGTACCTGCCTTGAGCTTATGTAAGTTCATTTCTCGAAATATGTAGCCGATTTATTCTTGGGATCCTCGGTAGAAATACAGTCTTACAGGAGCCCACTAAATATTCATGAACTCAATAAATCAACAGGAGATAATTTTTTTTTTTTAAATTTACTGTTGCGGTGTCGAGGTTTAACACTTAAGTCCTTGCCTGGCCTACTTACGTGTCGAGCTGGAATGGCTCAGTCCACTAGGCTAAGAGCTAGGCAAGGGAGAAATTGTGGTTCGATTCCCGCCTGGATCAAGAATTATTTTTCTTCATCACAGCGTCTAGACCTAATCCGGTATCCACTCAGACCTTTACAAAGTTGCGGCCGGACGCCGGTTTCCGGGATTAAAGCGGCCGTGGTGTGAACAGGATAACTCACCCGAGTAAGTTGTCCAGGTTACAAATTCATGCAGCCCTACACCCATTCCCCCAAACGACCGAAATCTGCTTACACTTTAATAAAAAAAACAGAAAAAGCCATTCCTTCCTTATAGCCTTGTAGCACGTGCTTTATCATATATTATTTTGTTACATATTCTATTGTTACTTTTCAGAAAGTTCAATGTATTTATTTGGTTTCTGACATAGGCTCTTCACGTGTAACCTGCAACAGATCTTAGAACCTTATTTAGTTTTTTAAGTTGGCTCTCCTGTTGTTCAGTTATGGCCAAGCTCTCTAATCATCACAAGAGTGTGGGTATAGCTATAGTTTTATGACATTTTAACCTTCTACAGCTGAGTAGTTGCCTTACGTACAGTCAAGATTAGTACTTAACAAGGCAGGCAATGCACGTAACCGTAATATTGAGACGCGTTCTTGCAACCACTGTCGCACTGGCAAAGTAATGATTATTACAAATTGTAAAGTGTGTCTCTAGTTTTAGTTATCCTACATGCAATGCGAATACGCTATACTGTTTGAATAAAGTTTGACCAACTAGATGACACTTGCTTTATTATCTACTGCTCAACATGTTTCAGACGTTAATACGTCCATCTTCAGGAGCTTGCGACTACTTGTTGCGTTGTTGTGTAGGCTGACTTGAGGCGTGCTGGTGTTATGTAGCGGGATTGTCTGTTGGTGATGTGGTATCCGAGTTTAGGCTGAACCACTAGTGGTTACATCACCAACAGACAATCCCGCTACATAACACCAGCACGCCCCAAGTCAGCCTACACAACAACGCAACAAGTAGTCGCAAACTCCTGAAGATGGACGTATTAACGTCTGAAGCATGTTGAGCAGTAGATAATAAAGCAAGTGTCATCTAGCTGGTCAACCTTTATTCAAATATCAAGATGATGCACGGTCCAATACGCATAAGATTCACGCTATACTGTCTTGTGGCCTGCTCCGCTCTACAATATTTTTCCACATTACCTCACAAACGGCATTATTAAAAAAAAAAAAGGTTATTGAACATAAAATGTGTATTTTGATTTCCTCTACAACTTTTGCCCAATGGGAGCCGAGTTGTTCCATGCGGTGAGACGGACATGCGGACTGACGGACGGATGGACAAAACTAACAGTCCTTTTTTAGCAATTTTGCGAACGCGCCTAAAAATTCTATATGCTGCCAACAGGGGGAATTTATGTGTCAAGTATGGATTTCGGAACAAATAGTGACTATTTCCCTACACAGCATTAACATATCTGTTGCTATTATCGAGAGATGAAAGCGTTTACTACGCGGTACAAACTGAAACTTCGAATATACTTGTGGCTAAAATTTATCTGGAAGACTAGAGAGAATAAGGACTGCAACATCCACAGCCACTCGCACGACACGACAAGGTAGATTACTAGCAATCAAATGTCCGTGCACTGAACCTATTTTAAGCCATACACCACGAGGACACCGGAACGCATGCATAACAAGAACAATTGCTTATTCAGACAGACGGTGATTATACAGAGGGCGCTATCCGTGTTCTGATTAACATTACGCTGTTCTGCCCGTTCTATGCACGCGTTTGCGGTGTCATAAACGTCTGCAGTGTATGTCTGCTAGCGTGGCCAGCGTGACCACGCTAGCAGACAGCCAACAGAACTAGCATGTCAAGTACATACTGCGTGTATACAGTGTTGAGATACTCCTGATGGTGGACAATGAACCTGTCCGAAACAAGTAGAGTATTTTATCAAATAAATCTGAGAAATATTGTATCTCGTTGGCTTCTATTATACGAATGCAAAAAAGAAATTAGGCTATATTCATAAAAAAAACTGTAAGGTACGCTTAACCATGCACTACACACTGAAGGTCTATTGGAGACTGCTGGTATACCTCACGCATTCATAAACTCGACACTAATAAAGATGGGTTGTCATCTTCATGTATCGCCTGCTTCCTACACCCACAAGGGAGAGAGCTACACATATCAATGGAGTAGAAGGCTGGGTGAGCCTCAGTGCCGATATGGACGCTTTGGGGGAGAAAAATCCCTTTTCACTCTGTTGCAAAATAAACGACACTCACTGAGTGTCCAGCCCGTAGCCTAGTTTCTCTACCTACCGTGATATATTGTCAAAGAGAAATGCCGGGCGTGAAACTTCGCAAGGCCTGCTGAAAATGTTCTGGAAGAGTCACAAAGCGCCATAAACTCTATGAGAAAGAAATTTCTATACTGATTGTAATTGCTGATCCAGGGATATTTTATAAGATTTTATAAGAATAATCCGATCTTATTTATGTACAATTAACAGTATAGCGGGTATAGCTACCTAATAGTAGAAGAAAAAGGTATTTAATATTCAACACTTATATTAATACAATCGCCAACATATAGCGTAAAATCTACTCAAGATAAGCAATTTTATTATTTTAGTGTAAAATAAGTGAAATTGTGTGTAGAATGAAAAGCTACCAATAAATAGATTTAATGATAGTTTTTCATCTTATATGCACAAATTTTTATTTTTTTGGTATGAATTACGTGCATGAAGCCTGTAATTCAACAATCCTAAACTTATCTATAAATTAAGAAAGGATAAGTTTAGGATTGTTGAATTACAGGCCCAAATCAATTATATACGTTGTGTTTTGGGTATGTAATTTGTATGTGTATTTTTTGTTACTAGTACGGGTTTCTTGGTTGTTGTTCGCTTTTTATTTAGTTGGGTGTAAAATTGGGCTTCTTGGTCCGTACGGACCAAAGTTTTTAGGGAGATAATTGGTACTGTTTTACTGCGTTGTATCTTGGCTTTGATTTATTTTTATTGGTAGTTAATTTATTCGTGGCATTAATAGTTTTTATTTATTATTAAGGGTACAAAAGTTGGGTTAAATACCACAAATACGGTAAGGAGTCAAGGTAAATATCATGATATTTGTAAGTACTCTCTATGACGTTCGCAGTAGGGTGCAGGGCATAGAACGTGTGGAAAGGAAACAAGATAGGCAATGTAAGTATAAACATAACATTGAGGCTGCCATGGAAAGGCAATTAAATATGGGGTTTATTTACGTTTTTTCACGTTTACATCGCGAAAGACAGCCCACAATTGATAGATTAAGGCAATATGAAACTACCCGATCACAACCACAAGTAAAAAGGAAAGCAGCAGCACTACATTTAGGTAGGTATGAAATACATTTGTCTCAAATAAGAAAAAAATGAAAGGAACTCGAACCGTACGAACGAAGCTACAAGGGGGGAAAAATAGTGCCGTTTCTTGGCAAAAATGACGTAGACATTCACGCCGATATTCCATAATTGGCAATGTTCTTCAAGCTTAAATTGTTGAAGCAGCGGCCACATAACGACCTCCATGTTAGATAGACAGAATCCTTACTGAATATACCTGGTTATTAGTACGGCCAAGAGCTTGCAAGTTTTACTGAGTTTAGGTCTTCATCAATGTTTAAAAGTTAACTGCCTGGGGCCTGAACGCTTGAAGTAGTGTCTGATAGCAGAAAAAGGGAGAGGCAACGGACGATTTCTAGCAGAACATTTTTCAGTCGAAAGTTCCCGTGCCGCATAATTTGCAGACACGTGATTCCAGAATCGATTAGGTTTAGGACCTTTCGAAAAAATAATCTACAACATGATTAATATTAAGAATTCTCGTCAGAAGCAGTAACACATGGAAAATAACTTCCAAATGCATTCGATATTTGAGGTGAAAACAGCGATACTGAAAATTCCAGTGTTATGGGATATGACGCCGTAACATTGGTAAATAGTTAACGATGTTACGGAAGAACTTATTTTCTCTACCTTCAAGATGGTTCGAGAAGAGCGTGGAATTATCCGAAACTGGAAGCAGCAAGATTCCTTAAAACGCCAGGAAATATTCAGCAGTGTAAACGGTGTATATCTTCAAAAAATAATGTATATGGACGTTATTAATCACACACACTGCACTATTTGTAATCGTCTGTTGTCTGGAAACTAGTTTCGACCTCGAGTCTAGGTTATCATCGGGCTTAGAACTCTGTTAACAAAGAGCACATCTAGAATAACGAATAGAGGTAAAAGGTAAAGCAGACCCGTTACAGGCCTGGAGTGGCCCAGACGGTTCCAGGAAGTTAAGGTTCCCAGATTTCATAACAATGACACAGGATGATGGTAGGTTGTCAGCCTTACTCACCGGCCGCCTTTACCCCCAGGAAATACTCCTGGCACTCATTTCTGTTAGAGGCTGAGTCGACCCCAGGGCCATAGTGCGATCGGAAGGATTTTATGTCAATGAAAAATTCCAATGACATCAGCTGGGATCTAACCAGCGACCTTCCGATTTGTAGCACAGCACCTTAACCACTGTGCCACCGCGGTCCCCTAGAATAACGAATAGTAAGTGTAAAATGATGAGGAAGATGCAAAATGTGATTGGGAACTTCTTATAACAAAACAAACTACACGCACTAATTTCTCAAATTTATTTTTGGAATAAAACTCTACATGTTTCGGACAGTTCCTCTGCCCATAATCAGGAGTTTTTCACTGTACACACAGCAATGGTTTGCTGACATCTCGCAAGCTGTCAGCAAACCTGTATGGCATAAACCATTGCTATGTGTGCAGTGAAAAACTCCTGACGATGGACAGAGGAACTGTTCGAAACATGTGGAGTTTTTATTCCCAAAAAAATTTGAGAAATTAGTGTATGTAGTTGGTTTTATTATAAGAATTTATCACGATGCACGGTCACCTGAACGTCAAATTCGTGATTGGGAACTATGCAATTACATGTAAAACAATATCATAATTTTTACGAATTAAGTATCTAATCTGCTGTCATCAACATTTTGTGCCACAGACACAGAATTAAAAAATTCAAACACTTCGTATTAATGACGGAGTATAGACTGAAACAAGAAATTAAAGACAACTGTTTTTAAGAGACTAATGGATAAACAATGCAAGGTCCTTATCAGTTTTATATTTTTAATTATATGACGCTGTCATTATTTCAGAATTTATAGCGTCGAATTATTGGACGCTAAAGTATAAAGGATTGGGAAAGATGTGTATCGAAGTCACCCTGACATAATATCAAGTAGTAACTTGGCTCAGGTTATTCAGCCTCACCCCCTCCCCCACCCGAAATTCGAACCGGTAACCACCGCTATGCAAGTCAAAATCATTACCGTTTGAACTGACCTTTAACAGGCTGTTCATAACCTTGACAAATACATCCGAGTTATGGACTGGATTTTCAACATGAGATAACTAACAAAATTAGTCAAAAACACAAAAAAAAATTGAAAAACCCTGAGGCACACGATTCAGTTCTCTTTCGGTTTCATCTCTAGCCCAACGTTTTCCGACACCAGTGCACTTGAAATTCTGACATTCCGTTTTGGAGCGCTATTGTTATTTTTCGGAAATGGGGGGGGGGGGGGGCCCAATTTTTCTTTATATTAAAAAGTCCTTTTTTTCTTTTCAAATTAAACACATTTTTTCAACTTCTCCCACAACACAACCGCGCAATGAAAAAGGA
>Ga0123352_10022350_pt1 | contig 10088 bp, 5 predicted proteins | sample TergutLab28metaG_FD_89700 | JGI IMG/M metagenome (GOLD analysis project Ga0123352, IMG submission 89700) | Labiotermes labralis P1 segment gut microbial communities from Petit-Saut dam, French Guiana - Lab288 P1 | ecosystem: Host-associated > Arthropoda: Insects > Digestive system > Gut ...
GGCGGACGCTTGTGAGTGCGGTAATGAACCTTCGGGTTCCATGAAATGCGGGGAATTTCTTGACTAGCTGCAAACCAGTTAGCTTCTCAAGAAGGGCTCTGCACCATGGAGTAAGTAAGTAATAATTTGTGAGATTTCGAAAATCTCTAAACATTGCTGTGAACACACGTTTATGTTTTATATTACGTATTTTATTGCCTGATGATGGTCTGAGAGACCGAAACACGTAGCATGCACTGATGAATGCAATAAAAGTTTGTTGTGTTTGACAGCAATATACATCCAGTATTAACCCTTATACTGCTAATGTGGAGAATAGGGTGAGCTCCTAATAATACCAGCAAATGGCAGATGGGATTTAACTCGGCGTTTAAAGGGTTAATATCTCCTTAATTGACTACCCGAATAATAGTTGGCCGGGGGGTGCCAACAGAGAATATTCTTTGACATATTCCATACTCCTTGCATTAGATGCACAAAATGTATTAAATCCAACAAACGCACCTTGAATTAATTGATGACTTTTACTCTATTGTGGTCACCAACGTGTTTCGGCCAAACATGTGGCCGTCTTCAGGTTGATTTCTTTGAGAACAAGAATATAATTATAACTCAAATTGGTCTCAATGCCCCCACATTATTAAAAACCATATAATTTCTGGTTAAAATTCACTGTTGAATAATAAAGTAACATATGGATGACTATGAGAATATCGAAAGTTAAAATTATTTGGAGTCTGTGGAGTGACCTATGTAGCAGATACATGTGGTGAATTATAATCCTGTAATAAATATATGTATGCATAAAAGAACTATAAAGTACATTATTAGATACTGAATGAATGGATATGACGAGAAATGTGAAAAGTGATTTTATGAAGGTACTTACATACCAAATTGTTAGACGATGTTTTATTTCGAATGGTGATCTATTTTATTTTATTTACTTCTTTTATTGTATTATTAAACAGTGAATTTTATCAAAAAAATTATGTGGAAAGATTCACACATATTTTAATTGTAATTGTATTCTTGTTCTCTAAGAAATCGCCCTGAAGACGGTCACATGAGTGGCCGAAACATGTTGATGATTATAATACAATAAAATTACATATATGTAGAATTAAAATGCATTTGTTGGTCTTTAGTACATTTTATGCAGCGAAAATCCTGATAATGTAAATTTCTCCCAGGTTCTTCTTTCCTCTTCCCCCTTGAACCCAAAAAGCACTTCATTGCGTGCACTTCACATAAATAATACACGTTTTAAGATACTCATACCCTATGATTTATATTTTTGTTTTTCAACCAATGTATGGAAGGCCTTGTCACCAATACGGAATGCTGCAATAATATAATTGTCTGTCACAATGCCGTAAGGACGTGGTTAAGTGTGACAAGCATTTACATTTATGCGGGTAACACTGAAAATTATTATGTGGCCTTTCAATGACACGAGAACTGCTGGACTGCATACGGATGACCTGGAAAACGAGCGAGGCTAAGGCGCAAGGCAACTACGGACGTTTCGGGCAAAACTATTCGATAACAAATTACAGTTTGCACTTAACACATTTCATGACAAATGTGACTCTTTCTACGACTCTCTGAATTCCCAATGAAATTAAGTAAAACGCATGCATCACAACTTGTTTGTGGTTTATACTGCGACGTTGAGAGGGTCGCAGCGAGTGATGCATTTCGAAATGAAATTGAAGTGAATTCGTGTGAACGAATTCAGGGTAACACGCCTGAAATTTTTTGGAAAATATAAACAAAAACGGTGATAAGCCTCAGCCAGAAAGGAGGGTGTTCCTACAGGAATTCAAACTTGCCACATCTGTGATGCAAACCAGAAGAAGTGCCATTTCAGCCCAAATTGCTGTGTGCTGAAACTGTATTTTGAAAACTTGTTCCGTGACGGCTGCACTTACTGTGTAAAGCAGTGGCAGTAACACATTACAAAATGACGGATGTTACAAAATGGAGTATTTTTGTTCCTTGAGGTTTCACAATTGTTGATGACCATCACAGTTTTCTGGAATATTATGCCGTGTTAATTGGTAACTAGGTAATTCCGAATAAGACTAAGTTGTTGCCAACTAAACCAACCCAAAAGTTAACTAACGTCTCCCTTGTCCCGTGCACTCCTTGCTTATGACAAATTTCGCTGGACTATGACAAGAAAGTCTGTAGGACTTCGTTCTTTTTTTTTTTTTTTTGTGACTGAACAGAAGTGTTTGTGTCCGAGAGACTGGTGTATGTGAGTGAATGGCGTATGGAAGTGAAAGTGATAACTCAATATTTGTTGATTACTCATGTAGAATGTGATGCTCAATTTGTCCAGGGTATTAAGTAGGAAATTTCCTACAAGTAGTTATAATGATGTTTTCAGTAATTTATGTAGTCTGCTGGAAAAGAATGCACTGTGTCCAAGATAAGCGAGACGTTAAGGTCTTACTGCTCTTCGAATTTAGGAATTTGAGATAATAGTTCTTAGGCGCGTTCGCAAAATTGCGAAGACTGTTTATTATCTTTGTTCGCCCGTCCGTCTGTCCGTATGAAAAAACTCGGCTCCCACCGGACGGATTTTCACGAAATTTGATGTTCAAGTATTTTTCGAAAAAACTGCTGAGAAAATTCAAGTTTCATTAAAATTGGACAAGAATAATGGGTACTTTACGTGAAGACCACAAGACATTTTTGATCTATGTCGCTAAAGTCTTCTTAGAGTTTGAAATGTTCCAGATAATATTTGTAGAGGAAATCAAAACACACATTTTGTGCTCAGTAACTTTTTTTTTTCGAAAATCGTGCCGTTTATGAGACAATGTGGAAAAATAATGTAGTGCAGGGCAGGATACAGATGACAATATGGCGCATGCGCAATGCGTGCTGGATAACTAAGGGTAGAGACCCACACACTTAGAATAAGTAATACTTATTTCTTTTCCACGGATATAATATTTACGCGAAAGCACTCAATGTTACGTTTGTATTCATACTGCCTGTCTAGTTTATCATACCGCGGACCTAGCAAGGAACGCCCAAAAATGTGAAAATTGCTACGTTCCCTTTCTCTAATAATGAAGAGCTCGTTTATCTAATTCTGGATCCGCTTATTTTCTGTGTCACGTGACAGGAACTTTGGTGGTGTAGTAGAGAATTGAACACTGTGTGTGTGTGTGTGTGTGTGTGTGTGTGTGTGTGTATGTATATATTATATATTATATATATATATATACATACACACACACTTAGTCCTCGCTTTACAACGGGTTTTCCATCCCTGGATGAACTGTCGCAAAAAAAATTGGTATAAAACGAACGTCAGTATGCAATGCAAGTCAGTGGGAAGCCATTGAATTACGTTCCAGGTGCCTATCAAAATTTACATAATTAATATAATGCTATTATATTTAAAGCTGTAAAATAAATGCCATAAATATAAAACATCACCTGTACGAATATAAATCAATTAAATGTAATATAAAATAACATAACTACACTTAATGAATTAAATAAATTGTACATTTACTTCGATATGTTCGAAGCTCGGACCGAAAGTACTCAGGCTGCTGTTTCGATCTTTTGTGACCGTGGAGTAAAATAGAGTTTTTACTTCTATGTTGAAGTTCCGGACTGAGGATCTTCCTTTTTTCAATTTATTTTAAGGAACCACACATTGTTGACTGTCGAGATGTCGCTTCAACACCCTCTTTTGTTTCTTAAGAACTTCAAAAATCGACTTTGCCTTACCAGTAATAGCAGCTTGAGTCAAAGGAATGTTTTTTGTAATTAAGTCATCCACCCCTAATGACAGCAATTTCTAATTTTTTTTATAAAAGTTTTCTTCTGCTATAATTCCCTTTTGTCGGCACGTACTGTCGCAGCAAATTGCACTGACTCTTCCAATTGTCTGCATTTTCTACTACGGTACTGACAGTCGAAACAGCAAGTGTCACACTTCTACGCACTAGGACGTGTCTGACCATCTTCCATTCAATGAATTACCTCCGTCTTCTTTTACAACGTGACCCGTTAGCGCCATTTCGCATTCACTGACTTCACTGCACTTCTCTTAATAAATATGGCAACTTCTATTTTATGAATGTAATCAGACTTATCTTTTGTAAATGCGGTAATGAACCTTCGGGCTCCATAAAATACGGGGAATTTCTTAACTAGCTGAAAACCGGTTAGCTTCACAAGAAGGAATCTGCAGCATAGAGTGAGTGAGTAAATAAGTAAGTTAGTAAGTAAGTAAGTACGTAAGTAAGTATCCCTGATTGGCTTAGGTGGTGGATGCGGATAGTTCTCATCTCTTCTTCGCTGCGCTGTTTCTTTACATCACGTCCGGTATTTATATTTGCGCATTTTTAAATTTTTATAGTTTTTTTATATTTTTGACCTTCTGGTTTCAAAGCCCCCTTTATTGGGACGCGTCGCAAACCAAAGCGTCTCAAACACACACACACGCACACACACAAGTGTGTGTTGTAATTCCAAGCACAATTTTGCACTCAGTAATATAATTAGTTATAAAATTTTATATTCAGAATGTTGGTGGCCACTGGGTGTGAGTGTTGGAAAGCTGCGTTATCAAAATTCAGTAACATCTTTCAAAAATTTTAATATTCCACTGCAAATAATGGTCGTACTGTATTTTGAATTTTCACTGACAGCAAGACAATTGTCACCTTTCATTTGTCACAATTATGGGCCCGGAATAATACAGTCGGTATAGCGATTCGCTACAAGCTGGACGGTCTGGATTGTCCGGGGATCGAATCCCTGTGGAGGCGAGATTATCAGCATCCGTTCATCCCGGCCCTGGGGTCCACATATTCTCCTGTACAATTAGTACGTTGTCTATTTTCAGGGGGTAAATCTGCCGGGGTGTGACGTTGACCACCCACCTACATCTAGCGCCGGGGTTAAAGAAAGTTTAGTGCTATACTTATACTGTGTCGTGCTCTTATGTCATGTTATACGGTGACCTTTACCGTTACCTTTTCTACAGTCTGCCGACGTAACATGGTAACAAGCGATGTAGAATTATCATCTTTTTCTTGAGTATAGTACTTCAGCTTGTTGGAGAAAATTTAATACCCTGAAAATATGTTTGAGGTGATGGACTGTTTCAAGAATTGTTTCGTAAATTAGGCTATTTTTCAATACAAATGAAAGTCGTAAATGTCGTGGTAATGTTATTTTCCTCTAAAGAAAAGCTTTATGTACATATTGCGTATAGATTTTTTATTTACCTATATTACATTCCCCACATACTTCCAGTGTTTGCACTGTAAGAAGAACTTTCAAATATGCGGTTAGTATATTGACAAATGAATATTTATTGTTGCAAGCCACAAGTAGAGTTATCGTTTGACAAACGTCCTTTTATAATACTGGCTGCAAAGAATAATCTACAGCAGATGCAACAATGTTTACTGAGGGAGTTATCGCATGCTTAGCATGGATAACGTTGAAGAACAAAGAACTCTGTTACGTATTTCCGTCACTCGAGTACGTAAACTTTACGGCATGCAATATACAAAGTCTCCAAGCGCAACAGCACATGAAGCAGTAAGTGCTGGAATTTACTGTACACAGTTGGTAGTGATGTTACAACAACCATGACGTATTTCCGCTTCCTTATGAAACGTGTCAAGAAATGAGCATCATGCTAATGATGTACTGTGCAACAGCAGTGAAAAGTGGAATGCGTCGGTTTAAAACCAAAATAATAGGGTGCTGACATGGAGATGTGATTGTATCAGCAGAGACGAGATGTGTAATTAAATGGATCTGACCCTCTGCCATTCTTATCTGCTTATAATATCTCTATATGATATGGCTGCAACTCACTGCATTCAGACGTGACTCTATTCCTCTTCATAATTCCACGTAGAATAAAAGGAAAAGGTAAAGGTAAAGGTACAGTTCACTCTATAACATACCATGAAGGCCCAGAGAGTATATACATGTATATCTGTATTATTTCTTTAACTTCGGCACTAGATGCGGGTGGGTGGTCGCCGCCACGCCCCGGCCGCTTTACCTCTGGGAAACACCCCGTAACCATTGTATAGGAGGCTGGGTGGGTCCCTGGGCCGTTCTGGACGGGTGCCGAAAATTTCGCCCCCCTACCGGACCGTCAAGCCCGCAGCGAGTCGCTGTACCGGCTGAGCCATCCCGGCCCAAAATTTTGCATTCATTAAGTCTATAAAACACGAAACTTTTCCAGTAATTTATTAACTTACTAACTCCATTGAGCAGAGTCCTTCTTGAGAAGCTAAAAGGATTTCAGCTAGTCGAGAAATTTTCTGAATTTTTGGAACCCGAAAGTTCATTACCGCATTCACAAGAGCGCACCATCTTTCCCTGTCCTGGGCCACATCAATTCAGTACATGACCCCTCCCACTTCTTTAGGATACATTTTAATATTATCGTCCCATCTATTTCTGGGTCTTCCAAGTGGTCCCTTTTCCTCAGATTTCCCCACCAAAGCCCTGTATGACTCTTTCCTGTCTTCCATACATGTCACTGCACCGCCCATCTCATTCTTCCTGGTTTGATTGCCCGAATAGTATTTGGTGAGGAGTAAATATCAGTAAGCTCCTCATTATGTAGTCTTCACCATTCCCCCATCACCCTCGTCCCTCTTAGAACCAAATATTCTCCTCAGCACCCTGTTCTGAAACGCTCTGTGCCTATGTTTCTCCCTCATTGTGAGAGACCAACTTTCACACACGTACAAAAAACAAAGTTATATTCCTTTATATCTTAGTATCTATATTTACGAATAGCAAACTGGAAGATAGCCGGTCCCAGTGGCCCTGCGGTGTAAGGCGAAGGTCTGCGGTCGTTCGCCTGCTGAGATTGTGGGTTCGAATCCCAGCGGGGCCTGGATGTCTGTATGTTGTGAGTGTTGTGTTGTCAGTTAGAGGTCTCTGCGTCGGGGTGATCACTTGTCCACAGGAGTCTTACCGAGCGTGGTGTGTCTGAGTGTGTGTTCTAGAAACCTCGTGAATGAGGAGGCCCTGGCCCACTGGAGGGAGGGGGGGCTCTTGTGCCGAAAATAAAAATAAAAAAAAACTGGAAGACCAAAGATTCTGCATCTAATGGTAGCAAGCATTCCCTGACTGCAATCTGCCCTTAATTTCTTATAGAATAGAATTTTTATCCGTTAGCGTTTTTCCCAAACATTTTAACTGTTCCACACTTTCGAAGTATTTATTACCTATCTTTATGCTGTGATTATTTCCCGCATTCTGAACTCCTTCTCTTCATATAATCTCTTCTCTCTTTTTTGCTGCCGCCCTGTGTGGTTGACGATTTCTAGGAGCCTTCATGGTCATACACACTATATATTGTATACGAACGTACTGTTCATGTAATTGCCAAATGTTCGTTCTGACATGTCTCCCTCCGCCTTTCTTTCCCTCCATTCCCTCGTCCCAAGCTCTCCTGCAAAAATGGTAAGTCGTAGTTGAAAATCGCAAATTAAAAAATCTTCCTCTTGTAGAGAAATCCGCGCATAAACTGGGCCCAATTTGTCCGTTGCTAGGAAATCTGTAGAGAAAATTCTAATTACTCTCGATTGTAGCGCTTTTAATAGGATGTTGCTATTGAAACACGAAACTTGTGTTGAAGATGCGGATGTACAAACTGTTGAAAAACAGTAAATTTTACAAAATATCATGTTTCAGTGGATATGAGTATTCCTGGATATAGGGTAAGTTACGGAAACTTTGTTACATTTTTTACGCATTATTAATAAGACAGACAATATAAATATTAAAGTAATATTATGGCACTTTCACGTAACCATTGTTGCAGTGGAAAAGCAGTAAATATTACATAATCTGAGTGCGTGTCTGTAGCCTTATTTATCCAGCATGCAAAGCGCATGCGCCTTATTTTATTGTCATCTGTGGCCCGCCCGGCTGTACCACATTTTTCCACTTATCTCAAAAGGGCACGATTTTCGGCAAAAATGTATTGACGTTACAGTGTGTGTTTTGATTTTCTCAACATCTTTGTCTGAAAAAAGTTTTATTCTAAGAAGAATTCAGCACAATATCGTAAATATACGTAGCTAATCATGTAGAAGTACGCTTGTATTCTTGACGGATTTCAATTAAACTTGAATTTTCTCAACAGATTTTCGAAAAAAATACTCAAATGTCAAAATTCATGAAAATCCCTCCCGTGGAAGCCGAGTTGTCCCATGTGAACGGACGAACAGACATGACGAAGCTAATAGTCAATTTTCGCAATTTTGCCAAGGCGCCTAGAAAGGTTAAAATTTAAACACTTTGCTACCTTATTTAGTTCGTATATAAGAGTATAAAATAAAATAATATAGTACGAGCTGCGAGGCACAATTTTACCGAGTCTGGGGCAATATAAGATTTTTATTCTGGTCGTTATTATCATCATAGATGTTGGAGGTGGGTTGTGGGATATTAATCGGACTCAGGATAGGTACAGGTAGCGAGCTGTTGTAAATGTGGTAATGAACATTCGGTTCCATAATATACGGAGAATTTCTTGACCGTCTGAGAACTGGTAAGCTTCTCAAAAAGGACTCTGCTCCATGGAGTAAGCAAGTAAGTAAATAAGTAAGTAAGTAAGCAAGTAAGCAAATAAGCACGTAAGCAAGTAAGTAAGCAAGTAAGTACAGAAATAAGTAAGTACATAAGTAAGTAAGTAAGTTAATAAGTGTTACTGGCGTCTTCAGCGTAGCCGATTCAGACTCGCAACGCCAGTCCGGCCTCCCTTCCACTGCTGCAAGCATCCCTGAATCTCCCATTTATGTAACTCCGCCCGGCACCGACTAGGATTCAACTTGAATACTCGCGATGTCCTCGAATTGTCGTCCCTCCTTAAACGCGCCGGACAAAGCGTTGTATTCTGACAGAAGCCAATCTTGATAGCGCCAATTGGCTGGGCGTTTTCTCCTATCGCCCTCCCTGAAACGTCTTTAGAACCCTCTTGCATAAATGTCGGTCCACGAGCCAAGCCCCTAGGAAAACTTTCCTCAATGTCAAAGAAAACAGCCGACAAGTTCTTGAAGTTTTATCTAACCTGCCTTGCCTTTTTCGTGTGTTGAGATAACGGGTTTTTCTACTGGGAAGACTGCTGCTCGAATTCTGTGTCGTGAACATAAGACCTTAGAAAGAAAAGATCTAAACTTTCTAGCCTACTCTTGCAGGTCCTCACGTAGAGACAATCTGTTTTGCTTCCCATCGTTCATCAGAAGGAGCACCAATCTTGCAGCAATACGCCTCGCGTTAAATCTTCAGCTAAGTCGTCGGTGTAAACTGACCGTGTGATAGCATCTTTAATCGTAAGCCGTTTCTTCTTTCCGATGCCGCGTCTAACTTCTCTCACAATTTAGTCAGTCCACCGCGACCTTGGTCGATCTGAACATTCAAAATTCTCAACCGAAGTTTGGCCACTTTTTAAACACGAATAACACTCGGAAGTTTGTTTTCTAGTGATCTAGTTATCACGAAAGGCCTTTTAAGCATATCGCAAGTTTTATAAGCTGGTTTATCAATGTTAAAACATAGCATGATGCGAATTCTCTGTTTCTTAAAGTCAACTATTTCACTGGGCTGCACAGATCGAAAACCGCAGTGACCACACATACACACACACACACACACACACACACACACACACTCACACACACACACATGCACGCGCGAACGTGCGCCCTAAAACGTCAGTTGTACAAAAAAGCGGCATTTTCTTACAGCGACACTCACCACACTAATGCAGAAGAAATTAAGTCATTGTTACGTGGCGAGACATAGCTTTATTTTATCTGGTTACCACTCTGATGCGGCCAATCCAGAAACTTCTCTCTCGCACCCTGTGTGCACAGAAAAGATAATTCTTTAATATCTGTACACTGTACATTCATCTGTCATCTACTACACGTTTCGGTTGATTTTGGTCACCGTCAGGTCGATTTTACAACATGCAAAAAAAAAAAAAAAAAAAAAAAAAATAAAAATAAATATATTTAATCTTTTAAAAAAAAAAAAAAAAAAAAAAAAAAAAAAAAAAAAAA
>Ga0123352_10022353_pt1 | contig 10088 bp, 5 predicted proteins | sample TergutLab28metaG_FD_89700 | JGI IMG/M metagenome (GOLD analysis project Ga0123352, IMG submission 89700) | Labiotermes labralis P1 segment gut microbial communities from Petit-Saut dam, French Guiana - Lab288 P1 | ecosystem: Host-associated > Arthropoda: Insects > Digestive system > Gut ...
TAATGTGGTTTAGGTATGAGTGTCTTCTACAGTGAGAGCAAAACAGATCTAAAGCTACGATGTAACTGCGTATGAAATTCCAAGTATTCGAGGGTCCCCAAGACGTTTTTAGTAGACTGACAGTGTGTTTCATGTTACTACCCCACAACCCCTACAGATTACCCCAGCACTATAAGAGGCAGGTCTGTGGGCCCTCCTGTAGCTGTAAACATCGATATTTGTGGGTATCTCCGATTTTTCAGCATTATTTTGTCTGAATTATCACCACTGACAACACTTCTGGTCAAGAAAGAGTTTTTGTTTCAAAGGCCAGTGTTTATATTTCAACCCACAGTGAGCTCCAGAGCAACCGATAAACATAGGAAGCAGTGTCAGAACCGTATTAGTCAGATGGAAAAAATGCGCAGATAGTGAAGTGTCGATATATATATATATATATATATATCAGTGTTTGTTTAGGGGTTTAGGACGTGGAGGATGTACATTCTGGCTCCTGTATGAAACCTGACCTTCAAGGGTCCTGAAGCATAGCAAGCCACAGCAGTTAACCGAATAGGAGTGAACAAAGTTGCTCCAAACTTCAGCACACAGTTCGCGATGTGTATATAAGTCATTCAGCTATTTAAAGGGCTCACTGTGCGGCGTATATGTAAGTTGTTCAGTGTTAAAGGGTTAATTCACAACTGTTACCAACCGTTAGTCTCGCAGTGTTTGGCCAATAAGGAATTTTGAGTCAGCTTTTTCTTTACTGTAATTTGATTAACAGGATGACATAATTTTGTTTACCGTCTTCAGTGAATCCTACTTCTTCTGTATCCCTTAATTAAAATTTTTTAATCTGGTTGTGTTGTCTGTTTATTTATTTGAAAGAAGTCTTGTTCTGTTGACATTTTTCTGCTGCAGAAGTGTTAGTGACCTTTCGAACTTTTATTGCAGGCCATTTTATGGATTCCATACTAAAGAACATCAGTTCTTCAAAATCTATTTTTATAACCCACTTATGGTGAAGAAGGCAACTGAGTTACTGCAGGTAATATAAGAATAAAAATTTTGAATACTTCGGGATGTTACAGACTTCATACGAAATAATTTTAACACCAATGCAAAATTGCACATGTAAAATTAGAGGTTCTCATTGCAGTGTTGCTGAAGATTAGTCTTCTGGGATGCTTTACTGTGTTGTTTGATAAATGGTTACCAGCATTTTGGAGGGCTCTAGTGCCTTCATCTTCAGAGTGAAGAATTCCGCTTCTGTGACTAGGACAGTCCATAGAAACATTTCTTTGTATTTACCAACTGACATTGTTTTATATTCTAGAAAACTTGAATCTTCAGTGTAGCTGTGTGTGTCATTTCAGAAAGTTTGTGTATAGTGGCAACACACTGCATTGCTTCATATGACTGAACTCAAATCATGTGTGTGGTACTAGTGGCATTATTGCTGCTGTCACAAAGGTGCCCAGTCTTTATGATGTCTGTTGCTGTTTAGCTGTGTATCGGGAAAGACCACAAGGAAGTTATTAGTGGACGGACGTGAGAACATTAATAAAATTTCATGTTTTGTTGGGAAAAAACACTCTAGAATGTTGCAGACTGATGAAGGAAGGTTTAGGGACACGTGCTCCTTTATATTAAACTGTTTGTCAGTAGGTGAATGCCATTAAGAATGAGCAGGAAGAGACAGACTGTGCTCCCCACAGTGTAGCCACAATGTCGGGGATGGATGAATGCCACATGGAGCAGGTGAAATCTGTCCTTGAACGTATACACAGTATTTCATGAATGGAAATGGCTATAGACGGAATCTCTCCAGCAAGTGTTTACCATATCACCAACAGCTTGGGGAAACGAGAAGTTTGTGCAGTGTGGATTGCACACATGCACAATGATGACCAAAGTTCCACACATGTTCTTGCCACCACCCATCTGCAGCCTTGGAGAAATTAAGACAATGCATTCCTGGATCACATTTTAATGGTTGGTGGGTGAGTCATGGATGCATACATTTGACCCTCAGCTGAAATGACAGAATTTTGAGTGGCATGCTCAAACATCACTGAGGAAGAAAATTGCATGGTTCAGTCCGGGTTCTCTGAAAGTTGTGCACGTCGTGTTCTTCAGCCAAAATAGACTTTTCTTTGACCATCCTATGCTAATGGGTATGGTGGTCAATGGCCAGTATTACTGCACATTCATGCAGGATAAAGTGAGACCAGCACTTCACCATGAACAGCCAGAACTCCTTGAGCGTGGTATCACTTTGCTTCAGGACAATGCAATACCTCATCACAATCATGATGTGCAAAATGTGGTGCATTGCTGGGGCTAGGAGGTGTTGGCACATCCTACTCTTCAGATCTTGCCCCATGTGGTTACATGTGAAAGAACATCTTCAGGTTAAGTAGTTTGAATTGGAAGATGAAACAAACACTGCTGTCACTGCTTCTGTGCGTTGTGTGAGCTAGGATAAATACAGAGCAGCAATTGATTGATTACCACATGGCTGGGAAAAGTGGATGGACATTGCTGGTGATGACATTGATTAGAGGACATACATATAAACATTCAGGAATATCAGTAGAGATGTTTCTGGTATTTTGTTATTATAATATAGTAATACACAAAACTTCTGAAATGACCTACATAATAATGGATGTTGGAAATATATGTTCACTAAATTGATGTATGTATTTTCACTCATATCCCACTTAACCTTGATGTGTGTGTGTGTGTCACATGTTTCAGAGTGGTGCTATCCTGAACAAGATTTTCCAAGCACATGAGGCCCACATTCCATATATACTTCAATTCATGATAGACTATAATTTGTATGGTATGAACCTTGTTAATCTTGAAAATGTCAAATTCAGGAGGGACCCAGAAAATCCAGGTAAGATACGCATGATGAAATATTAAGGAAGATGTTACAGGAATAGCTTAACACTGCTTGCTGTTTTAAAATACCTACACGTGTTTAAAATGCCTGACATGGATTATAAATATGTTGTCTTCCTTCTTTAACCTGTGTTCCTCTTCTATCCATTCTGTTTATTTATCATGTTAGCTTCATCACGTCCATCTGTCTGCACATCTGTGGGTCTGCATGGAACTTCTTGGTAATCACTGGACAGACTTTCATTAAATCTGATGTTTGAGTATTTTTCAAAACCCTGTTGTGATCAAGTCTCTGCGTAGGTTGTGGGTGTTTAGTGTTGTGGTTAGGTTACATATTGGCAGTGGGTGTGTGGTGTGATTAAAATACTTCTGTGGGTGTTTAGTGTTGTGGTTAGGTTACATAGTGGCAATGGGTGTGTGGTGTGATTAAAATACTTCCATGCTACTTATATATAAGGTTTTACATACCAGAGTTTTTGGAAGGGTGGTGGTCTTGAGAGCCTCTGCGTGGGCCGTATGTATGGTGCTGATGGTGCTGAGCGACTGGTTTTGTCAAGTTGGGGGTTGGTGAGGGTCAATGATCAATTGAAACGGGGTTCAGATCGCCTGGGCTTTGTTCAGGAATCAGTTTCTTTCCTTGGTGGAGGGATTGTAGGTAGAATCGTTCATAGGGAATTAGTGAAGAGGTGCTGTTGATGGATTTTAGCAGGTGCATTGTTTGGTTCATAGGTCCATATTCATGATGGTTTTGTGGTATGTGTAGCACGTAAGCCGACTGTGGATTATTGTTCTTTATGTAACGTATATGTTCCTGATAATGTAGCTTCAAGCTTCGGCTAGTTTGACCTACATATACCTGCTTGCATGTATTGCATGTTAGGGCATAGACCCCGCTGTTGGCATGTGGTGGGATTGGGCTATTGGTGGTGGGTCTTGTGAGTTGTAGAATTGTGTTGTTAGTTTTGTAGGCGATCTTCACGTTAGTTTGTTTGAAAATATTGGTGATTTTCGTAATCTGTGGTGATGCGAAAGTGGCCCACTTTGTGTCACTACTCTTTGAGGGGAGTGTCATGGGAAAACTTTCGCTGTATTATTTGCTTTAGTTTTTGCAAGAGGTTAATTGGATAGTTGTTGTTGCATGCTATTTGTTTTATGCATTCCCATTCCTCTTGCCGTCCTTCTTCGAGAGGGAGTGTGAACATTCTCTCAATATGGAACCTGTAGGCAGCTAGTTTGTGTTCCAGCGGGTGGTTTGAGTAGAAGTTTATGGTGGTGTCAGTGGAGTTGGGTTTGTGAAATATGCTTATTCCCAATTTTGTGGGGTTTCTGGTGATTAATAGATCTAAGTAGTTGATGCAGCTATTGGTTTCAGTGGTAGGTTATAGTCATATGTTATTGTGGATTCCATTTGTGTATTGTAGTATGGTTCATAGGTGGTGTGTGTGGAGTCGTAGATTATCAGGATATCATCTACATATCTGTTGTAGAAGGTTATGCTGTTTGTGTTGAGCAGGTGTTTTATGTGTCCTTCCTCTAGATGTTGTAGAAATACCTCGGCTGTAGTGCCTGATATGGGGGATCCCATGGCCACACCTTTATGTGGTTGGTAAATTTGGTCTTTGAAACTTAAAGTAGTTTTGTTTTAAAATAATATCTAGCAAACTAGTAATTTGGTTTGTGGTTTGTGAGTTGTTAATTTTGGCAAGTTGGGTTTTGGTGGTGTTAATAGCTTCGTCTATGGGTATGTTAACGTATAGGTCCTTGATGCCCAATGTTAATAGTCTGTGATTGCTGTTAATTTTGAGTTTTGTTAGGTCATTAGCAAGTGTGGTAGAGTTGATGGTGTTGTATTGGTTGTTGAGATGCAGGTGGTTTATGAGTGTTTATTTTTTTAGGTGCTTTGTAAGAGGGGGCACCTATATTGTTGATGACCGGTCTGATGGGTATGCCCGGCTTGTGTAGCTTGAGTAGTGCGTTTAGGGTTGGAGGGGTGGGGTTTTTTTGGGTCAGGTGTTTAATTTGGTTTTTGTTGATAATATGATCCCATTGTTGCAGGGTGTTCAGGATTATTGCTCGGTCTTTTTTGGTAGGGTTTTGGGGGATAGTGCTGAAGTTGTTTTCTGTTAAAAATGTGTAAACTTTGTTGGTGTAGTCTTGTGTGTGTGTGATTACAATAGTTTTGCCCTTATCTGCCTTGGCAATCATTGCCTTGCCATTAGTAATTTTCTGTTTTATGTTTTTTAGCACGTGTGTTTTTCTTTTGTGTGTAATGCTGCAGTGGTTGGTGTTGCGTATTTGTTTTAACTTCTTGGCAGCCATGATGTGGAATGAGTCTGGATTGCATCGTCCAGCAGTCTGATGACTTACTCAGTTTCACTGGCTAGATTGGTCCAGGTGGTTGCAGAAGGTTTCTGTAGGCTGTATTGTAGACCCATGTCCAGTAATTCCATCTCTTTTTAGGTGAAGTGTATGTTGGTTAAGTTGACTGTGCGAGGGTGGAACTTCCGTTGTTTTCCCTTGGTAGTGTGTGTAGTGTGTCCTTTTTGTTTCATCAGAAGTCTGTCCAGTCTCCTGTTTAGTTTCTCATAGTGGGACTCCATTTCATCCTGTAGGTTACTGTTGATTATCTTGTCAATAGTGTGCCATTAGTTTGTCCATGTGGCTGCACATTCTAAGTGCTTGGTGTAGAGAAGTTCATTCCATTTGGCTTTTTTGAGGTGTAGAAACTTAATTTCCCATTGATTCTTATGGACATGCAGCCAGGTGTCAATTGTTTTTCTGTCCATAGACTGCACTGATAAACACCTATACAACACGGCGTACGGCCACTACACACACACTTCATATTATCTCATTCTTTACAGTGCAGAAAACCATATGCTGCAACTCAACGTCTAATGCTACTGATGATGGGCATATGTGCCCGAAACATGTCGAGCTAAGAATACATCAATAAAATTACCTAGTTGCATCAAGTTGGCATTTCACTTTATTTAATCAGTTACTTCTTTATTCATACTCTGTTGGGTCAACATTTGCTTGTAGTACAGCTTGTATCTTTCTTGGAATAGACTCATATACGTTCTGAATAGTGTTAGAGGAATATTGTACCTCTCTTCATGAAGAACATCTTTCATTCGCTGGATAGATGATTAAGGAGGGAATCTGCTTCTTACCCTACTCTCTAAACCTGCCCACTGTTGTTCAATGATATTTAAGTTTGGTGATTGTGCTGGCCAGGGAAGATGTTGAAGTGCATCTTCATGCTCCTCAAAGCAAGACTGAATACTTTTGGCTGTGTGTATGAGCCAATTGTAATCTTGAAAAATTGTATCATTGTTAGGAAATGACATCTTGACCATATGATGCACCCAGTTACCAAAAATATCCACATAGTCACTGGCAGTAATTTGAACATTTGGAGTAATTTTAGGACCAGCAGAATACCATGATGTTGCTTCCCAAATTATCACAGATCTGCCTCCATGTTTCACATTTGGAAGCAGGCATTCAGGTTTATAAGTTTCCTTGGGTATTCTCCAATCATAAACCCAGCCTGATGTTGGGAACAATGTAAAGAATGACTTATCTGACCCTACTACATATTTCCAAACATCAGATGTCCAGCTATTATGATCATCACACCATCTTTTTCGGATTTTAGCGTTGTTTTCAGTAACCAGAGGTGTAGCAGTTGCAGCTGTGTTGTGGATGGTGGATTTGTGAATCTGTTGTTGGACTGTTTTTGTGGAAACATGGTCTTCAAAATGGATGTTGAGTTCTGCTTGCACATTTGCTGCAGTAGTTCTGTGATTTTTAGATACATTCGTTTTCAGTGTATGGCCATCCCTTACACTTAGTCTTGGTTTTTGGCCACTATTCCTCTTAGCTCTTGATGTCATCCCATGATTTGCCAATTCTGTTGTAACCGTGGAAACTGCTGCTCTGAATACACCTAATAAAGTGACCATTTTGGTTACATATGTTCCAGGTAAACAAACACCAACAATCTGTTCTCCTTGAAAATCTGACAAGTCTCCCATTTTGCAGTACTTCCATATGAACTGTATGAAAGCACAATCTGTAATGCATTGACACTGCCACTACACAGTGTAAACAAACAGAGGAGTAATGAAAGGTGTAACCATTGTCCTTGTAGTGCAGCCAAGACAAACAGTTTTATTTGTATATTGTACATTACATTATTGTTTGTATCTCACTGAATTATTCTCAGAATGAGATGTTTTTCAAACAAAAGTTTTAGAGAAAATCAGAACACACATTTCATGTTCAGTAACTTACGAAATTATGTGGAAAAATGTTGTCATGCCAGGGAGGCCACAGAAGACAATATGGCACATGTGTATTGCATGCTGGATACCTAAGGCTACAGACACACTCTCAGAATATGTAATACCTATTGCATTTTCACTGCAACTATGGTTGCATGAACGTGCCTCAGTGTTACATTATATATTAATTGCCTGTGGTGTAAATAGCAAAAACTAATGAAGCACTTAAGTAGACATTTAAAATTTTATGTGGCAAGGATGTAGTCACTTCTGTTTTAAACGGTTGTTATAAGTTCATAATTACAAGTATGCTGACTGTGAGACTTCTAGGTTATATTGACAAAATTTTATGCTGCTGGAACTTGTACAGGTGTAAATTCCACATATCTGTGGTCCTTTAATTATAAAATATTATTACTGTACAATTTGTGTTAGGTTCAACTAAAGTAAGCCTCATAGGTGACTAAGTTACCAGAATCTTTTCATTTGTGTAATTCCAGCTAAGCGTGCTTGCAAGTTAACAAACATATATTGTATTATCATATAGTATACACCCTCATACATGGTTTTGCGTACATGAGCCATCCTCAGGGAGAATCGAACACAAAGAATAAGAGACATGTATAAATATGGGAATACATTATTGTCAAATATATGGAATATAAGTACAGGATATTGCAGTAAGATGTCAGTACTTTAGATTATACTAATGTAAATAATTGATGTTCATATATTTATCATTATTAAAAATTAGATTAAAAAAAGACATTAAACCATTCATTCCTGTTGGCACTTTCTAGAGTAAAACAATTTTTTTTTTAATGTTGTGTCACATGGACGTTTATACCATGCATCTTTATCAAGTTATTGTCCAAAAATTGTTCCTACGATATGAATTGTATATGGTTTTCAAAAATTTTTATAAAATCAAACTCTATTCCATTGTGTTTTGGTGGCAGCCACCACCGTTATCAGGGAAAGTTCACTTCATCAGCTAGAACACCGCTATTGTAAAAACTGTCTTATTATGCACATGCAGTTAGATCCACATGACATCATTTACAAGCATTGAACATGGCGAGCACAGATGCATAGTATTGCTGAAGTCGTCAAGCACCATACGTTTCCCTCTGTGATAGTAGGGTGGAAGTCGCTTCTAGCAGCATTTGGCACTATGGTGACCACATAATTATATTGTAGATTGTAATTTTATAGTAACTTCTGAAGTCAGGATTATTTTGTCTTCGATCCTAATACGAATCTTCTCCTTTTAATTGATCGTGTGGTGTGGATCATGTAGGAGAACACTTAGTTTTCATATAGACACCAGTAGCTTTAATGTATTCTTGAATATAATATTAATAATGTTGATAATGATAAATATACAAACATCAGTTATTTACATTAGTGTAATATAAAATACTAATATCTTACTGCAACATCCTGTATTTATATATTCTACACATTTGACAATGAGTGTACTGGTGTTTGAGTACATCTCTTTATTCATTTTGTTTGATTCATCCTGAGAATAGATTATTTAAACTGAGAGATTTAGGAGATTGTATACTATGAGATAATACAATATATGTTTGTTGGTGTAGGTGAAACAATGTGCAGGTGAGGAATTATATGTTGGGTGCATGAAATTTCTGCTGTGAAAAGAACACTGAAACATTGTTATTTGATGTATGATACACAGTGATGTGGTAATAAACATATTGATAGTATATACCTTTGTTACAGAGAGCTATTTCAAATCACAAACTACACATTTCCAGGTTTAAGTACTTTCAGTACTTGTTTGTTTAAGTGGTTACCCCTGAACTTGTTTAATATTCTTATGTAATTTGTGTAATGGAACAAATCCAGTATGACTGTGCACAGTGATGCTTACAGAAGTTGGTGAGTTGTGATGTATAGCTCTGTTTTCTGTAGGGTGTTCTGAAAACCTGTCTGAGGAAATGCTGCTTCCAGAGAATGTCACCAGGATCAGCACTTGCGAAGTTGAAGCAGATGTTATGGCAGCAGACATCACCAACAGGAGGACCATTACAGGTATTTACTGCAGTAAACCACATGCTGTTTAATATAAAAGTAAAGTTCCATCCTCCCCACTCATGCATCTGACCAAAATGGTGTATGTGGCATTGGGATACAGCTCCTTATATTCTACAGCAAGAATCTACATAGCTTTACAGCCTGTCAGCACCTACTTTAAGCTATAAACTGTTGCTGTACGGTCACAAAAATGCAGCTGTGCACACTGCTACAGAAACCTATGAGAGGCTATATGCTGACTGCACTAACCTAAATGGCTTTACAGCCTGGTTTCTACATAAAGCTATAGAATGTCCCTGTACAATTATGAAATGCTTCACCACATTTTCTGAAAGTGCTTGTATTAAATATTACTGACTTACTGGTGTGGTGGTGGTAGGACCTGTAGCATTTTCTTTCTGTTAGGTTTTAGTGGGCCACAACGTTGAATTTAATACTGCAGATAACTTGACGGCAGTGGTTTGGAAAGGTGAGTGAGACAGACACAACCTGACAAATATTCATGACTCACCAGACAGTGATACCTTGTGCAGTAGCATGGAAATGTAAAGCCAACACTTACAGAGGGGCTGCAAATAGAGACGTAATGGGTATTTTGACATTGGCAACAGGATATTGAACAGGTTCTTGATACAGTGTCAGACATGGAAGTGGACAGGAAGGTGTACAGTTACTTGATACAGTGTCAGATGTGGAAATGAACAGGTGGGTGAACTGTTAACTTGATTCAGGGTCAGATGTGGAAATAATGGGTGTGTGTGTGTGTGGTCAGGGGGGGGGGGGGCATTGTGAAAAGTGGCCTTTTACATTGTCGGAAATGGAAATGGGCTGGGGGGAAGA
>Ga0123352_10022355_pt1 | contig 10087 bp, 9 predicted proteins | sample TergutLab28metaG_FD_89700 | JGI IMG/M metagenome (GOLD analysis project Ga0123352, IMG submission 89700) | Labiotermes labralis P1 segment gut microbial communities from Petit-Saut dam, French Guiana - Lab288 P1 | ecosystem: Host-associated > Arthropoda: Insects > Digestive system > Gut ...
AACCCCCCCCCCCAGGAAAAAATCTGGTACAGTAAGGTCGGGCGACCGAGCAGGCCAAGCGATGTCGCCGAAACTACGAATACAGGTAACACGTTGTTGCACTTTCCAACGCTCCATTGCGACCGACCATATGAAATGGCGTCCTCTCCTCTACCGTTCCCCTTCCCACCAACGACGGTAATCTGTCGTGCCGGCGCAATATTCAAATTTGAAATGTGTCAGTCGGCTCCGCGCCACCCTGTATTTACCTTTTACTTACGTGTGTATTTATATGCGCATGCGTGTGCTGACGCACATCCCTGTGTATGTATGATCATTTATATAAATACGCACCTACCACGTTTAATTGGCCGAAATTCGGGAATTAATTCTGGCAGTTATTTGGCATGAAATATCTTCCACAAAAGTTAGGTTAATCAGACACCTTTATGATGTCAGAGAGCTGTAACATTGATCGTCTTGAGATGTAATGTGCTGAGGTTTTACAGTGGTAATTATTCTCTTCCTGTGCGTTCGCCTCGTGTAATTGCGTTTCTATGTACACGGGTTGTTCAGGGGTTCAATGAGGCTTAAAAATTAAAATGCATTTCTTATTTGTGCGATGGGAGTATCCGTGCTGCCGCAATAACACACGACTGACGACCTGCCAGCCGTTGAATTCCATATCGAAACGGGTCACGAATATATACAGAATTTCGAGAACACTGATTCCTTCCCAAGAGTGAATTCGAAACGTGGAGAAGAGCAAGGCCTGGACGAGACAATATTCTGGTCGCAATGCAGTGAAGGACACGTACAGATGTACGTAGAATTCCAATGAGCGCTGGTAATGCACCAGCACATGTGTGGAGGATTTTGCACGGTGTCGGCTCTTACCCGCATCACCCCCAAAGAGTACAAAACCTTTTACGGGGAGATCCCCCCTCCCCACACAGCCGTGTGCAGTTTTGTGAATTGCTGCAACCAACACAGCTACAAATTGCGTCTGACATTCTGTCCACGGACCAGGCTCACTTTACACGTGATGGCATTAACAGCACGACGTGTTACCAACGTCGGCAGCAGCAAAATCCACAAGGAGTGGTACAAAGTAATTTTCAACAGAGGTTTTCTGTAAACGTGTGGTACAGAATTTTAGGAAAATGCCTACGTGGTCTACATGTTATTGAGTTATTGAGCTACGTTTGAACAGACCTTTTGGTACAGGAGTTTTATACAAAATAAAGAGCTCTTGTTCTAGAGGGAGCAACGTTTGCAAACAGATGGCGAATTTGAATACAACGTGAAAAAATGCCTCCACATGTAGGCTAAAGCAGTTCAGGATATTGAAGAAATTTTCAAGGAATATGGAGAACATGTGGACCCACGGCATGGCCATTCCATTCACCCGGCTTCATCCAGTTGTCTTTTGTTTGGGCTGCGAGAATTCTAGAGTATTTCCTAAAGTATTTTGGAGGGCAGGCACTAGTTTTATGGGATCATATTTTTAGAAGCGAAAAGTAACACTGCGTGAAGTCGTGCATGCTAACGTGATTTTAGTCACTAGGCGTTTAGTTTGAAAATTTCACTTCGTTATAGACTTTTGACGTTTTGTTGATCGTGCATCTCAGTATATTTATCTCAGTATTTAATAACGAAATTGATGCACAAAATTTGTTTCGCAATAAGTTTTATTTCATGCCTCTATATGTTTCGAACACATGTGCTCATCATCAGGAGGTCACGATTTCATTACACAGCCTCTGGTATCATCACACCTATAGGTGTGGTTATACCAGAGGCTGTGTAATGCAATTTTGACCTCCTGATGATGAGCACTTGTGTTCGAAACATGTAGAGGCATGAAATAAAACTTATTGCGAAACAAATATTGTGCATCAAGTTCGTTAAATGCTCAGATAAATTCCTTATAGACATTTGAAGTTATACTAAGAGAGGTAAAGCAGAAGCTGATACTGTATTCATTACCACAGTGGAACATAACTGGACAAAAGTGTCGAATGTGTCTGCTATTTATGGCATATTTTGTTCCCCAAATTCTCTGTAGAACACATACTTTTTTACTATATTTTCGAGGAAGACTCTAATTTGAAGTGAATTGAAAATTGCGAAGAAGCGTTGTTATTGAGAGTTTTACATTCAACAAGATAATCAATACATTTTCTGCGTTTTGCGGAACCCGAGTGTTCATCAACGAAATTCTAAGTTTAAATGATTTGATTCTCTCCCGAAACAAATAAAGCCAATCCATATATTTACGCCATACAACTTAAGGTGGGGGCACCCTGTGGCTCAGATAGTTGAGGCACTTCGCTACAAGCCGGAAGGTGGCGGGTTTGATTCCCGACGGGGTTATTGGGATTTTGTTTTGTCTTAATCCTTCCGACTGCACTACGGCCCTGGTGTCGTCTCAGCCTCTAACAGGGATAGGTACCAGGAATATCTTTAGGGAGGTAAACGCCGTCGGTGCCTAGGGCTGATATCCTTGCCACATTCATGTGCCGAAAATCTACAAATTCTGGGAGCTTCAAAATCTTGGAGCCCTAAGTCCCTGTCGAGGTCTGTAATTTGTCATCTCTTACCTCTTTCACATTTTTAACGTCGTGTCTTTGTTCTTTGGTTATTCGCTGAACTGTGTTCGAGGGGTGCGGGTTTTATTTTGGTCAAAGTGGCAGCGAGTATCGTTTATCTAGGAGTACTTCGGTTTTCACTTGTCAGTTTCTTTCCACTACTGCTTCGTGCGTGCTGTATGTGTAGTTGATTGGACAATAAAAAATACTTTTTAATATTATCTTCCAAAACTTGCTTATTCCTCTGATGCGCCTTGTCTCCTTAGTTTTATTATGAAAGTTTTTACTTATTTAAAAAAAAATAAGTGATCCCGTTATAGGCCCGGTGTGGCCCAGAGGGTGGGTAGAACTATAGCTCTACTCTTCCATGACCGCGGCACTAGAAGGGGGTGAGTGGTCAGCAGCACGCCCTGGCAGCACTTTACCTCCGCTGTTGTATCTGTTGCGGACCCGATGAGGAACGTATCTTAGATGTTGTTCCCAGGAAGGACGGAGCTCGTAACTCTGGTTAAGACGGGGAGTCGGTCAGGTCGCACACACTGTCAATAATCCCCAAGTAGAATATATTGGAGTTTTATTGTGCAAGATTATAGAGTAATTGCATTTACAACTAAAATGTATAAGTGACAATTTTCGCCAGGGGACTCTTCATTACTGTTCGCACTCACTGACTGTCCAGCTTCGTACTGTGCTGCTCAGACACAGTTCGAGCTACGCAGCAGACTGCTCCTGCAGAACAAAGCAACTATTGTTACATGTGTTGCTCCACACACTGCTCGCGCGATACACTTAGCGAGTCCAGTTATAAACAAAAATGCAATGGAAGGAAATTGTATTGCTCCCATGCCTGGTCTTAACAAAGGCAGGCGAGAACTAAACTTGAGTAAATTTAGCTTATGCTTAACATACAGTACATGTAAGAATGGTAAAAAGAAAACCACAACAACAAAATCAGTGTGTCAACTACACAACACCTCCCCCGTTAGTGAGAAGCCATTTTACACCTACAATGGCTGGGGAATCAGACAAACTAAGATACAAATATATTTTTTTAGCTCGTCGGAACACAACTTAAATACAAAATGAACACAATATAGAGTGGCCTCCATCTTCATGCAGGAAGTTTTCTTGATTTACAAGTACATGTATAAAATCATTCTTAAAACTCTGAATGCTCTATTGTGCGTCGATGGTATCCATATCACGCAATCCAAATGCTCTGGTTAGATGTACGTGGATATCACTAGGCTAGTGTAGCAGGTGAGTATTATCTTTACCCAACGGATAGGAAGGGCGGTATCAGGGGGAAATGGAGAACTGCTCTTCTTCAGGAATCCAGTGATTAGGTAGGCAATGGAACTTGCGGTGATAGGTTTCCTTTTGTGCTTCTGCAGTGTTGTCCTCCAGAATATCAAGGATTCGTTGGGTGACCTGCAAGGCGTCAATCGCCTTGGCAATGTAATCCCTATATCATAATAGTAAATGCAAGGAGGCTGGTGAAGTTTGAGTTGTCATAATCTGTAAAGGGATATACACTACTCTTTTCCACGCAGTAATCTACAAGGTGGCGCAACTTAAATCCCCAAAATAACCACCAACGAATTCGCGTTAAAATGTCATCTCATAACCGGAACTACCCACAGTTACTCTAAGCATTATCCAGGTAACTAGGACGACGAGTTCAGATATAGTCCCTAACAAAACCAAAAAAAGCGGTGCTTACTATTCTCACTTCTTATTCAGTAAAAGGGCTTCAAGCGGTTAACGTGGACCTTGGTTACTTTACGACCTCTGGTTATGGTAGCATTAACTTTATCAATCTCTGTTATAGTGTACGGGCCTATCCATTGGGCGCTCAGCTTGCAGGACCTACCCCGACGTACAGTCTCATCAAAAAGCAGAACTTTATCTCCTATCTGCAATTTCATCTCCCCTGACGTCTTATCATAGTGTTCTTTGCTCTTACTCTTACTCGCGATCAGGTTCTTGTGGGCGTGGTGATGAACTGTCTGCAATCGGCTTCTCAGTTCGGAAACATAATCATCATAGTTATATTGAGGTTCAGGCGGCTTCTTTAAAGCGGAGGGTAAGACAGAGGGACGTCCGAACAACAACTGAAATGGGGTGAACCCAGTGGCGGAATGTACGGTGGCATTGTACACGTATGTTGCTAAAGGAACACACTCATCCCAGTTGGTCTGGTCCTTGTTTACATAATGTCTGAGGTACTCAGCCAGCACACGATGTCTCCTCTCAATACTCCCTTGCGATTCGGGGTGAAACGCAGTAGATTGAATTTTCTTAATCTTAAGCATCTTGCAGGTGTTTCGGAACATCTCACTAACGAAATTAGCGCACTGATCAGTTTGTAAACTACTGGGTGTGCCGTATTTTAACACCATGTTCACCACAAAAGCTCTGGCTAACGTTTCGGCATCTTGTTGACCAAGGGGTACAGCTACTACATATTTGCTTAGGTCATCTTGGAATGTTAAAATGTATTTGTTGTTTCCTTGTGTCACAGGTAAGGGGCCCACAATATCTAGGTAACACATGTCAAAAGGGTGTTCGGCAGTCGTAGTTATCTCCATAGGCGCCTTATGCTTAGGGGTTAGCATCTTTTTTACCTGACAGCTCTTGGATTGCTTTACATATTCTTCAACCTCACGCCTCATGTTCGGCCAGAAATATTGTGACAATTGCACAGTAGGTTTTATTCATCCCTCTATGGCCGCCGACAGGAGAGTCATGAAATTCATACAAGATTTTTTTCTTCCTGTCCTCATCAAAATCATCTGATAAATCACCTTCCTTGCTAACACTGCCTATCCTGCTAAGGGCGTCGGCATTAGTATTCTAAGACCCGCGCCCATATGTAATCTCGTAGTCGTATTCTGCCAACTGAATTCTCCACCTAAGTAGCCTTGATCCCGGGTCCTTGACATTCGTGACCCATACTAAAGGCTTATGGTCACTGACTATTTTAAACCTTCGCCCGTAATGATACGGTCGGAAATATTTTGTGGCCCACACAATAGCTAGCAGCTCCTTTTCGCTAGTCGTGTAATGCGTTTCGACCTTGTTTAAACTTCAACAGTTATAAGCCACAGGCAAGTCGCGTCCGACTGGCCCTTGTGACAACACGGCACCCAGTGCCGAATTACTGGCGTCGGTTGTTAAAATGAACTCCTTTGAAAAGTCGGGATATTGCAAAATAGGGCGATTAATCAGTTTAGATTTCAGATGCTGGAAAGCATTCTCTTGTGCTTCGGTCCACACAAACATAGCATCCTTCTTTAGGAGCTTGTAAATTGTCGAAGTGATCAGACTAGAGTTCGGGATGAGCGACCTATAGTAGCTAATCATGCCACAAAACGTTTTCAGCTGTTTCGCGTTAGTGGGTGTGGGAAACTGCTCTATCGCCGCTACCTTTTTGGTGTCCGGCCTTACTCCGGCCTCGGTTATTTGGTGACCCAAATAGTTTACCTCTTTCCTAAGAAACTCACACTTATCAGGCTGTAATTTCAGCTTGTGCATTCGCAACCTATCTAACACCTCTCGTAACTTACTTTTGTGATCCGCCAGCGATCTGGCATAAATGACGATATCGTCCAAATACACAAAACAACGCGTACCGTTTAGCCCCCTCAATACAGAATTCATCAGTTTTTGAAAGGTAGCAGGGGCCGTTTTTAATCCAAGGGGGAGCCTTCGATACTCCCAGTGGCCCTGCTTGGTGCTGAAGGCCGTCTTCGGTCCTTCCCCAGGCACTAATTCAATCTGATGATAGCCCATCGCCATATCTAGGTATGTAAAACACTTAGACTAATCCAACTAGTCCAATATTTCAGTAATATCAGGTAAGGTGTAAGCATCCTCTACAGTTTTCTCATTCAATTTGCGAAAATCTACCACCAGGCGCCATTTTCGGTTTCCATCTGGGCCTATTTTTTTGGGTACTACAAAGAGGGGGCTGTTACACGTGGAATCGCTTTTGGCTATGATCCCATCTTCAAGTAGCTGCTTCACTTGACGGTCTATTTCCTCTCTTTGGCTTTCGGGTAGTCGGTAGGGTCGTGTATTTATGGGGTAACCCTTGGCTCCAACTGTATAGCATGCCTGACCGCGTTTGTGCAGCTTAATTTGTCCCCCGGCAAGAAAAACACATCTTGGTAATCCAAACACAACTCATGGAGCGATTTCTTTTCCTCACTCTTAAGATGATCGGTCCTCAATTTAGCTATAACCCTTTCTCCTCTACTTTGTCTCGGACAATCCCTACTTTTTTCCTGTTCTGTCACGCCTATCAATGTGGTCTCACCCACATCATGGTCTCTCAGCTCAATCACATTAACTACAGGGTTGGGTAACTCTACTTCCTGTTATCTAGTGTTGAGAATACTGGTAATAATGTGACCGTTATTTACTTTAACTAGGCTGTCGGCCAAATAAACTTTTTTGATGCTATTTCTGCCTTTTCTACCAGTCCCTCTCCTATGCGCGATCCCACGCTCACTGGTAGTCGTACTGTTAACTCTGTCCTAGTGAGAAGGGTTAGCTTAGCTACCCCTACTCCTTGATGTGCTTCGCTTTCCAGCTCTGGTAAGGATATTAATTTCTTGCGCATTACACAACCTGCGTGTCGAAACGTCAGGGATCGTTCCTTGTAACAAATCTGTGCCTGCATTGATTCCAGAAAATCGTGCTGTAGGATCCCATCTTCTTTTAGATCCACTTGATCCTTCCTTCCCGTATCCGAGTCTCTATGCTGCCATGCGTCTCAGTGACAGACCCTTCTACGCTCTTTACGCGTAACCTGTCCTTGGGCTCAAACTCTGATGTCCCTAACAATTTATAGCTCTTAACTAAGCTAACGTCGGCTCTGCTGTCCACCAAGGAATGTAACTTACGTCCCTGGCTCACATCTAGTTCCAAGGTAATATAGTCACAACGTTCCTTATTCGCGCAGCCTACTGAGTAGAGGAGACTGTCGGGCGGCTGCTCTCCGGCCGTCTTACCTCGTTTCCTGACGTCGTATGATTATCATAACTTTCCTTCCTTCGCGGAGGTTTCCTACAATTTCGGGCTATGTGACCTTTCTCGCCGCACCGGAAACAGGTAACTGGCTTACGGCTCCAGATCCGCTAGCCACAATACGGTTTACTCGGGCTTCCCCTTTGCTTCGCGAGTAACACTTGTTACTCGAGTGGTCCGGTTTTCCGCAGTTACTACACCTATACGCGGACGTGCCTCCGGCCCGGTATCTCTCTTGTTTGGACGCTATAGCGCTCTCTTCCACCAAGGCAGTCTCAGCTATCTCGTCGAAATTTTGATAATTACGACTTTGCACTATCGTCTGAATCCGATCGGAGGCTAGTCCCTGAATAAAGCAAATGTTGCGTAACCGGTCGGACAAAACCAATATGCCCTCTCGCGCCCCATCTCTGCAGTTGAGCAACGCGGCTTCACGAAACTGCGACCGCAAGGTCTGAACTTTGTGGATCCAGTCCGCCACCTTTTCGCCTTTCGCTTGCCTAGCCTTAAACAGCTGACTCGCATGGATGTCTAAGGTTCGTTTTTCCATGTAAGTATTTTGCAAAAACTCTTTAAGTGCCGCCCAACTTTCGAGGTTCCTGTGACTGATTGCCGTTCTTGGCACGAATTTATACAAAATGGCCTCTTGGCTGGGGTTTATTACAGCGAATGCAGTGTCTACATTCCCTACGAATGCCAGAACCTCCTGCTTATCTCCTTTAAACGGGGGTATCAACTTCAAGGCTTCCCCTACACTAATAAAATCCCCATTCATTCTAGAGGGCTCACCGCTCGCTGCACTTCGGGAACTCGAAATAGGAGAATCCATGGATAGGATAAGTTGAGTAAAGACTCACCGTAGCCGGTTTGATGTACCAGAGCTACTTCTCCTGCTGGCGTACAACTCAACCCGTGGTCGGCTAAGCCTCGAACCCTACACGACGGTTTCCGATCTCCCTCTGACGCTGGACCTGCTGTGTCGGCTCAATCTCGAACCCTGAATGGCGGTTTCCGCTCTCGTTCGGACGCTGGACCGTCAGTGTCGGTTCAGTCTTGAACCCTGATTGTCACTCAAGTGATGATAGACTCTCACTCTCTTCGTAGGTGCACGCTCCACTCGTCTTAACCTCGCATCCGAAACCAAGTAATTTTGTTGTATCTGTTGCGGACACGATGAGGAACGTATCTTAGATGTTCCCAGGGAGGACGGAGCTCGTAACTCTGGTTAAGACGGGGAGTCGGGCAGGCCGCACACACTGTCAATAATCCCCAAGTAGAATATATTGGAGTTTTATTGTGCAAGATTATAGAGTAATTGCATTTACAACTAAAATGTATCAGTGACAATTCTCGCCAGTGGACTCTTCATTACCGTTCGTACTCACTGACTGTCCAGCTTCGTACTCTGCTGCTCAGACACAGTTCGAGCTACGCAGCAGACTGCTCCTGCAGAACAAAGCAGCTATTGTTACATGTGTTGCTCCACACACTGGTCGCGCGATACACTTAGCGAGTCCAGTTATAAACAAAAAGAAATGGAAGGAAATTGTATTGCTCCCATGCTTGGTCTTCAGAGAGGAGAGAACTAAGCATGAGTAAATTTAGCTTATGACTAACATACAGTACATGTAAGAATGGTAAAAATAAAAACACAAAAAAAATCAGTGTGTCATCTACACAATACCGTGAAAGGCCCGGTACCCATTTTACAGGAGGCTGGGTGGGCCCCAGGGCCGGTTTGGACCGGCGGAAAATCTCGTCCCCACCGGCATTCGATCCCGGACAGTCCAGCCCGTAGTCAGTCGCTGTACCGACTGAGCTACCGGGCCCACTTTTACTGATTTATCACATAATATCTATCTAAAGTTCACATATCTTCCGTAATCTTTCTGCTTGATTTGATCGCTTAAAATACTTAGGGGAAGTGTCTACATATCCTGTGTTCCATGCAAGTGACTGTGTGACAACGCATTTTCCAGTTGAATGAAAAATTAGTATAAAACATCCTTAGAAAGAGCTGTTAAAAGTAAACTTCTCGAACCCTACTTTTGTCATTACTTTGTTATTCTCCCGCGACGTAGCGCTCAGTTGTGAGTAATCACAGTTTGTAACATCAATGTGACGGCAGTAAACGAAAAGCAGGTGTCTATGCTTTGGTCGGTACTGCAGTCTCGAACTTTATCGAAAAGGTAAATAGTGTGTACATGCGATGAGGTCCTGATTGTAAGAGACGCTGAAGGTTCATCATCATCATCATCATCATCATGTTTCTGAAGGGTTAGGCGTGTTTCCTTTTCCTTGATCCTCAAGATGAAGTTGGTCCCTCCATCTCTTCCTCGGTCGTCCTTTGTTCCTTTGTTCTTTTGGTTTATTTTGCAATGCTTGTTTTGGTAGCCTGTTTTGGTCCATGTTGTTGCCACTTTTTCTGGTACTGTTTTTTTTCCTTTTCTATGTTCTGTTTTCATTCCCCCCCCCCCCTAATA
>Ga0123352_10022362_pt1 | contig 10085 bp, 3 predicted proteins | sample TergutLab28metaG_FD_89700 | JGI IMG/M metagenome (GOLD analysis project Ga0123352, IMG submission 89700) | Labiotermes labralis P1 segment gut microbial communities from Petit-Saut dam, French Guiana - Lab288 P1 | ecosystem: Host-associated > Arthropoda: Insects > Digestive system > Gut ...
AACATGTAGAGTGAACTTGCAGAATAATAAATAGACTATTTTGTTTATCTCAGTAATTAACCAACTTGATCCATAACATTTTGGTCTTACAATAAGTTTATTTCATATCTCTACTTGTTTCGCGCACATGTGCTCATAATCAGGAGGTCAAAATTGCATTACAACGCCTCTAGTATAGTTACCCGTATAGGTGTGATGATACCAGAGGCTGTGTAATGCAATTTTGACCTCCTGATGATGAGCACATGTGCTCGAAACAAGTAGAGACATGAAATAAACTTACTGTAAGACAAAAGTTTTGTGCATCAAGTTGGTTAATTACTGAGATAAATGTACTGAGATGCACGGTCAGCCAAACATCAAAAGATAATTTTGTGTTGCATCTCGTTGGACAATTATTAATATATCCCCTTTAATATTTCCGGAATGTTCCCAATATCCCTTCACTCGAAACGTCTCTCTCTCTCTTATTGCACAAGACTGTTACTGGCTACAAGATTCGTTTTAAAAGTCAAGAGTTTTCCACTTTCTTGACGACTGACGATGAAAATCTGAAGCATTCCCTACATTTATTCCCTGACACTGAGGTGTTCTATCCTTCTGTTTTTTCTACGAAATCAAGACTTTTTTCAGAGTTCATAAGAAGTAACAATTCTTAAATATATTTTACGTGTTTTTATTTAAATCTCTTACTACAGAAAAGTACAAATTGATCTCAATGAATATAAATGGGTATAAACTTCTCAAATATGCGGTGTATTTTAATAAACGCTGATTATTTTATTTTAAGAATATTTTAACACCGTTAAGTATTCATGTAAGTTGAATATTATGGTAAAAATAGTACACATACTGTAATAAAACGAACGAGGAATTTTAGTTTAATTTCAGTCAACGAACAGCATTTGTATTCGTAAGACTAAGTAACTTGGTGTGGAATTAATAGCAAGTCTTTTCGTTCAAGTACGTAGCCAGACATTTGAACTTGTTCTGAAGTGAAGTTGTCTGTGTACCAAAACATAAAAGTGAACAGACGGAATTGAGTTAAGGATCCACTTATTCTAGACGCAAGCACAAGATGCACGAAACATTAACGCTAAAACCTCTATCGGACGCTGGGTGCATCAAAGAAGCGGTCTGGACATGGTGGAGAAAATAAAACACTTGCATTTCCCACTCACTGTGCTAACCGTTGTGTCCGGGTTGTTTAGTTACTATGCCTTTAGACAGTTGCACGGTTCCACAGGCTTTCAGTTAATACTGAGTGCTTATCGCGTATGAGTGTTGTCTTTAGTCCCTAATAACGTATTTCGGTTGTATGCCTGTAGTATGTCCTCGACAGCTTCTTTTCACTTCCCCTCCGACTTAACATTCACTCTGCATTCTGTAACCGACACCATATAATCTTGCGTTGATAAATTTTGAGTTTATGGTTCCGTGCATCGCTGATCTATACCAGTATTTGTCCAACGAGATTCAACACAAAGCAGTCTATTTATTATTCGGCAGGTTCACTCTACATGTTTCGGGTGTCAGCCACACCCATCATCAGGAGTACACAAAACTGTAACTACAGCCTCCGCTACTGGTCATATTTTTGTGTGCATCTACCTCCCTCCAACATGTCCAAGCTAGCATGGCCACGTTGAAGGGAGGTAGCTGCACACAAAAATATGACCAGTAGCGGAGGCTGTAGTTACAGTTTTGTGTACTCCTGATGATGGGTGTGGCTGACACCCGAAACATGTAGAGTGAACCTGCAGAATGATAAATAGACTGCTTTGTGTTGCATCTCGCTGGACAGTTATTGGTATATAATCTTGCCTACTCCAATCGCCATTAGATAAAACGCAAGTCAATAAGATAAATGGAGCCATTCTTACAGTGGAAATGTCTAAGTTTTCTTAACAAATTCTTATCCTATGCCAGTCAGATACTGGGTCAGAAGTGAATACCAGAATTTGGTGGACTTAGAGATGGGATAATGTGCTTTTCCAGGCCGTACATTGAGGATAGTGTCGTGTTAAATATGGCGATATACAGTGACGGTCGATAGTGAATGATTATTAGCAGGAGAACACAGAAAAATTGTCTGCCACTAACTGATCGTCTGCCACTTAATCAATAAAATAATCTAACACCGTCGCTGTGGGGATGACACAGAGTACGTATTAAGAAGGCCACGTCTAACTGCTTGAGTATTCGTCATACAGAGTTTTGTAAAATATATGCAGACAATAAATCTTAATGTAGCACCGTGCATTTTTGTAGAATCACTAAAATTTATCAACCAACGAATGCACATATAAATTCACATAAAACACTTTTAAAACACTTTGAAACACTTGTACATGTTTCGATCTTGTCAGATCATTATCAGGGAGCTTAGTTCCTTGCTAAAGTTTTATTATAGTATTCACAATTCAATTGGTATTTGCAAACGAGGTGTTGTGGCAGCATATCATGTTGTGTAGGAATGTGTTGTAGAGCAGTGGCTAGCCACTGCTCTACAACACATTCCTACACAACATGATATGCTGCTACAACACCTCGTTTGCAAATACCAATTGAATTTGAATAAAGGTAGACCAACTTGATGACACTTGCTTTATTATGTCAATTTACTGCTCAACATGTTTCAGATGTTAATACATCCATCTTCAGGAGCTTGCGACTACTTTGTGCGTTTTTGTGTAGGCTGTATTGTGCTGTAATGACAGAGGTTTATGTGTTAATTTATTTATCTAGTGGTAAGTGCTATACCTGTATTATGTGTCGTGTGTGGCTATGAGTGAGTGTGTTCCTGCAAGCGTGTGGTGTCCTGTGGTTCTTGAACATTTTGTGTGTGGTATGTTTTGATGTTTTATGCATCTGTATATGCATGAGTGTCATCAAGCTGGTCTACTTTTATTCAAATATCAAGATGATGCACGGTCCAATAAGCATAAGATTCACCAATTGAATTGTGAATGCTATAATATAACTTTAGCAAGGAACTAAGCTCCCTGATGATGATCTGACAAGATCGAAACATGTCGGAGGGTTTTAAAGTGTTTTAAAAGTGTTTTATGTGAATTTATATTTGCATTCGTTGGTTGATAAATTTTAGTGATATGCAGACAAATTTGTGTCCTTAGTCATATCGCAGCTTTTATTTCTGAGATGGTTTTTCTAGTCTCAATTCTGATGGTATAAAATAATACTGCAATTATTTTGTGGAATACGTTATGAATACTCGTATTTTGTAATTCGCAAAATAAAAAATTAATTGACTTTCTTCTTACAAGCATTCAAGATTTCGAACATTTCTTCCGCGTATCAGGGAAGAATGTTCATTTTTTCGTCACTCACGAGTGTCTGTTTTCACTCTAATAACTTACGAATCGCTTGATGGGTTTTTATGAAGGTTCTTTTAAATACCACCCCAAATGAGAATGTCCCAACATCCCTTTTTAAAACAGCCACAATTACGACTGCATGAGACTATGATCACCAGTAATCTCATTCAGTATAAGGATGTGAAAAGAGTGCTGGATAAAATTTTAAAAAAATATGCAGTTTTTAAAATAATATTTATGATAATTTTAAAATATATGCTTGATGAATTCTATAGGTACCTTCAGCATAGTGATATATGCATGCTCAGCGTATCAGTGGAGTTTGATTGGAATAATTTTTCTGTACAAAAAGTACAGCCGTATAAAGTTGGGAAATTTTGGAGTTTACAACTGTCAGTTGCGGTTCAAAATGAGTACTTGTTGTGAGAAAATTTCGCCAGAAATATAACAGTAATTTACGTGTATATAATTTTATAATCCCCAGTACTACCTCGACAGATGCAAGAGCTTCTGAGAAAACAAGGATTTTATGATATTTCCGCCTTCTCTTAGACACATAAAAGTGGAGTTTGTAGGGCATATTTCAAACCGCTGTCATATTACACAATACAAATTACAGGCACATTTCATACTCATATTAAAAGGATACCCACAAAATGTTCGCAGTGACAAATATGATGACGAATATTTGGAAATAAACAAGTCGTTCTTAACTCTGTGCCTAATCATTGTCGATACAAAAGTTTTGAAACTGTCAGGTCATGCGATTAACTTATTAGCGTGAAAGCAGGCAATAAAGGAAGAAAGGAGAAAAGTAAAAAGGTAATGTAAAAAATATCCGTAGGAGAATATGATGAGAAAGAATGTGACGTAAAAGAAAAAAAGGAAAGGGCGAAAGACAATGTTTTATGACATGTGTTCGAAGAGCTGAAGGTCATAATCGTATTATCTTTATCTCGCGAGACCGCCATGTGTTTTGTACGACATTATGATAATGAACTCTGGCGGCAAAATTCGGAGACACGCAAGACGTTTCTTTAGTGTGTCAGAAATGTTTCTTTATGATAATTCCGAAAACGTACAAAGGCAAAACTTCTGAAATATTTTCAGCTGACTTGTACAGCATGAGTAACAGAGTACTGGGAACAGTGAAAGTTACTTGTGTTCGACGTTTTTTATATCTGTGTCTTTGTTCCGATTTTATAATACCCAAAATCTTATATTTGTATCGGTTTTATGATTCGCAAAGAAACTGACTGGAACCTAAGCATCAAGTAAAATACCAATCCACGAAAAACATCACGTTGTACTCCAAAAGTCGCTACTGCGAATCCCCAGTGAGATAAAAGTTTTCAGTACAATTTTATTCATTTACACTGCATGACGTCTTGTGTAACATTTCAATGCCCGTACAAAATAAAAAATTATAATTAAAAACACATCTTTCGTTCTCGGAAATAATTGTTGTATCCAACCGTAAAACGAACAGTTCATTCAAATTTTTCTCTAAGGAATTTTAACCTTTAAAGTAAAATCGGCTGCAAAAAGCAAGAATGATGGATAATGTTCATTTCATTCTGTCTTGGGATGAAGTTCCTGGAACCTGGTTGGAAGGAAATATGCTTCCGGAAATACTATAAATGAAGCCTAGCTGTGGAAGTCATAGTTAATAGACTAATATGAAAAGTGGCTGGAAGTAAAATAAGCAACGGAACTCTGTGTGTGTACTTCTCAGTCTTAGTATGGCACACCTATGGCATGCGCTTTGAGTATAATTGCATAGGACAGGGATGGTCAACTTGAACCCACAAAAGGGCCAAATAATTTGTTAAGGACCAGCCTGAAGGCCGTACGTATGTACACATATTGCATGATCTTTCCGGAAAGATCCACACCCGCTACCTACATATTCATTAACCCAACAGACATCCCACCAAATTTAGCTTAACAAAAGCACGTAAAGTGATGATTAGATCTCAACATCACCACGCGGTTTTGGCTTATTATATAAAACTCTTTTACCAAGAAAATTGTCAAAACCTGAAGATGGCCGATATAGGCCGAAACATGTAATCGTTCTATTGCTAATAAACACCATCATTTAGCCGTATATTTATAGTTGTGTTTTTGACTGAATTTACCTCATCATATACTTACAAACCTTACTTCAGCGGAAGTATCGATTAGTATCGACTACGTTGCCTGTAGTAACGGGGGGGGTTCTGCCATGTCTTTACACGATTTAATGTTAAATTGATTCATTTTGTAGCTGCACGACCTAAGTAGGGTGAAAACCTGTCTACAACGGAACGGCAAGTTACCGAAATTTTTTATATTGAAGGTAGATTCCTTTTAATTCAGATACTAGAATTCTGTTTCCTCAGAATTTATGAAAGTTTTCTGTTAAAAACAAGCTTCTCTTATGCCTAGATTCCATTCAAGGCAGGTTTAACTCTGTTACACATAGATATAAAGCAATCGCTGTACATGCCTGGACAGGCCCTGAAAGTTCCAGGAGTTTGAGGCTCCCAGATTTCAAGACAGTGGGCACGTGAAGGTGGTAATGTTGTCAGCTGTACGTACCGGCCGCCTTATTTCCGTTATGGCACGGACGGAAGAATTACGTCAGTGGAAATTTCCAATGATCCCCCGACGTTCCGATTTGTAGCGCAGGTCATAAACCAACTGCACCACCGCATTCCCACTCTGTTACACATAATACCATTCGGCTACAGAAATTAATTTGAAAATCGTTTAATCTTAGTTCTTTTGTTTCCTTCAACAACAGTTCCTTTCAGGGAGACAAATGTATAGATTTACAAGTGACACTGGCAATCCGTTGCTCTGCATGTTGGCCTGCTTTGTCAGTCTGGTATAAAATACGTGTATTTCAGGTCGTATTTCACTAGCAGCTAGTGAAAGGTGACCTGCACCTGAACAAGCACTTCGGTACTGCTGTCACCAGATACATATACTAGAAGAGGTTGAAACGTAATATGGAAACATTGAAGGAAATTTTGAAAAAACCAGCCAACGCAAAACGGCCTACAGAGAATGCTGTACAAGAGTACCGCACGTCCTAGCCGAACAAACTGATAACAGCCAATTCTAACATGGTTAGCGATCTTAAGGATATTGAAAAAGAAACAGTTCAACAACCATAAATATACCAGCGTGTGAATCAGTAGAAATGTGTGAGAATTCACTGTTAACTGTACATTGATGTTTTCTTAGACACTTCAATGAAAACGACTTGAAACGTAGTATACTGTCAGTGCTCCTTGCAATAAATAAGAATAGGGAGAGACACAAGACAACTTGAAAAACAGTAAGGTGTATTGCAACAATTATGATTCTCTGAACTGTACTCTACGTATTTTTTAAGCTTATGGTTCCGTGCATCATAATTCATTATTAATAAAAATCCAACTAGATGCAACAGCATGCAGATATTTATTTTACTGCAAGTTCACTCTACATTTTTCGGGTTTCCACCGCAACCATCATCAGGAGTACTAAAAATTGTAAACACAGCCTCCGGTCCCGATCTGGACACTTTGGAGGGAAGTAGCTTTACCGATATTATGACCAGTACCGGAGGGTGCGGTTACAGTTTTTAGTACTCCTGATGATGGGTGCGATGGACACCCGAAACATGTCGAGTGATTTTGCAGTAAATAAATATCTGCGTGCTGTTGAATCTAGTTGGGTTTTTATTAACCTTGTACCGTACGTATTTCAACCACCATAATTCTCTGAACTGTAATGTATTCATTACATACAGCTCTCATTATGTGTACAGGGTAAGCTGCCTCGGGTCTCTAAATCGGTTACCTTGTCTCCTATAAAATGATCAGTTGTTGATTGAAACGTGTAGAAGTAGGAGTATTTGATTTTCAAATTAATTCATATAATACCTTGATGCCTGTTTGTGTGTTAAAAGTTCTAATTTGAAATTTATTACATTGAAAGCGTTTGTTAAAGCTGCTGGTTGAAACTGTTTTGAGAGGTGAAACCTTGTGTTTACTAGTAGTTTTCTTCACTCTTACAGAGAGGTTTGTGGGGTCGGTGAACTTAACTGGTGCACCTGACCTCGCAAACTAATTTTCCACTTCTGTTGGCGGAGCGTTTTCATAGAACTGCTCCAAAACAATACAGACTGACGTTTCCTGATGTCTGATTCCGTTTTCATGGGAAGAAAGGGAAATTTGCTTGACGAACTTACGGTCTTCTGCCGCTCATCATTTCTTTTCTTTAAAGATCCTCTGCGGGAGGCACTTTCCCTTCCTGGATCGCAGACTTCCCTAATCCGCAGAGTTCAGTAGTCTAGACTGTCCATGGGAACTTCCGTTCTGAGAGTTCCTTTTGTTTAATCAAAAAAGTATTATTGTAATACACTTTCCGTTGACACAGCTACGAGTGTGTGTGTGTGTGTGTGTGTGTGTTTGTGTATGTAAAATACCAGAATCGTTTTATGATTCTAAACTTAGTGTTTAAATTTCAATTTTTTTAAATATTCGTTTTATATTTATTAAAAGACCGTGAGCATTTGAATCCTAAAATAACGAATTGATACCGTACAAACAGGAAATGATTGATTTTGCACAATCTTCACCCGTTTCAGTGGGCTATTGAATTTTGGTCTGATGACACTGAGGAAAAACCGAACTCTACCTACGTGTTCGCATTTTGTGAGTTCCACTTTCGAATTACGGCCCTGATAAGTACTGTACTTTGTTTAATTAACTTAATGCTAATTAATCTTTACTCAATACTGCATTACTTACTACAAGATTACACTACCTTAGGAAACATTGTTGATTTCATAGGTAATATAATTGAACATATATCAATAAATAAACCAAGAATAAATAAATCACTGATAATAAGTACAATATATTGGTCAAGTAATATGGCGTCTTCTTCTAAACTGTGACAGGTTTGTGGCTAAGAGAGAGAGAGAGAATCGTGTTATTTAAAGATGCCGGCAGTTGCTAAGCTTATTTAGCGTCTGTGGTAGTTGAAAGAAATGTGAATGCAGAGCGTCGGTGGAATGATGCTTCCTGGTTACGTATAAGTTATCGATTTTTAAACTTTCTGTCTGAGAATTGAGCTACTCTGAACTACGGAAATATATATTTGACAACGGCATTGTGTTTTAGGAGACAGTTTTACGTTTTAGACAGCCCGAATGATGCAATTTATTTGGCCTTTTTTAATTCCAACTGTTTTCGTAGACAAGAAGACGAGAAGGACGTAAAAACTTAGAAACGAATTCCCACGCGACCGACAATTTCTGTCGAACGTGAAGCATGTCTTGTGTGAGATACACTCGCATCTTCAAGCTATAATCTTCGCTGCACGTAATATGAATATTACATCGCCTGGAGCTTCTAAAGTGTTTCGTATCTTTCGGGGCTTTCCGAAGAAATATAGACACGGCACATACCAGATATCTCAGCAGAAGAGCAGACTGATGTGACCTAACTCTACAAGTATTTCGAGTTTGCCAACACTCTTTAAACACGTCAGAGCACTAACTGATGTGTGATGTAGTATACATAGTGTGAGGCATAAGTGTTGGTTAATATATGGCAATACGAACATGATGCACGCACACGTTCAGGTTATCTTAAAGTCAATAAATAGTGATGTATTTCAAGTCGTGACAGCGTGTGTTATTATTTATGCCAATCTAAAAGAAAATAAATCCAAATGAATATATTTAGATACCTGTGTATATGGCCCTAGGCATTTATTTTGAGGTCTTCGATATCCAGTTTGCAGAAGAGTAGATGATCTTGCGATTGGACACCCCTGCATATTTTACTTCGTTTTATACAGAGAAGAAAAATATGTTGCCTAATGCGCAAGAGGTGTATGTGATATTTCTAATGGCTGCTTCAGGACACCTTCTGCAAGATTTGGATATTACGCAAGTCCGAATTACTTGTCAAAAACTCCTTGATCTGTATATCCTAACAATATTAGAGCAGCGGTAAATGCCACAAAATTGAATAACAACAAATACATCCTTTACAGAAATAGTGATTCCGGTATAAGTCACACAGGAATTTACATCATGCTTCGCCCGAAAGCAAGCATTCAGGTTATCGTCAGGACATTCTTTCGTATAAAAAAATTAGGGTTTGGAGTTTCGTTATTTTAAAGTTTATTGTGTAAGGAATGAGGTCTAATTTGTTTTACATTTCCAATTTTCGTTGGCATTATTGGTGCAAATATGTATGTACGCATTGCAACCAGCAATTAGAACCTTTGTGAGACGCGCCCTCTTGTGTATTGTGTCGTGGGTAGAAACAAAGTTACCCTTTATGTATATATTTGTTACTGTATAATTCATGCGGAAATTTACTACGTGTTTCAGCCGAAAGCATACTGTAACCGTTCATCCACACTAACAAACACTAGCATCCGAATTCTGTCGGGCGCCAGTAGGTAACTCTCCTATGATATGTTAATACCAGTCGACTGGTGGCCATAGGTGGACGGTTTGACTCCGACCAAGAGATGATCGTAGAGCTGAGACCCACTTAGGGAATCTTAAGGTGTGTCATCCCCGTTGTGTCAGGTCAACAACACAAAGCTGTAGTGTGTATATATCTATATATACATACAGTCATGAACACAACAATATTACAATTAGTAGCAATATATAATATACAACTACATGTTTCGGCCCAGTATGTAGGCCATCATCAGGTTGTCCAAAGAACTTATTAAGTGACT
>Ga0123352_10022365_pt1 | contig 10084 bp, 4 predicted proteins | sample TergutLab28metaG_FD_89700 | JGI IMG/M metagenome (GOLD analysis project Ga0123352, IMG submission 89700) | Labiotermes labralis P1 segment gut microbial communities from Petit-Saut dam, French Guiana - Lab288 P1 | ecosystem: Host-associated > Arthropoda: Insects > Digestive system > Gut ...
TAAATGGTTTTGTTGATTGTGTGAAATGGGTATGTTGATTGTGTGAAATGGGTATGTTGATTGTGTGAAATGGGTATGTTGATTGTGTGAAATGGGTATGTTGATTGTGTGAAATGGGTATGTTGATTCAGTGGGAAGTAGATTAATGGTGTTCTTATTTTATTTCATTTTTTTCAGGTTAATATATTTCTATATAATGAAAATATTCTGGGCCTCTTTGACACGATGTTTTACAAATGTTTATATTTATTTAAAGACAACAATAAATTTGTTTCAAACTCAAAATTATTTTATTTACCTTAAATAAATAAAATATTGTTGTATTTAACTGACACAAATTTATTGTAGTCTTTCATTTCCGTAACACAACGGGATGCCCTCTACAAAAATTTATATTTAGGGTAAATTTCGTGTTTTTAAGTCCAGAGTCTTTGTTCTCTTAATGTTCACGTAATACGTCTGTGTAGTCGATATTTCTGTGTACTTATAATTTTGAGGCGTTGTGGACCATTAAAAAAAATGCATGCAAATTTTTGAGCCAATTAGCAGTAAGTAAATAACATAAATTTTATTACTTTACTATCTTTCATCATAAATCTTACAGCGATTACCAATGAAAATATATTTTCCATTCTGTTTCAATAATTCTGATTCATTACAAAGGATATTGAGGTTCTTTCGTGCTTTTCCTCAGTTGTAAGGCAAATGCCAAAGTAAAACCCGCAAATATGGGGCACGGCTCGCATTCTTCCCAATATTTTTGTGTTGTTCTATGTATTGTTTGTTTTGTGTCGTTCAGTGTATTGTGTTTGTGTAAATGTGTACCGTATTACTGCCACCGGGTGGCTACCCAATTGCAGTTAACAAATATACAATACCATAATCTTTAGCGTTGCAATTCGGGAAATGAGCCATCTCTGAATAAATATCCTTTCAGAATATTATCTTACTGAAGAATCAAAAAACCAACTAGATGCCACTCGATATTTTATTGTACTTCTTATAGGCTCAACATGTTTCAAGCATTACTATGCCCATCATCAGGATGTTGTTTACCACATTGGTCGTGTCGTTCTGTAGAGATTGAGGGGTTAGCGTTAATAATAATATAATTAACGCTAACCCCTCCACCTTTACAGAAAGAAACGACCAATGTGGTAAACAACATTATAGTCGCGAGCTCCTGATGATGGGGATAGTAATGCTTGAAACATGTTGAGCCTATAAGAAGTACAATAAAATATCAAGTGGCATCCAGTTGGTTTTTTGATTCTTCAGTTATCACAATGATACACGGTCCAATAAACATCAGATTATCTTACTGCTGTAAACTCCTGACATGGCCAGTACCCGAAACTGCCACTGTGCTGTTGGCTAATACACTGCTAGAATTTTCTTCTCTGCCTTCTAAGAAATTGTCTTCTTCTTAAGGCATATCTTCACATTGAACTTCCATTTTCCGAGCTATTTTTCTTGTTAGTATTCTTTGACCTGAAATGGCGGGTAAAAAATTCTGAACCAGAGGCAATTTAATGGTATTGTACTGTGTACTGCTGTATAATGCCTCATCCTTCGCTGTATCTCAGGTATTCTGTCAAACGTATTCTCTATGTAAACTATTACATAGGAAATATAAGCTGAATTTGAGATATCTGAATTATCATTTAAGACCATCATATTTGCTTTTGCCTTGGGCCCAGAAATATCTTAAACTTTCTATTTCCGAACCACAGGGAAGTTAGAAGGCGAAGGAGAGACTTACTTGGTTTGGAGTGGTTTTATCTACACATCACAGTCTTATATTTCTCTTAGTGCTGATTAGTGCCAGTGTACGTTTCAATGTATGCTTTTCCTTTGGACACTGTACAAATAATTTAGATTCGTAAATTATTGTGTGTTAAGGTTAGGAATTTAATTTGGTGTTAAAAATGTAGTGATTTATGTTGTAGTTTTTTATTCTTTCGTCAAACCAACAAATGAATATAATACATTCTGTCCAAGAAATTACCTTTTGTTAAGTAGTATTTGTAAATACATGAATACTGAACTTTTAAAAATAGTTTCTAATATTTTTGTAGCTTATGTGCTGAAGTTGCTGGAAAGGAGTGTTCGTATAGACTCAAGTGCATATGCTGAGCAAATGTTGAGACTAAAGTTTCTGTGAATGACGCCGTTCAGTTTGGTAGATACCAGCCGACCTTTCAGAGCGACTTTTTACCTCCATTGTCAGTACAGTTCCATTGCTGATGGAAGCAGGCAATTCCTCCGAAACGTCTGAGCACAACTACCAGACTACACGAAATCATGTCACAGAAAACATTGATCTTCGGCCATCGCATTTTAAATGCCAAATCTTACAAAAGTTTTGAGTTTTAAGGAAAATATCTCCGATAAAATATATTTTTCATCGAAGATTTTGTAACGTATACCCTTTGCAACCGTTGCGAATCCCAGTTACACTCTAAAAACCAGTGATGGTTTCATCACTTTGGTCGCCGTCGCACATATTGCAGTGCTTTATAAAGACAGGCAGCCAACCATTAGCATTGAATTTACATCAGTATGTACGTAGAGCGTGAGAGTTCTTAAAGCCGTCAGTCATATTAACAGGAGACGATGAATGGAAGATTAGTGCAAGACGTAGCAAGGATGCAGTACACGAAGCTGTCGATTCAACGCACAAATTGAGATGAAGTTGCTTTTCGTTAAAGCCGAAATTTCATTAAATTCAAAACGATTTAACACACAATACGTGACCTATTAAAACCAATTTAGTCTTTTTCTTTCTTTCCCACTACAGTTTGGGGGTCATATTTTATTTCTGTGTTCATTTTTGAAAGTAAAGGTACCGCAAATGTGACACTTATAATGAGAACAGACTGTACAAAGTGCAACAATCAACCGGACACGCTCATACAATTATACATTAGTTTTGAAACCTTTTAATAGAGGTCAGTAAATTAGATTTCAGTGTACTGATTCAAGAAGTGTCTTTCGTAGACCAGTTATGTCCTGTTGAAAGATACAGCAGGACTGCGAATCCATGGCCCTTCCACGCCTACGCATCTTTTTGCTCGAATTCTACACCGATTATTGTCCTAACGGTATAGGCCAGGACGGCCGTAGTAACCACCATAGCCCGCTAAATTTCCGTAGGTGCCGTAACCCGGATATACTCCAGCAGTTCCATATCCGCCGTAACCTAATCCACCGTAACCTAACCCACTGTAGCCTGATCTACCGTAGCCTAACCCAGCGTAACCCAAGTTGTTGTAACCCAGTCCTGAATAGGGCGATCCATAGTATCCATAATATCCCCCGTAGGCAGTTCCAAGCCCGTTGAAATATCCAGGGTAACCTCCATATAGTCCACCATTATATACATCGTTAACATCTCCATAGCCCGACACTGAAATGGGAAACAAGAATAACACAACTCTGTGATGACTGTAAGGTCACAGTTACTGTAAAGTCACAGCTACTGTAAGGTCACAGCTACTGTAAGTACATAATTTTAAAATACGACAAAATTTGAAATTAAGGTCACAGCTACTGTACGGTCACAGCTACTGCAAGGTCACAGAAACTGTAAGGTCACAGCTACTGTAAAGTCACAGCAACTGTAAGGTCACAGCTACTGTAAGTACATAATTTTAAAATACGACAAAATTTTAAATTAAAGGCAGAGCAGTGAAATTGAATGCGATTCAAAATTAATAAAGAAGAATAATTTTGCGCCTGTTTCACGTAACACATCATCTGTGATCGTGTGTACACACACACACACACACACTCTCTCTCTCTCTCTCTCTCTATATATATATGGGGCGGGTAGCTCAGTCGGTATAGCGACTGACTACGGGGTGGAAGGTCCGGGATCGAATCCCGGTGGGGACGAGATTTTCCGCCCGTCCAGACCAGCCCTGGGGCCCATCCAGCCTACAGTAAAATGGGTACCGGGTCTTTCCCGGGGGTAAAGTGCGGCCGGGGCGTGCTGCTGACCACTCACCCCTTCTAGTGCCGCGGTCATGGAAGAGTAGAGCTATACCTCTACCCACCCTCTGGCCACACTGGCCCTCTAACGGGATCACTTTACCTTCTTTTATATATATATATATATATATATATAAATGCTACGGGTCTTTCCAGATTCACAAGACCCAACATGTTGAGTGAGGCGGACCCTTGTGGAAAAGGTACTTAACTTTCGGCTTACACAAAATACCGTAATTTCTTGACCAGCTCAGGAACTACTAGATTCTGTGGAAGGAGTATACTGTATTAATTAAGTCAGAAGAAATCATGTTATGACCAAGGTCTTACGATAACTGAACATTTTAGAAGTCGCCTGAAGATGGCACTAGTTTTGCGTCAGTTATAAACATTTCAAATATTTTCCTTGAATTGCGTGAAAAAAAATTGTAGTTATTTACCTGAAGCTTGTGTTTCCAGATCATCAGATTTCTTGCTCTTACTTTGGTCTTGTCCTTGAATTCTCGCCCCAAGGGTTGCAAGTATTACAAATGTGAAAACCTTCAACAAAACAGTTCCAAGTTAAAAGCTTTATACTAGTTTTGTGAAACAATATGCAGGTTACTGTTTCTTCTGTAACTTTTCTTTTAATAAATAGGTTAGTCTGCCGTATTAAGTTTTGTAATTAATTTTTGTATAAATCATTACTCTTCTCTTCGGTAGATGATTGTCGTATCGCAAATACTAAAAATTAAATAACTCGCTGCAAGACAAACTCCATTTTTCTCTTTTTTTTTGGGGGGGGGGGTGCGTCACCCCCGTTGTGTTGGTTCAACAACAAAGATTTTTTTGTGTGTATTACACATACAGTCGAACACAACTATATTTCACCCAGTAGTACAGTGGAAATAAAACTACATGTTTCGGCCCTATATGTGGGCCGTCTTCAGGTTGTGATTTACCTTACAGGGCAGCTATACATGATGTGTGGGATGTTCTTTCAGTGTATTGGGGGAGGGTGGGAGGACGAGATCTAGGGCTGTTATGAGTGAATTATCATTAGTTGTTTATGTACATATGTCAAAGTAGGTTACTATTCTTATGCTAATGATATGTTATAAATAGTATCATTAGTAATACTGGTGTCAATATACTTAAAAGTAGCATGCATGTTCGACTGTATGTGTAATACACAAAAAAATCTTTGTTATCCATTTTTCTCTATTTTGAACTTTTTATTACGGGATTTTCCTTATAATAATTAAAATAATTGGCTTGTTGTCCAGGCTCAAAGATATGGTCTCCGCTCTGTAAAGAAAAAGTAACAAGACTGCATAGTTGTAATCTGTACCTGGACATAACTTTGTTGTACATATTTCTGAACGCCGCTGATTTAGCCTTATTCCGTTAAGAACGTGTTCGTGTACGATGCTGTTATGTAAGGGAAATCCGAATGGCACTGTAACTTCTGCAAGGACATGTCGTATAATTTGTCATCACATCCGCTACTCTGTTCCGGAGGCGGAACGCGCTGACGGATGATATCTACTGAGTGTGACGACAAAGTGTGCAACTGGTGGAGTGTCCGGCTGGGCAAGTGGGACTGTTGACGGCTTAGACATTGCGAAAACGTGCTTAGTTCCTGGCTGATTTGTTGAACAGACACAAAGATTATTTATGCTTATTTTCTCACAGAATTTTTTGAACGGACACAAAATCAGGTTACTTGTGCTTATTTTCTCACAGATTTTTTTGGAACAGACACAAAATCAGATTATTTGTGCTTATTTTCTCACTGTTTTTTTGAACATGAACAAAATCAGATTATTGGTACTTATTTTCTCTCTGAAGTTTTGGAACAGACACAAAACCGGATTCTTTTACTTATTTCCTCGCTGAATGTTTGGAACAGACACAAAATCAGATTATTTGTACTTATTTTCTCTCTGAATTTTTGAAACAGACACAAAATCGGATTATCTGTCCAGTAAAGCTTCCCTCCCCCTCTTTTGTTATGAGCCCCTATCAAAGGCAAAACCATTTTTTTTAGTTTTAAACGTAGCCCACATATACAATCGAACTACCTACTCATACTGTGCATATTAACAATCTGTGTTCAGCACGGCTTATTTATATATAGAGACCGCCTGCAGTAGACGGTACGAAGTTGCTGAATAACAACCAATGACACCTCCCGTTTTGCAGTGTTCAGTACTGCTCATTCCGCATTAAAACAGACTGTTTGTTGGAAGTCGAACACATTAAGATTAATCTTGGCGGCAGTAGTTTTTAAACATAAGTGTATGAAACAGGATAGAGATCGTTGTCATTAATCTGGTCCATGCGCTCGTACACTTCTTTAAGGTTGTTCTTATAATATCCTCCCACTTCAAATTTAGTAATCGATTCTCCCTTTTGTTCTACGTGCTCCGCCCACGTGATAAATTTGGTTCTGTCATTTGAAAAGTACAGTCGAACCCTGTTATAACGACATTGTTTTATGCAATACCTGGTCCATACAGTCATACACTGTTGGACCAATTAATTCTCCATTATTAACCATAACAATTTATATCTTCGGTTAGGATAAAACGCTTAAAAAAAAGACACAAAATATTTATCCCCTTCCATGATGTTAGAGCCGAGTTCAGTTGTACTTGGTGAAGCCAGAATAGCTTATTCCCCATTTCTTTCCACTTTATTGTTCACCAGTCTCTCTATCGTCGACGCTGTTTTGTCAGAGATAATGACAGCGCCAAGCAGTAAACCACAAAGTAATAACAGTTTTAATTAGAAACATGAAACATTCCATTGCGGTAGGTATACAATTTTGACAGGCTTCCTGTTACCTCTTCTCTAATAGCTCCAGAGTTTCACTCGTTTTTCATAGCCACGTCATTCTCAAACATATTAAGCCCACAGAACGAACTTACGATGCGCTGTCTTGTATAGTTTGAGACGCAATTTTGCGAATCTGTAAGGAATGTGAGGCAGACTGTTCTAACTCACACTTCCTCCCAACTTCTGCCGTCGCTGGAGCCGTGTCCCGAATTATATTTTGATAAACAGGTTCCAATATTTCGGAAAAATTTACTAAACACGGCGTCATATTTCGCAAGACCTGTATCTTATTACGCTGCCAGAATCGTTTATCTCATCTCCAGTGTCTTCTCTTGTCGGCAGGTAGTATTCATTTTAACGATGAATAGAGTGAACCAGTCCATTGGTCAGGTGACCCAACACCGAGGTCTTCTTGCCAGTTTTATCGGAAGGAATAGTTTAGATAATTCATATCTAGCACTTTTCACTTTATATTCCCTACCGTTTAAATAAATATTACAAACCTTTTCAGCAAGAAACTGCATTACAACTAATACTTACCAGTGTTCTTAAAGCCATATTGCATGTCACCTTGTGCTCCTGTCGGCGTGAAGTCTTCTGTCAAGAATTGTTTTGTGTTTGGGTATTTATACTTTCCTTCAAGGACCCTAATCACGCCTTTTTTCTCGTGAATACAAAGAAACTTCTATGCATTATCTTGTAGAACAACTCGGACCCAGACAGTATTCTAACAGTGCATAATATTTATTGATTAGACACTTACAAACAGGGTCTAATTCAGTTAAACTGGACGAATTGGCGCTCTTATTTGTGTTTCACAAAATGTTGTTAATAGCAGAACTAGGTGAAGGTTAAAGATAATCACTTTCTTTTAGGAAGTATCAGCTAATTTTTGTTTGTCCTGTGTCGGATGTCGCGCTGAACCTTCATGTCGTATTGTTTGCATGTTTCACAACAAATTGTCCTTGCAAATACATATCACGCACTAAGATTTTACGTAACTTAGAATAATTTCATTCATCCCAATGCAGCAGGCGCAAATCGCAGGAATCGTTATAAGTTTGGCGATTTTCTGTTAATTTTGGTTTCGAAGATTCAAATGTAATAATAATAAAAATAATAATAATAAGTTCAGGTAATCTGCGTAAATTCACATAAGGATTCCTATTATTGATTCTGCTGAAATTTCAAATGCATTATTTGACAGCACTCATATTTGGCTATGATTTCGATCCGCAATCTTTGCGTTGAGGAATTTGTACACATATATAAAGTAAAATGATCCCGTTACGGACCCGGTGTGGCCCAGAGGGTGGGGAGAGGTATGGCTCTACTTTTCCATGACCGCGGCACTAGAAGGGGGTGAGTGGTCAGCTGCACGCTCCGACCGTAATTTATCCCCGGGAAAGACACGGTACCCAATTTACAGGAAGCTGTGTGGGCCCCAGGGCCGGTCTGGACGGGCGGAAAATTCGTCCCCACCGGGATTCGATCCCGGACCGTACAGCCAGTATTCAGTCGCTATACCGACTGAGCCACCCGGTACACGCGCGCACACACACACACACATACATACATACATACATACATACATATATATATACCCCTTGAGGAAGCTACGGAATTATAGCTTCAGTTAATACACACACAGTGACTTATAATACCATGAAAGTAAAATTGACATAATAATCCGTTTCCACCTAGGGTCATCTCCGTTGATCGGCATATGTGAGTTGCAATACCGGTGAATCACGTGGACTTCTCAACTGCTGCGTAACAAGTTGTTTCCGGTAAACATGTCCACATAACAGTACACATTAGTGACTACAAAGAGACGGGAAGTGTAAGTGCGACGTGACATTGGTGTGCGATGGTGCAACAAATGTTGCAGTTTAGCAGCAGTAAGTATTACATATTGTGAGTGTGTGTTTGTAGTATTAGTTACCCAGCATGGAAAACGCATGCCCCATATTGTTATCTGTGACCTGTCCGGCTCTACAATATTCTTTGCATTATCCCATAAAAGTCACGGTTTTCTAGAAAAAAGAGGACTGAACGTAAAATGTGTTTTGATTTCCTCTACAGCATGTGTCTTAAACATTTCTCATTATGAGAAGAATTGAGCGAGATATTGTTATATATTCACGTGGTACCCATTATTCTTGTCACACTCTAATGAACTTCAACATTTTCGACAGATTTTGGAAATACTCATGTATCAAATACATAAAAATCCGTCCAGTGGGAGCCAAAGTGTACTATGAGGGCAAACATACATTCAGAAAAACATGAAAATCTGATGGTCGCTTTTCGCCATTTGCTTAGTTACCTAACAACGATTTGCTACATAGAGAGAGGCTAAGGAAAATTATGCTGGTACATTATATAAGGGGAAATAAATCTGGCAGATAATATATTTGCAGAGTTGGTATAATGCGGTTAGACATGACGCGCATTAATAAAAGGATAAAGGAAAGGAATGGAGTGTACCATAAAATGATATATCAGAGAAGTCGCAAGATGCAGAAAGAAGGATCATAAATGCGATTAAAGTGCTAGAGAAGTGCGAGTAGCAGATATCAGTGTAGTGAAGAATATCTGGTATCAAGAGCGCTGAATATCTGACATGACTGCCTGAAATCCAAACGCCGAATATCTTTTGTTAATATTGTTAAAATAATATACTGAATTTACAGCAATTCTCACTGTTTGTGAAGATAATGCTTATGATAATGGTGGTGATGATGATGATGATGATGATGATGATGGCGACGACATTGGCGACAGTGCCTAAGGAAAGACTGGTAATGTTACCACTTTTAGTTGATGTACACTTGATGATAATGATGATTATGATGACGATAACAGTGGCGACAGTGCCTAAGGAAAGACTGGTAATGTCACCACTTTTAGTTGATGTACACTTGATGATAATGATGATGATGACGATAACAGTGGCGACAGTGCCTAAGGAAATACTGGTAATGTTACCACTTTTAGTTGACGTACACGTGATGATAATGATGAATATGATGACGAAAACAGTGGCGACAGTGCCTAAGGAAAGACTGGTAATGTTGGGTTGGAGTGGTGTCCGTGTAGCAGGCTGAAGCCTGCAACACGGATACCACTCCAACCTAACCACACCGAAACTCCAACACACATCGAACCAAGAACAATACGACCAATGTGGTAATTCAACAGAATAGTCGAAAGCTCCTGATGATGGATATATTAATGTCCGAAACATGTTGAGCACATAAGAAGTGAA
>Ga0123352_10022366_pt1 | contig 10084 bp, 6 predicted proteins | sample TergutLab28metaG_FD_89700 | JGI IMG/M metagenome (GOLD analysis project Ga0123352, IMG submission 89700) | Labiotermes labralis P1 segment gut microbial communities from Petit-Saut dam, French Guiana - Lab288 P1 | ecosystem: Host-associated > Arthropoda: Insects > Digestive system > Gut ...
GACAAAATTTAAGATATTTTATGTTATTTAAAAAAAATTAAATTTTTGGGTGCTGGATTTTGGTGTGGGTTTTTGTTGAGGAAAAAGGGGGGGGGGGGGGGATTTTCCATGGAATGATTTTATTGTACTTGGCATGGCACATCTCATCATCGCATAACTAGTGACAATGATTCCAGCTCCTGTTGGTGTTTTCTGATCAGCTGTATTTGCCACAGTCAGACACACACATACCTCCTGTCATTATATCGATGTTGCACTATCATTTGTTATTTATTCACATTTTTCATTCAGTAGCCTTTCAATTAATTTTCAATAATAAGAATATAATTCTGTCTGTGTGTATGCCTTCCCTATCATGTTCAGGACCTGGTACTCTACTTCATAAACTTAGCAGTAACAGCATGGTGGGCGTGTGAACTTGTGAAGTTGGAAGCACACTAGTGTCACTTGATATACAGGTTGTCCTTTGTACTGTGTCCCTGAGTAGGGGAACTTTTTGCACTCAGAGTCTGCATTGCCAGCACATCCTGTGACAGCTACCAATCTCACTGACATGATGAAAGGCATCTGAAGTTATGTATGGTAATAGATGAGAAAAATATGCAAATTATGTTAGGCAGTTCCTTGTACATTTTGTACAGCAAAAGCAAAGACTTTAAGATTTTTGAGTTACAGACTGTATGTGATGTGACAATACAGATGGTATCGTAATTACATTAATTCTTAATGTCCTTGTATTTTTCACAATGTGGCTTCCCTGTACTGTCCATTCATTACTGTTATTTGTGGCAGATATCTATTAAGCAAGTACACCTTATATGAAGAAAAATGTGGATTTGTGACTTTTCCAAGACAGGAATAATATGTGATTTTGGTTGTCATCCCTGTCTTCTGTTTCAATTCTATGACCTGTCAAGTCATCACCATTTCAGAATGCAAATAGCTGTTTATATGTCTTCTTCTTCTTCTTCTTCTGCTCCTCCTCCTTTTCCTTCTCCTTCTCCTCCTCCACTAAGTGAACCAAATGGTATCCTGATCTTCATTGTATTTGTTGCAGATGTATCGGGTGGATTTAGCCCATCTATTTTGGATGCCATTCGTAGTGCATTGGGTGTTTCAATCCACATTTCCTTTGGAAAGTGTGAAGACTATGTTCCCCTGACATTTCATGAGGCCTTCTACCTTGCAACATTAGGAGGAGCCACAGGTATAGTAAATTTGCAACTAGCACATCTAAACTTACACAAGCAATGAAGACCTAGTAGTATTTCCTCACAGATGTTCATTATGAGTGGTCAGTAACCTTAGTGTTAAATTCATTGAGATTTTCCTCTTTCCTGATATTCAAATCTGGTGCTCTTCAAATAAACCATGAAGGTTTTCTTCCCCTATCATTTTCAACTCTGCTGTTCAGCCAAGACACAACATTCCTGTGTGTACAGAATGAAAACCACCTGAACTGGAAGAGTCATGCAGATAAAGTGGTTCCTCCATTATGTGGAGCATGTCACATAGTTCGGCTGTGTTGCACATCAGTAACATTGTCACTGTCAAAACAATTTATTTTGCCTATTTTCACTCTATAATGAAATGTGGGGGATAGTTGTCTTGAAACTCTGCCTAGGTCTCAGTTGTTGATTCCTAACTGATCCTAGCTCAGGAAAAGGAGGAGGGTTGGGCATGGGGCTATCATACCCACTCTGCAAAAAGGAATTGTTGAAAAGACTCGGGGGAAGCCTTGGATAAGTTTTTAAAACCTTGACAGATTATACAGTATAAAACAGACATGTTACTTAGGTCATGGAATGTTAGAGCATTATTTATTGGCAAGACAAGCATATCATGGATGTGAAGGCATACACTACCAAGTGGTAGAATTTGTTGTTAAGAAAGACGTGACATATAATGGTCTTGATTTCAATGAAGGGATATGATCATTAGGGATTAAGACAAAATTTGGTAACCTAACTATAATGACTATTTCAGTGCGTACCAACATAAGAATCAGATGATGATGATGATAAGATTCATTTTTACAAAATTATGGAAAGAGCATGTGATTCCATACCAAACAATGACACGTAAGTGGTGATTGGAGATTTAAATGCAAAACTAGGATGATACAAAGGGGTTATCAAAAGGCATACCCTACATCTGGAAACTATAATAGACATAGAGCTATTAATTTTGCAGTAAGCAAGAGTATGATAATTGCTTTAACATGTTTCCCACAAGGATGTCCATAGAATAAACTGGACCTCACCATATGGCAGTGATCCAAATCGGACTGACCACACCTTCATTGAAACTGGAAGAGCTGGGAATATTTTATGTTACAAGTTACATGGGAGCAAACTGTGGTAAGTTGGTCGCCTGGACAGGAGACCAATAATACAGAAATACAAAATACTGCAGTTGGGCCTGGAGGAGAAGTAGAACTACCAGCACCTGATGAAGTTAGGAGAGTGATTCATTCCATGGAGAATAATACGCACCAGGTGTGGACACAACAGGCCTACCAGCAGCAATACATAAAATTGGAGGTTCAGCTGTGGAAAACAGAGTGCCCAGTCTCCCCCCATCCAAAAAAAAAATTCTGGATGAAAGTGTACCTAAATATTGGGTAATTGGTGTGATTGATCCCATTTATAAAAACAGGGACAAGACACAATACAGCAACTGTCAAGGTATATCACTGCTGTGCATAGCATATAAAATCTTCACAACAGTGTTATTAACCAGACTGAAAACATATTCTGCAAGTATCATAGGGGAATACCAAGCTGGCTTCAGAAAGGGCAGATCAACTATTGAACAACTGGAAAGTTTTGAAATGTGGTGCTGGAGAGGGATGGAGTACAGCTGGACCAATCATGTGAGAAATGAAATATTACATAGAGTCAGGGAGGGAGGAATATCCTACATACAATAAAAAGAAGGAAGGCTGACTGGATTGATTACATCTTGTGTATGAACTGTGTTCTAAAACATGTTATTGAAGGAAAGACAGAGAGAAGGACAGAAGTGACAGGAAGATGAGGAAGAAGACATAAGCAGCTACTGGATGTCCTTAAGGAAAAGAGAGGATTCTGTAAAATGAAGGAGGAAGCACTGGATCACATTTTACGGAGAATTCGCTTTGGAAGAGGCTATGGACCTGCTGTAAGACACTACTGGCTGAATGATTGAATGCAGTTAGTTACTACACAAGTGTTGGGAAATCAGTGTGTATGTATGTCAAGTCTTTGTGGATTTCAAACAGGTTTATGTTAGTATAGATAAAAATACAGTTCTTGAGATAATGAATTACTTTTCCTTCCAAGATAGTAAAACTGGTATCAGCAACATTGGAAGGAGCAAAAGCAGGTATCAAGGTACAGAATGATTGGACAGACGACTTGGAATTTAAGGAGTGACTTAAACAAGGAGATGGGCTGGCACCTCTCCTGTTGAATATGCCCTTAAGACTGTACCGTAAGACAGTTATCAGTGGATGTAAATCCGTCACTCATCTACATATCAGGTCAAATTAGTTGTGCAGGTGATATAAACATCATGGGAAGATCTATGTAAACAGTTCTAAAGATATGTAAGAGAGCTAGAGGAACACACCAACATGGTAGACTCATGATTCATACCATGAAAAAATAGTTGTGATCCAATCAAGAAGAGCTTTAAATTGCCATCAAAGAAAAACAAAGATATTGAAGCAGTTGTTTTTCTTACCTAGGAACAGAAGTAACAAAAGGAAATGCAGATGTAGAAATACCAAAGATGATTATGTCAGCAAACAAGATATACTTTCCATGTTACCCACCATAAAATCATGACTAGCACCTACAGAAAATAACTTTAGAATATACAAAAGTCCAGTCCAACCAGTACTAAGCTATGGCTGCAAAGCATTTGTTTCCTTCCTCATAGGTCCAAATATCTTCCTCAGCACCCTGTTCTCAAACACCATCAGCCACTGTTCCTCTCTCAACATGAAAGACCAAGTTTCACATTTACATAAAACAGGCAAGATTATAGTTTTCTGTATTTTTAAACTTTGTATTCTTAGTTTGGAAATGGGAAGACAGAAGAGTCTGGACAGCATGGTAGCAGGCAATCCCTTAATTTAATCTGCTTGGAATTTTTCTTTGTGATGTTCTGCAATGTGGAACTTTGCCACTTTTGCAAAGGATTTAGGAGTTATATTTGTGTTGTGATTTTGTCCTGAATTTTGTTCATGATATACCAACCTCCACACTAGCAAGTAATAAAGCTTCTGTGTTTTGCTTGTAGTATTTACATATGTTTTCACCTAATAAGCATCGTCAGAATAGACCAGAATCTGGTAAGACCCACTGTATTTCAGTCCATCCTGCTTGTCTTGAATCTTTGTGGTGAACACTTCAAAGCAACGTTGAAAAGCAAAGAAAATAAAGCATCGTCCTGTTTCATGGAGTCTGGATAGAAAATGTATTATATGAATGTTTGCCTAATCATAGTGCCTTCATCTGAATGGACAGTCCAAGTTCTGCTTGACCCAGCTGATCCCTTGAAATGTTGGGAACTATTACACACCCATCAACACATTGTCACATCCCAGAAGAAATGAATCTGCAGGAATGTAAATGATTTTGTACTGCATGGTTCTCTTGTGTTTACAGAATTTAATATGCTCTTAATTACTTTGTGACTACAAGTTTAATTTGTTACTGTCATCTAGCACACTGTATTTCAACTTTTCCACATTTTTAGAGGATTGATTAGCTACATTTATGTTATAATCATGTCCTGCTATCTGGTGATGAGATGTAACATTACTGAGTTTTCTTGAAATTTTTTTTGAAGACAACCTTATTTCTAACCATTGATAGAACTTGTGTTTTTACTGTAAATGTTTATGTTTTTATGAGTATTATTGGGTGATGAAATCAAAGGATGATGAGATGAGCAGGGTATGTGACTTGTGAGGAACAGAAGAGGTATGCATACAGTGTATTGTTGGGGAAACTTGAAATAGAGATCCCTTGGAATAACTAGGTGCAGATGGGAGGATAATACTAAAAGGATCTGAAGAAGACAGGGTGGTAGGGCATAGATTGGGCTAGTCTTGTTCAGGACAGGGACAGGTGGTGGGCTCCTGTGCATGTGGTGAAGAAGCTTGAGGTTCCTAAAGTCTGGGGAACTGTTAGCTTCTAAAGCAGGACTCTCTGATGTGTGGAAGTAGTTAGTCCAATAAATTTTAAATGAATATGACCTGTACATACTCCTGACATTCAGATTTTAAATTGCATGTCCACTTTGCTTCATTTAGATCATTCCAAAGAATAAATCCTTGGCCAATCTCCTCAACTGGAAGACTGCTCCTTTTCATCTGTCTGTGACTATTTAAGCGTACCCTCGGTACCATCTATAAGCTGAGGATGCATCTTGCCATGGTTGCAAAGGATCCACTTCACATTTGATATCAAATGATACGAGATGCCTGAAGTCTGTAGACAGTGCTGTATGCAGAAGCAGTTAAACTTAGCACTTTGCCATTGGGTGATGTACAAAGACATGATTGCTATTCCATGCATTGTTGATGGGTCATGTATTTCAGTTTTCCTGCGTGATGTCCTATACTTGCGTTTGTCAGCTGTTCTGTCACACTTATATCATCTATGTTATCAATAGCTTGAAGCAGGAATGTTTGGGTCTCAATGTCACAAACCCACAGACCTTTCCAGACCCCTCATTCTTAGAACTACAGCATAGCACCCACAGTTTCAGATACCCTGTTTTCTTTCGTAACTTCCCTGGAAATCATGGCTTTGCATAGATGATATTTTGTGTGAATTATGTGTGCATATGTATTCTGATATGTCTGATGATGTAAAATTAAAATTTTGGATATTGACAGTAACGCCCCACCTAGTCCATGTTAACGATCATGAAGTCACTTATTTTTTACAAGTGAGAGTGAGACAAGTAAAGTAAGAGGAAGAAAGTAGTGAATTGGATGGCTCTGATAATAAAACAAGCCAGAAAACATGAGGTGCAGGGAGGCTATTCAAAGTACAGCTTGTGTATGATTATTTAATGCAGAAGTTTAAGTCCAAAGCAAGAACTGTCACTTGATGAGGACATAATCCATGAAGGGGTCACCTGAAATATAGGCTGTACAATCCAGGAAAAATGACAAAATATGGAGTGCTGGTGGGAGTGATGTGCAAGGCAGTACTGGGTTAAATGTGTAACATGGAGATTACACAGCCAAGGGGCAGAATTAGGATGCAGTATTGTCACTTTCAGATAGAAACATAGGCCTCAATCATCACATCTATCTAGACAGTTAATATAATAGTGTAAGATCAGCTGAAATATGATTGGACAGAAAGGTGAGAGTTTGTAGCACTACTAGAGCTAACAGGGGCCATTCCACCTGACCTGGAATTGGAGCCAAACACTTGAAGGAAGGGCAGTCAGTGTTCTGGAGGAACAGTCCAGTTGAAAGACAGAAGACTTGTGTGAAAGATAAGTATGTTCCATGATGCAACAGTAGTGAACACAGGAAGGAAAGACAGAAAATGAAACCTGTAAATAAAGAAACCTTACACTGTTTCCAGTACAATAAATTCATAAAGGGTGTAGGTACGGCAGATCACTACTTCAGTTATTACTCAGCACTGGTGAAAACTGTCAAATGGTCAAGTGTATCTGTTAAACTGAGCACTCGTCAATGCATTTTCGCGCACAAAATAGGAAAGTACATAAACTTCCTGCTTGAGATAGAGATAACAAGGTGCTGGATATCAGGAATCTGGAGTCAAAGTCCAGTTCTGATGAACTTCAATGGCCAGAGAAACAAGTAGTGAAACTAGATACAGGTGTAAATTCTGCGTTGTTCTGCTGCACAAGGGGCCTTATTTTGAGTAATACCAATCAATTAGGAACGACTAGACAATATGCAGTGTCTTCAGTACTGGGTTTAGGAGTTTCATCTGTGCAGTCAGATTGTAATAATATATTGAGGGGTTGAACATTTTAATTGTGGAATGTTCAGAAACTGGGGGTATTTAATTAAATGGCTGGTCAGCGATGTGTTGAAGGCCCAGTGACAACTCTAGCATTATCGCATGTATGGAAGAGTGACACAGTGTTGCCTGCAGTTGTCAGAAACATGCACCACTAGCACTGCCTGGGAATTTACCTCTGAGCTACTGGGGAATACTGGTATTGATTTTATAAGAAGATACAATTTATACATCCTTTCCACCAGATTTTGTTGATTTCATTAGTTTATACACACTGATATTCAGGACTGGTTTAAGACATCTGGGCCCAATATAAAAATAAATTTCTAGCCCTTCCTACGCGTAGACCTGAACTGCAAATGCATATACTACCTTAAAAATATTTTGCCAGCTAGTTTAGTGCGGATAATTTTAGTACAGCTTCATCATTGTCAACAAATTGCCACATCTCCCACACATAATGCATGTGTACATGTTTGACTTGTACTGATATGATATGTGTACAGGTCTTCATTGGACTGACCCCATAAATAATTTTCTGTTTCAGCTGTTGCTTTGGCTGATGAAGTAGGCAACTTCAAAGTTGGGAAATATTTTGATGCCTTGATTGTTAATATGAAGAATCCAGGCCCAGTTGATGTCCTACAGCCATATGACACTGAAACGCTGGTGCAGAAGTTCCTTTATACTGGTGATGATCGCAACATCAGGAAGGTGTATGTTGCTGGACGTCAAGTAAAGTGACTTCCACATCATGTGAGCATGTTGAAACTACTCATCTAGATTTTGAAATTAATTTGGGACCATGCAATGAAAGATCAGTTATTTTGTTATATATACTAGTTTAATAACTAAGGAGTACAAAACATCCTTATTTTAAATGTATTTTTGTTGCAACCAATAATTACTATATTGAGATCAGTTGGGATATAAAGCAAACTACTTTGTAAAGAAGTACAAAATATATCACATTGTTTATTTCACAAGAGAAGTTTTATTACAAAGAATATGTCATTACTTTTTAATTGAAATTCAGTAATTCATAAGTGACTGAAGATTACTCAACTTTAGGAGTCCAGTTTAACTCCCTTCTTTTCAAGCTCAGCTCTGCAAGATAATAAAACATACATATTAGATGAGCACAAGCAACAACTTACAGAAGGTTGTGTAACTGTGTAGTCTCTACAGACATGTTGATGTTTGTTGTGACAGTACTGCATTACTTAGGGTGAGGTTCAGTTGGTTCTTGGTGTAGCTGTACTGTAATACTGAGGGCAAGGGTCAGTTGGTTTGGGTATTTCCAGGTCATAAGTAAACACACTAGACCGTAGCTGCCTTTGTTACAAACTTCCTCTCTGAAGGGCAATTACAACAACAAAAACAACAAAATAATAATAATGGTCAAGAATGTCAGCTGATGGTCTTCTTTTGGGTTTCTGCACTGTTTTGTGGATGAGTGTTCCAGTGTTCTGGAAGAATGTATTGCCTCCATTTTCTGTAGACAATAAAGTGGGGGAGAAACAGGAAAGTTGTAGGAATGAGGAAAGGATAGGGCTAGTGGTACTGAGCACTTCTCACAGCTCTGATTGGCCATATTTCCTATAGCTTTCCCATGCAATGCAACTGGAACATTCTTCCCAACTGCTGCAGCATCCATGTGAACCAGAATTGGTCACCATAAAAGTGGAGGCAGTATGTGTCAGCTGAAATGTCAGAACACTCACCTACTGCATAGCACAAAATCCCTAGAGAAGACCACCAACTGACAAAGAACTGCTGTTCAAACATGAAAAGTTATATAAGGCATAGACCACATTTCCTATTTAGTATATGTAGAATTCTTTCATCACTGTACACATTAACAACATGTAGCAGAATCCTTGCTCAGAAGCTAACAGTTTCTTAGCCAATCAAGAAATTCACAGTTTATGGAACTCAAAGGTATCAATACCATGTTCATTACAGCCAGCCACTGCTCCTTATCCTGCGTCACATTAATACAGTTCATGCAATTCCACCCCGTCCCTTTAAGACTTATTGTAATATTCGCCTCCATTTATGTAAAGGTCTTTAAGTGGTCTGTTCCACCTTCTCCCCACCAAAACCCTGTACACATTTCTCTCCTACCCCACATGTCCCATTCATCTCATCTGACTAATATTTTGCAAGGATTACAAATCATGAAGATCCGCAACCAGTTTTCTCCATTCTTCTTGTTTCTTGTCAGTCCCACATATCTGCACAACATCCTGCTCTCACTCTGACAACAACCAATATCATTCCAGTCCCACCTACCCAGTGCAATGACACTGTCTTAATTTTAGAAGTTCTGGTTTAAAATTGTGTAACAGTGGTAACATAAATCCAGTAACTAAATCCTTTAAAAAGTGTGGAATAGCTATGCACACCATGAAGGCATATGGGGTAATGGAGGTACAGCTCCCCTCAGTACTGGCACTTGAACAGCTGTGATCAATTTCAAGCCCCAGCTAGCCAATTTATTCACATTAGCCATTGTATGGGAGGCTAGGTGGGTCTCATGGCCAGTCTGGGCATTTTAGAGAAGACCAAAATCTCTTGTTTGTGCCAAGAACTGAAAATAAAATTCACAATGACAGGCAAATTAAATTTGGGAAGTATGTGCTAGCATTCGGTTCAGATTTTTTTATCTTGCTATCCACAAAATAAAAATATAAACATTAAAATTAACACAACAATATTTTTGTCTGCTTTTCTGTACTGGTGTAGAACTAGGGCTCTCAGACAGACGGTGCTTAGGAAGATACTCTTTGAGGTCAGCTATCATCAAAGCAGAGACGTTTTGGCAAGATATGAGGAGGTTAATGCCAAGCAGAGAGAACAACTCTACACATGCTGCTAGAAACACTAACCCACATATATATATATATACAGGGTTATTCATAAGTCCCTCCGGGATTTCCGAACTCGACTGTGCAACAACCAAGACAGACACGGCAGAAAGGAGCATATCAACAGAGAGAGAGACACTCCAAGTTTCTGTCCTACCTTACAGGTGCTCGATATGTGCACCCTTGGTGACGCGGCAGATGTCAATC
>Ga0123352_10022369_pt1 | contig 10084 bp, 4 predicted proteins | sample TergutLab28metaG_FD_89700 | JGI IMG/M metagenome (GOLD analysis project Ga0123352, IMG submission 89700) | Labiotermes labralis P1 segment gut microbial communities from Petit-Saut dam, French Guiana - Lab288 P1 | ecosystem: Host-associated > Arthropoda: Insects > Digestive system > Gut ...
CACACATAACTGCAGCACACACACATAACTGCAGCACACAAACACATAACTGCAGCACACACACATAATTGCAGCACACACACACATAATGCATCACACACACATACCTGCACCTCACATACATAACTGCAGCACTCACACATAACTGCAGCACACACACATAACTGCAGCACACAAACACATAACTGCAGCACACACACATAATTGCAGCACACACACATAATGCATCACACACACATACCTGCACCTCACATACATAACTGCAGCACACACACATAACTGCAGCACACACACAAAACTGCAGCACACACACATAACAGAGCACACACACATAACTGCAGCACACACACATAACTGCAGCACACACACATAAGTGCAGCACACACACGTAACTGCAGCACACACACACATAAGTGCAGCACACACACATACCTGCACCTCACATACATAATTGCAGCACACACACACATAACTGCAGTACAACACTTTACTGCAGCACACACACACACATAACTGCAGTACAACACATATGACTGTAGCACACACACATAACTACAGCAACACACCTAACTGCAGCACACACATATAACTGCAGCACACACACACATAACTGTAGCACACACACATAATAGCAGCACACACACATAACTGCAGCACACACACTCATAACTGCAGCACACACACCTAACTGCAGCACACACACACATAACTGCAGCACACACACATAACTGTAGCACACACACATAACTACAGCACACACACATAACAGCAGCACACTCACATAACTGCAAAACACACACATAACTGCAGCACACACACACACATAACTGCAGCACACACACACACACATAACTGCAGCACACACACACACACACACACACACACATATAACACAGGCTTCCGAAACTTCGTATATATTAACCCTGTTGTTGGATGTCGTATGATTTTACAGATGACGCAGGATCGTTAAATAAACCCAGAATATATTATATAGTCAATTTTTCCACTTCACTATCTAACTAATAAACCAACCAACTAATTAACTCCATAGAGCAGATTCCTTCGTTAGAAACTCTCTGGTATTCAGCCAGTCAATAATTTCCCCACATTTTATGCAACCCGAATGTTCATTCCCGTAGTCACATCAGCCCGCCACCTGTCCCTTTCCTAGACCAGCTCAATCCAGTCCATTCTCCCATCTCACCAAATCTGAAGCCCTGTATATTGTTTTGTAACATCGCAAGCTTTGACTGTGAAGAAATGTTAGCACCTCGTAAAACCGTAAGCTGGGGAACCACCCCTTGTCAGCTGTTTGCGACTGCTTGTTCAATATATTCGCAGCTACCCTCCATATTAAATTCCATCCACCATCGGCAGCCTAAGGACCTATCATAACATAGTGACAGTGACCCACTTACCAAGGTCCCAATGCATAACATTTAAGTGACTGTAATACATTATTACCGTAACTAAGATGGATACACACGCACGCACACACACACACACACATATATATATATATATAATTTCAATAAAGTAACTTAACTGAACTTTACTGATCCAGTGGTGCTGGTTTTGCGGTATGAAGAACCAATATGTAACGTCGGATGACTAATTGCTGTCTTATTCAAGCAGAGGTCATTTGTCTCTGTGCACGCCATTAAGGTATACTGTGGGAGTGCAGGTACCCTTCACTCCTAATCACCACATTACAGCGCTTGAATAGTCAGCCTCACGTTCCGGCCGATTTACTTCCGGGAAAACCCCACCCCCATACTTATTATATATGACAACAGGCAGAACGGAACCAAGCGGCGGTCTGGGCGCCTTGCGTAAGATAAAATATCTTACTGATAACGGAAATTAAATGCCGATATCATTGATATTCAGACAATAGCCTAGTCACTGTACTTACTGAGCTATCCCGACTCCAGTGTCAATGTATGTAATATGCAATAAGGTTTATCTTGTGTCGAGAAAAGTAGCAAGTTACAGTAGAATGAATATATAGTTCAGTTGAAGGTAATAGCAAATTGCATAGAAAATATATAGAAAAACTTCAAACTGGCCTCTTGTGAGGTCAAGGAGGACAAGGTGTAATAACATGTGAAGATGAGAGGTTACTGAAAGTAGCTTATAACTAAATCAAGTAAGAACTAACCAATCCCTATATGATCCTGTGTTCCAGACGCTAACGTACGCGTCATCCAGTTACACGGTTCGCTGGTCCAGCCATTACAACGAAGAAAACGACTTTCAAGCAAGACACAGAATGTCCGCAGTTCACCGAAACTGTAACATTCTGCCTTTACCTAAATCAGCTGGACACAACGACCTTCCTTTTGCTGTTGTGCAGCGTAACTTTGGATTAGTACAGTATTGGGCAAACGGGTAGGAAAATTAAGGATAGATGTTTGGGAAAGGTGGCTCTAGGCAGTCATGTTGCAAACCAGAGCAGAGTTACTGCGATACTGAATTCTCGGAAAGCTGTATCGGCCTGGCACACGGTCAAATGGCAGAGAAGATGGGTGAAACGATTCTGGCTGTCCTCTTGACATGCAAGTGTAGTGTTTCAAGGGACGATGAATGATAATTTGGGACATCAAGATCAATCGATCGATATGTTAATATTTCGAAACTATGGTAGAAGTTTAACGTTACACTGGACTTGAGATTGGGATGAAGTTGGCTTTTACCTGGAAAAAACATTCCCCATGAGTGCTACGAATGTCCAATGCTGTTTAATCCAAGCCAGAATAAAGAACATTTAGTTATGGGTGTGAAATTCTGAGTTATTACACTTTACAGTGTGGTTAAGTTTAAGTTACTGCTTGCTACTGAGGTGCTGTCTGTGTGCTGTGTAAGTTAAAGTGCATTATTTGTTGTACTGACATGTCAATATGTGTGTGACATCAGTACTGACAGGTCAATATGTGTGTGACATCAGTACCTATGTGCCAGTTGTACATACATTTGCTATGTTGTCTTTATTTGTGACAAACTAAATTGAAATTTTGGAATGGATTGTTTCTCTCCAATTTATTGGCTTCAAATTTCAAATTAATTTATTTTCTATTATTAATTTCCCTGTCAATAAATTGTCTTCTTAAAATATATTTATTCCGACTGGTTAAATTACAGAATCTCGTAAATTATTTGTCAGTAACATATCGATGAGGACACAAATGACGATGTAACTAGGCTCAGATTTCATAGCATCGAATGATACAGAGTTTCCCTTTTATGGCACTGTGTAAAGCAGGCGTAAGTGTTAATTTGCCTAAGCTGGTTGGCACTTACAGACACTCTGACAGCGTCTGAGTCTGAGAACCCCGCAGTGTACTTAGGAAATAATGAATGCGTAAGTGAAGTAAATGTCGTAATTTGTGATACCATATCGGCATTAGCCTGAAAATCCTAAGGAAAACCACGATAAAAACTCATTAATAATACCGTTAGTTACGAAGCAGGACAGCGACAAGCCGGTGATTTCTCCTGGTCCTTGTCATGGAGACGCAACAATATATCAGGTTATAACAGCTGTGTTGCTGCTCCTGGAACTTGACGTCGTGACGATAGGCAAGGGGCTACAGACGTCGGTAAGTATCTAGTCGTGACTCAATATGTTTACTTGCACTGGTTTACTACAGCGTCATATTACATAGGGAGGTTTGGTTTGTCGAATAGCATTCTGGATTTTGCATGGCTTTCGCAGTTGTTTGTGACGCTGTATCAGTCACTGGTGTTATGCACTGTCAGATTACACATTGCAATTTAAGTGAACGATGAAATTGGCGGCGCTGTGAGATTAGAACTGTTTAGGTATTTGGTGCTTTATGTCAGTAGAGTGACTGGACTGCATGATGGGGTTGGTGTTTCGAGTACCGGCAGTGGCAAGGGAATTACTTCTTCTGCAAATAATGCAGACCGACACTGGACCCCACATGTCACTCTAGCCAAAGTATACCGCTGTAAATAGGCCGCAGCGTGAAGCTGACCGATGAACTTCACATATTGGCTAGGATAATAATCAGTGGATTTGTGGCACTTTCCCCATTTCATACCGTCACACCTCCAGAGTAACAGAACTGCTTTTGTTTTTACCAAAGTATTCAGTGCCACGTGTTAAATCCAAAAATCCCAAACTTCGGTGTTGGTGAAAGGCTGGCTGCTGGAATAGCTGCAGTGCAGCACAGTTTGAGTGTCTGTGAGTGTGAAGGGCATCGGCATTGAGAGCTTTGTGAGTGGTTTGTTGTTTATCGGAATTGACAGTGAGATACAGAGGGAGGGGGTGTGGGTAGAGGGGAAAGAGACAATGAGATGTGACACATGTGGCTGGGATGGCGATGTTTTATAAGCAACAAACTTTATAATTTGCAGTTCATCGTAATTTATTCAGAAGAGTGTGTTGAGAATTCTTACATTTTGTACAAACTGTATACCGGACAGTTACTGTGCAATTCAGACAGTGTGTTTAGACCAACCCACAAACCAACAGTTTCCCCCGCTCAATGCTCGGTCAGTGTGACAACTTCCACTGGCACTTGAAGACAGTTGAACATTTTTATTGACGTGTTGTTTGCAGCAGTTCACAGCTGACTGCTGACTGCTGTGATGTTAAAGGCTAACCAGATCGGCAGTGTGCTGGATTTGTGCAGGTGTAGATAGTTGTGATGCGGCAGATAGAGGAATATTGTCTGTAGTATCGGTAGGAGCGGAAGGTTAAATGCTCAATCAATGTACATTTTAGTGATTCTTCATTTTTTTAAGTGTCAATGTTGATTTGATTTTTCCTTTTGGTTCAGGTGCGCTGCTTCCAATTACTGGAAGAAAATATCAGTTTGTCATTGTTGCATGCAATTTGCACAATATTTGTATTGAGAGCAAAGATCAGAGTTCAAGCGACAAGGAATTGTGAAATAATTTATAAAATCTTGTTACATTCTGGACATTTTTGTTTCTTTTCTCTACTGTGACCAAAGAGCAGGTCTGGTTGGTAGGATCAACAGACCCTGAAGTTTCTGGTTGTTGGGGAAAATAGAGCCTGAAGTTTCTGGTTGCTGGGGGCAATAGAGCCTGTAGTTTCTGGTTGTTAGAAGCAATAGATTTAAATTTGCAACTGACCAGCACAACCACTTTCCTTACAAACAGTGAACCGTAACTCGCATAACGTTATGACAGCAGCAGCAATTTGCTCAAACAGATGTTCCCTTTTCATTAACCCATTGTCAAGGCAAGCGGTCCTCACAGTGTGCCCGCTAAACCTGTGTATATTCCAGCACACTTACTGACCAGGAACAGCAGTACAACTGTGGCTACAAATAGGAGTCTCTGGATGGTCTTCATCTTGTGGCTAGCAGTTGGCTTTGACCGGTACCGAGCTGGTTCGGATCAACATATATATATATAGCACTTGGCTAAGGGCAATTCCACTATACAGTGCCACCTGAGGTGAGTAGGCGTTATTGCCGATAAGAAATTATCGATATTTTCAAATTCATGGTCAATTTAACACGCACTCAGGATTTTTAATTTACAAATACTGTTTTTTTATGGACAGGTCTGTACTTTTATGAGTCTATCAACGTGGCGTCGAAATTCGAATTCAAATGTTAAGAATTTCTAATTCTAATTGCTGTCGAATTTCAGTTTTGATGTAAAGTGTCTAAGTTTGTTTCACATACATTAATTTGTACTGCAAATTGGTTCACACACAAGATAGCAAACTTACTCTTCACTGTCCTGCTGTTCATTACAAGATATATAGAAAGATCATAACGGTTATTTCAGACCATTAGTTCACTGCAAATTGTAATGTTGTACAAATCAACATTACAATAAATAGACTGTAGAGCAGATTGTACCTTCATTATAGCATGATATGCTACTGTCAGCTTGACATTCCTTCCACAGCCAGCTTATTCCAATCTTGTGTCATCGAATGTCTATATGATTTAAGTTCTTTTTTCAGTTCCTGCCATACCTGGACGTTACACACGACTGCAGTCTGTTGCAACTTCCCTTCATCCACGCAAAACTGCAGAGGAAAACGTGAGACAGTAAACCAAATTGTTACGTTTGCACATTGAAGTACTGAGCTGTGCCCATTGGGCGTCTCAAGGGTCGTTGCCAGGCGGAAGCCTAGCTGAGAGGACTTCGAGTCTTGTTTTTCCCGTCCTTGGGCTGTCGTCCGGGGATTGGGTGCCGTGGGCGAGCGAAAGGGACTGGGGGCGGTTACGCCGGTCAACGGTTAGAGAGAAACAAGACGGACCGCAGTCAGAACAGAAGAAGACTTGCTCGGGAAAACAGTTCTGGGGAGTTGAAGAGGGACTCCAGGCTGCTACATGGAAACGAGGGGCCGGTCAGCGCAGAACATCCAGTTTCTGCTGAGTAGTTCCAGCCACGTACGCGGGCCGGTGTTCGGGTAGGCACGTGAGTTAGAAAACTTCGTTTTTGATTTGGTTATTTCCAAATTCATATTTTGGGTTGTTAGATCGTACCTACTCGACACCGGCCACCCGTTTTGGGGAGTCTGAAGCGGCACTGTTCTCTCACTATATAATTCGGTACTTTAGGAAGTTAAGTTTTGATGCAAGTCACTTGGATAGGTGTACCGAGCGTGTATACTGAGGTGCGGTTGTGCACCGAGTGTAAGGTTGTGTTGTAGGGGCTTCGGCCCAGCTGTGTGAGTTAGGCACAGGGCGAATACACTTGACTTTTGTTCAAAGCTTGTCGCAGTTTGTTACAGTAGCACAGGCCTGTTCACTACATGCTGGTGGTGCGTCGTTAAGTTTAGTAAGAGTTTACGAGTGCCCAAAGACTTGTGATAATTGTTGTGTGTTTTGTATTGGGCTGCATATTTTGTTGTAATCTGCATAGGAGGTAATTTGTGTGCTTTATTGCTCTCTGCACTCGCAGTTGTGTTCGGCATTATGCTGGACTGTGTTCAATAACTGCGTAACTTACAAAACAGATGTTGTGTGTGTCTAAATGTTTGCTGCGATAGCAGGATTGTTCGGCATTGAACTGCAGTGTGATCTATTTTTGTGTAGATTATGTACGATGTTGTTTTGTTTTGTTTTCACAATATAATTCTTTATGTACATTGGTATGCTGGTGTTGCTTGCGACTGTTGTGTGTGGCTTTGCCTAAAACGTTCCCACGACAGACCATCCTTACGGAGCCCAACCACCCAAACAGCCGGCAGGGAAGTACATAGTGCCGAGCCCCCGTTATTTGCAGCTAGCGCCTTCACCTCTAAGGGAGGGTTAGCGACCAAGTGGGCTCAGTACAAACCGATGGAAGATATTGATTGACAGGTGTGACAACACGTGTGTTTACGTGTGTGTGTTTACGTGTGTGTGTATGTATGCATATACGTATAATAACAGCCTAGACAATATTAAGCCTCCTCCTTTGCCAACAGAAGTGACGTCATTGTCACGTGATGTACACAAATATAGCGGCGCGGTCAATAACCTCAGCCCTTTCCACATCCTTAATTAATATACAAAATAAGCCTGGTTGCTGTAATTAATATGCAATTTTGTCTTTATTGAAATAATTACAATGCAAATTAATTTGACTGTTCTAATTAATACCCAAATAATTGCTCCATCCGTTACAAGCAGCCAGACAGCTTGGCGTCTTCTAGTGAACAACTACATAAAAGTCAACAAAATCACGTGACTGTGACGTCTCAAAAGCAAGTATGGCGGACGCGCGCTTAACTTAACTTTAAACTTCTATTTGATTAATTAATGTAATTATAATTTAATTAATTACACCTTTCGCTAAAAGCAGGGCGACAGCCTGGCGCTTCCGAAACTAAAACTAATCCTGAGCTTGTCATATGTGTCGGATACTGTAGGGTTCTTTTTTGAAAAGTTACAACTGCAGTACCAACATATATACAAATATTCATTTAGGTGTGGTAATAGTTCATACAATAATTAGCGGTTACGGCAAGAATGCCGTGATTAGTTAGAGCGTCTGTGAATTTGTTAGAGGCGCATTGTGAAGTGAAGCGCCTAGATGTTGGTGCGCTTGTTGCCTGAGCTGGTTAGCGGCAGGTCCCGGGATCGTGTTGAATAAGGCTGGCAGGACAGGTACCGGGGTTGGGTGATGTAGAACTGGACCGCTGTCTGTTGTGTAATGAATAGACTCGCGATGTTTCATCCGGTCAGCGGCGAGTGAGGTTGTACTGCTTAGATGTGCGGCTGAGAGGGACACTGTGAAGTGTGGCGGCTAGCGGCTGGTGCAGTTGCGGCCGAGTGCTGCTAGCGGCATGTTTGGCTGAGCGGTGGAGTGCCCTGTCCACGAGGCAGCGTGGCCGGGCAGTCGAAGGTTGTTTCTTATGTAATCAATGATGGGTGGCAATAGTATTCTTTGGTGCATTTTTCAGGTATTGATTTTACATACTTGATCATACTGTACACCCGTTGTCTTGTAATAGCACTTCACAGGAAGATGGGAATTGCTAGTCGGCTTAATTGACCTAGCAACCAGCTTAGAGTGTGGCGTGCTATTTTGCGCGATGTTTTCCAACGAATAGGAAGATTTTTCATCAAGATCTCTGAACGTAGTGTGATTATAGTGCGGTCCCACACCTTTTATTTTCCCTTAGCTGCTAAACGAAATGGTGTTTGAGTTCTTGGTGCTGGACGAGTAACATCCCTGCAGAGTTCACCTTATTGGTTCGCCACAGAGAGTTTTGGTTTAGTGCATTGTTTTTAAATTGTGTAACGATCGTCACTTCTTAGCATTCTCTTCGCAGTGTCGCTTAGAGCGGTGAGCCAGTGGTGAGTTGAGTCGAGAGTGCAGTTAGTCAGTTGAGGGATCTGGTGGTGACCGGCTTGGAGAGGGATCGAGACACCTCCCTGCCTAGTTTAACTAAACAACAGGCTATTAACTGTGCTGGTTTCTGCACTTAGTCTACAGCAGAGCCACACCACAGGAGAGTCAGGAGGATTTCTCGGAGTGCTCCTGACGAAGCCAGCGGTGCCTGCTGGGAGACGTAGCACCACATCAGGAAGCGGGACCAGAGCTTCCCAACAGCTCGCGGGCAAGCGCAAACCAACGAGCTAGCATGATCAGGCGACTTGATGGAGCCCTCCAACCGGCGCCCAGCACCTGGGGCTGGGTCCACACCTCTACCCGCGAATTCATCAGTCACGGGCGAACAAGTTGCAGCTGGCAGCCGGCAACCCGGACCATCCGGGGGAGGCGCAAAGTACGCGGGTCTACTAGCCAAGCCCGTCGCCAGATCTCAGACAATTGGACCGCTCAAGCCCACAGCCATGGATTCGGACCCATCCGAAACCGGTGTCTCAATGGAGACAACCAACAGCGCATGTCTAGCGACATGTCCGGGCCTCTGAGCGGCATGCCAGATGGCACCACTCCAAACGCCCTACTGGCCAACGCCTAACTACCAGCAGCAGAGCGTCCTAAGAAGACGCGCATTTTATTTCAGGTGTTAGAGACACCCGTTCCTTCCTGGCCTGGTTGCGGGCATCTTGCCGTGGCGGTTTGATGGCCCAATTAAGGGTGGGAATTTGAAGGTCGTCACATCAAACGCCGAGGGGTTCAGAGACGCGGTCAGTGCGCTGCCGTCCCTTGATGGGAAAGACGGTGTAAGTTTCCACACCACAGGACCGCTGTCACTACTTCTGGTGAAGAACCTGGTTAGGGTTATGCCGCAGAGCGTCGTCAGAGAGGAGCTGGAATCCCTGAACATCCATGTGTGTAACTGTACTTATATCATCACCCTTTTCCATGTATTATGTTCACCTGTAATGTTAAGTACTATGCAGCACAAAACATTTTCAGTCACACTCAGCACATTGCTTTGTATTTATATTTACTTGGCAACTGATTTCAGCCATTACTGTGGGCCGCCATCATGCCTGTATACAAGAACATGAAAATATACTGCAGCTCTATGTAAAATAAGGTTCGAGATGTGTCAGTTTTACATTAAAGATACATTATAAATGTGTACAAAGTGTGTAAGGGTGTTGTCTAATTAGAAGAGACCGAAGGATTGTTTGGTGTTCTAGTATAATGGCTTGATGATGGTCTG
>Ga0123352_10022370_pt1 | contig 10083 bp, 9 predicted proteins | sample TergutLab28metaG_FD_89700 | JGI IMG/M metagenome (GOLD analysis project Ga0123352, IMG submission 89700) | Labiotermes labralis P1 segment gut microbial communities from Petit-Saut dam, French Guiana - Lab288 P1 | ecosystem: Host-associated > Arthropoda: Insects > Digestive system > Gut ...
TAGCACCTGGCAGACAGCGCCCTTTACATATCTCACTTCGAAATCCATTCTTCCCTATTCACTGTCCGTTGTTGTGTTGGCAGTAAATTCACAAGACACACCTACAGCTGGTAACGCGCATCCAAAAGTGCTGACAGTTGATATTTCAGATATCTGATAAGCAGCCCCGCCAGAAGGCAAACTACATCTAACAAATAGAAAAAAATTACGTCTCCCATTTTTAACTTTAATGGAATTCTTGTAATATGCCACAACTGTTAAAACGCGAAGAAAACTCTCTTATCAATTATTTAGAACGGCTCAAATTCTTTCCCTATCGCAGTTGTATTCCTTTTATTAAAATTTTTTGAACATACCTCCAAAATCAATTCTCCAAGAAATCAAACTACATGCTTTTAATATGTTGAAAAATATGATTGATTCATTTTTTACTTGTTTGTTTGTTTGTTCATTCTTTCAGAATTATAAATCGATACAACTGGTTGCAATCCACATAAAAATATTTCATTCAATACGGGATGTAAACAATCCTTATGACATATAATTGTGAAACTTAGAAACATATGTACGAAAGCCCACTAGATGTCAGTACTTGTACAATGAGTACATTAATAATTGAACTTAATTTTTTACCTCAGTCAAGTTCAAGCAGATGATTATTTGTAAAGCAAATTCTTTATCGTTGCAATTACCGTCTTAAGCAATAAACTTAAAACACACCCTAAAAATAGGAAGGATTCCCAAACAAAAATAATAAACAATAAATTTACCAACCACTACTTATTTTCTGTCCCATATTCAAGTTATTCAAAAATTTTATTCCTTGCGTCAAAGAATTAAAATAGAGAAAATATTCCATTCAACAGGAAACTATTTCTCTTGTATCTTCAGCCCTCACCCCTTCATCCCTTTCGTGACTCTTCCCCTTCCTACATGACGTTTATCTTCATTAGTGAAGTCATTTAAGTAATATCTGTATCCATCAGGTGTCATACATTAGAACCCACAGTACTCACTTTCGTAAATATTTTAGGCGCCACGTGTTGCTATGCAAACAGACGTCTCCTATTCTGCACACATTACATAACCTACGGTGTTTTAGGTACATAAATAGAAACAAAACTTTCAGTACCTTACATAAGTTACACAGTCCCGAACAGCTTCTTGCATTGTCTTGTGCCCGTCTCCCTCCAAGCTGTTGGTATGACAATACAGCCTTCCTGCATTACATACTGTGCATTAACCGGCTAAGCGTCAGTATGTAGTCTGATCGCACGCAGCCTTTCTGAAGTATAAGGTAAACCATTTATCGGAAACTGGAAACCATTCACTTCGACAGATAAATGTCTTACTGATACTGTTAAAAGCCCCATTCACATGATACAAGACCAGAACAACTTTAAAGGAAAGTGGCTGATAATTTATGGATCTATCAAACACACCCTTGATAATGCATGGAATAAAATATACCTTAGTAGCTGTCGGTTTCAAAGGCAAACTACTAAAGTAGGTGCGACCATGAATATCGGTAGTTTAACGTCTTTGTAAGGCATGTATTCCGTACATTAACATTTCAAACACAGAAGGGTATTCCGTACGTGCAAAGCCTGTTTGGTCAAAAACTGGCCAGCGGAAAATTAATAACAGTAATTTTATTATCTAGACCAACAAATGTACAATATATATATATATATATAAACAATATTTTATATACCATAAGCACTGCTACATGTTTCAAGTCATCTGCATCATCTTCAGGGAGTCTTAACCTTGTGCTTTGCTGAAGTTACAAAATTATTAAAATTACGTTTGTAATTTTAATAATTTAAATTAATTAATAATTAAAAATTGCAAATGTAATTATTAATTAATAATTAAAAATTACTAATGTAATTTTAATGATTTTGTAACTTCAGCAGAGCATAAGGTTAAGACAACTTGACGATGATGCTGATGACTTGAAACATGCAGCAGTGCTTACGGTATATAAAATATTGAGGGTTGTTTGACCGTGCATCTTCCTCATGAAATATATATACATAGTGCACTTGTTGGTCAGCATAATAAAATGTGCAATATGCACGGTACATGTATTAAAATAATAACAGCAAATTCAGCGATTTACCTACACGACGCCATTTCTTGAACGGTTTACCGCTGTGGTGCCTGAAACAATAAAATGATCATCTCTATGGTGCGTGGGTTCAGTCACCGCCAATTCAAGGAGTGGTCATATTTTAAATGAGAAGTTTAAAAAAGAACGCACAATTTCGGAAGACAATTCATTTTTATTGGAAGCTAAAAGCATGCAAGAAAACTGGCTGATAAAACTTTTGTCGCCTTAGTGCTGACGTCAGTGTTTAAACGCAACAACTGCTGCTGTCGCAGTCACAAAAGCTGACTATGCATTGTTCGACTGACTACCTACCCAGCGATTCTTAATTTAAGTCCATAAATGTGATGTATGTTTGTCCGTGCATCGTTGTATAAGCGTAGAGAAGAAAACCAACTAGATGCTACTGAATGCTTTATTGCACTTATAATCTGCTCAACATGTTTCGGGCACTTTTATGCCCATCATCAGGAGCTCGAGACTATACTTGTGTTATTGCCACATGTCGAGTGTAATTCCTTGGTTGCTGGTGGTCGGCGGTCAGGTGCAGGGCAGCAGGCTATGCGTCCGGGATGAGGGAAATTGTGCGAGGGATGAGGGAAATTGTGAGAGGGATGAGGGAAATTGTGAGAGGGATAAGGGAAATTGTGAGAGGGATGAGGGAAATTGTGAGAGGGATGAGGGAAATTGTGCGAGGGATGAGGGAAATTGTGAGAGGGATGAGGGAAATTGTGCGAGGGATGAGGGAAATTGTGCGACTGACTCGCACAATTTCCCTCATCCCGGACGCCTACCCTGCTGCTCTGCTCCTAACAGCCGACCACCAGCAACCAAGGCATTACACACCACACGCGGCAATAACACAAGTATAGTTTAGAGCTCCTGATGATGTACATATAAGTACCCGAAACATGTTGAGCAGATTATAAGTACAATAAAGCATTCAGTAGCATCTAGTTGATTTTCTTCTCTACGCGTAAGTCCCCACACTTTCACTTATTGCAGACAAGAACTTTGCTTTCCCAAAACCAAACCCATTACTTTTGCAAAATTTTATGTTCTTGTAACGCTGCTGCTGAAAATTCAAATACTCTGGGTTTTCATCCGGTGTTCGCCCTCTATGACGATTCGGGCCATTTCCGGGCCATGGTCTTCCTTTCCTCTCTTCCTTTCTGCCGTTTTCCAGTCCCGTTCCCACAGCAATTATAGAGCATCTTTCCAAACAACACCCTCCCATCTACATCTAGAACTTCCCACAGGCCTTCTTTCTCCGTTACAGCCCCCATTGCTTGTTGGCGACAAGATAATTATCTACAAAGCTAGCCCACAGCAACAGCAGTGTCGGCGGCGATTTCCCTAACTTTACAAGAAACACGGTGCTTTCGAAGCGTCGGTAACTGAGAGTAATTTCCCAAATTACGCAGTGTAACACCTCAGAAGACTTGAATTTTCATCGCGTTTCTGTCTCTGTCACACGGAACGTGTTCTTAATTAATTTTTATCTCAAAGTTTTATTTATTCACCAAGTGCTGTCTTAAAAAACAATATTCAAATTCACATTAAAATTTACATTAAAACGGCTCCGACATGTTTCGGTGTTACAGTTACGCCATCATCAGGGAGCGCTCTCTGATGATGGCGTAACTGTAACACCGAGACATGTCGGAGCTGTTTTAATGTAGATTTTAATACTGTTTTTAAGACAACTCACTAGTGCATAAGTTGGTGTATAAACAAAACTCTGATTATATCAAGATGCACGGTACAAATGTGAAAATTTTTATCTCATTCCTTCTATTCAGCAAACCATGAAGTACGTTTAGTCTATTTCTCCAACTGCGCAGCCAACACCCGGTCTTAACGGCAAAAGTACTGAAAGCAAAATGCATGTTTCGTGATTCTCTACGTCTTATTTGAAACATTTCTCGCCCTGATAAATTCTCAGCCAATGAGGCGCAAATTATGTGCAAAGACTCAAGTATCCCATCACGCGAAGTACCAATTATTACTGTCCGAATTCAACGTATCTTGAATGAGTAGCCAAACTTTCCAGGAAGCCTCCCAGTACAGTTCACGAAAAACCCATCCAGTCACGAATGTGTGCAGACGGACACACATGGCGAAGGTCACAGTTTTAGTTTTGTAACCTGACGTCCCGAACACAGCAGTATAAAATGTCAACCATGCCCGTATTTTGTCACATACGTAGACTTTTGTTTCAGGAAACAGTTTTGAAAAAAAAAAAGTGATGAATCGGTGTTCAAATTTGTCTAAATGTGATGCGGTATTCAGTTTGGGCCGAACTTTAATTCGTCCGACAGGTTTTTTGTAGACAACCACATAAAATTTCATCAGAACCCACACCGACCTCCGAAAACAGGGACAAAATCGGGACACACACACACAAGACCAAGCCGTCACGCACTCAAAATGTGTCAGTACAAAATCTAATCATATGGTGACACGACCCTCGATGCACCGGCATTACTACAAAGTGCTACAATTAGACGAGCCCATAGGCAACTTCAATATGCTGCAAATCCTGACATTAAAAGTGATCTGGAATTACTTCAATACACTACAAATCCTAACAATGACACTAATAAATCCTAACATTAAATGTGACTCTGAGCTACTGCATTATGCTACAAATCTTAACAGTACTAATGACGAATCCTGCCATTATACATAATCCTCAGTTATTTCATTACACTGCGAATCCTAATAACAACAACAATAATGAATCCTGCCATTATACACAATCCTCAGCTACCTCAATACACTGCGAATCCTAATAATAACAACAATAATGAATCCTGCAATTATACACAATCCTCAGCTACCTCAATACACTGCGAATCCTAATAATAACATCAATAAAGTATCCTGCCCCCAGACCTGATTCTCAGTTAACTTCAACACACTACAAATCCTACCAATGACACTAATAACAAATTCTACCATTACACGTGACCCATAGCTACTGCAATATGCTACAAATCCTAATAATAACACTAATAACGAATCCTGCCATCACACGTGATGCTCGGATACTGCTATCAACAGTCACAACTACAATTGACGTCAAACACAGTTATCAGCTACTTCCAACCCCTCTCCCCACAACCTACCCTACTAAATACCATCTTCGCGTTACCAACCAAGACGCTACCAGCAACTTTCTACCGCGAGAGCCCAGGTTTAATCCTAGGGCAGACCAAGTGGATTTGTGGAAAGCAAACTAGTCCTAGAACCGCCTCATCTCCGAGTGTGTCGGGTTTCCCTCGTAAATGATAATTCCAAATGCAGTGCATTCATTCAGCTGTCATTCTGCAGGCTGACACAACAGACTGCAGCTCCAAGACGCTGCTCCATCCCCACCCATAACTGAACGCGTCATTCCACGTCCGTCAGTGCCGTCAAAGTGGGTACCTCGCTTGGTGCGATGGTCTGCGATTACGGCCGTACTGACACAGCACCGGCAAGCACCCCTTCAGAATAAAAAAACCTTCCTTTTGATAGTTTGGCATGGTGACTGCCTGTCTGGTGATCTGAACAAAATCGCTAATCACGTACAAAAACAAATGGCCCGCGTATCACTATCACAGTTCACTTTAATTTTCCTAAACACATTATGTGGCCAATGTGAATTACTTTATATATAGACATATAAGGTGAAGCAGATTCCAAGACAAACGTCACATGAAGGTGGTAAGGTTGTCAGCCTTACGCACCGGCCGCCTCTACTCCCCAGGAGATATTCCTGGTACTCATTTCTGTGAGGGTCTGAGTGCGGCCGGAAGGATTATGTCAATGAAAAATTCCAATGACACCATCGGGAATCGAACCCACAAACACAAACCTTTTGTATTCTTGACCCCTGAAGTTGGGACCGGAAGGCTGTACCGAAACGTCGGTAAGAAATTACAACTACTCGTTACGTAACATCTCAGAAGAGCGCAGTTATCAGCTAAACTGAAATCATGCACGTTGTTCTTTTTCAACGGTAGATGAAGGCAATATCGGAACCGCAGGCAGAGCGGGTACGCTACTGTATGAAACACTAATTTGCTTACATTTATCATTTGCCAGCTTATCAACAAAAAATGGTTGATTGGAATAGTAACGATTCATAGTGGACACGTTGTCATATTCCATTTCTGAGGAGACTTTTACGTAAAGGCTTGAAGGACGGACAGAACAAGGTCCAACACGACTTCACGTCAACGATGTCCTGGTGAAAGTACAGTTACCACTTTTCTATTACCACATATTGCAAATAGAAACACGTACGTTTTCTGTCGTCTTTCAATTTCGCACTAGTTCCATTACAGTGGGAAAGCTACTTACTTCCCAAAGCGACTTGATGTCAACTTCTTACTACTGTTAAAACACAACCAAAAAATCTGCACGCCCCTAGCACAAGAACAGCTAAATATTCGTCACACCTAAAAATGCTACAAACGCACACTGTGGTCAGCGATGAGAAATGCAAATTTACGCCAGGATGAAGGTGTCAAAGACGAAGCATTTTAGAGAATACTGGCTTCGTTCGGTGTCGCATTGGTATAATGCATGAGTTAGACAGAAGGTTCCAAAACGCTGCTTTTACTGCATGCATCGCATTGTTTGACATTCAGATAACCTTCATTTTGCCCACAAATTACATTTACGTGTTTCATAAAATTCTCTCGCTCAATATCGACTGTTTGCCTAACAACATTAACTCGCCAGCCTTCAAAATCCACACGTATCGACACAGAAAGCGAGTGGCTACGAACTTTGAATTGCTAATATTTCAGGGATTTCAAATTCACAAAAAAGAAAACTTGACTTAGGACATGTACTCCCCTCCCCCGGGGGGGGGGGAGAAAATTTAATAAACATCGTTCAGCAGCTCCAGCTGGACTGGTACAGCCTCCAAATACGCTTGTCAATTTAATTCATTCACGAAATACAAGGTTTGTTAATCACTTTTAACACTTAAAAGACCAAGATTTACCTGATTTCTGTAAGGATTCAGTCCGTACCGCGCAGTAAACACACTCCGCCTCGGTTATAAAAAAAACAGTCAGTTAATGTTGTATAGGGAAATAATTGCTGTTTGTTCTCAGATCCACACAAAACACATAAATACACCGTGTGGGCAGAACGTGGAATTGTTGAATGTTAAACCTGGCGGTACATATAGTGACCGCACATAATAACTCTATTTGAGCCATCTCACCTGTGGTTGCGATCAGCGTCACCACCAGTATTTCCAGCAGTAGACAGCCGATGACACCACTGAAGTTTGCACTTCCGGCCATCATCGGTTACACAGCACTGACACTTCACTAACAAGCCATAGTCTACACACACTTCCCACCCCACACACTTCTCACTGCAGACTTACTGTCCAAATACCGAAGTCTGTAAAAAAGACACAAATATCACTCTTCTTTTAGCTACGTCGACAGAACTTATGGCGAAAGAAAACACGAAAATATGAGTAAGTACGAAATTTCAATACGTCACAAATTATTCAGCATCGAGTGCATTAAGGGCGCTTATCTCTGGCACACCACACGCAGATTTTTCGATTCTAGTAAAGTGTCACAAATTGATAAAACAAGTGCAGATATTCGCCTCCTAACGTCGTCCCCAAATTTCTAACACACGTGAACTGAAACAGAACACACAAAACTGACATACGTATTGGAGAACTGTCTATTTTATTTGCATCAAAGCTCTCTCACAAACTGTCACAAATACCGGTGGTCCGGTCACTAATGAATAGGCTAGAAACTGAAATGTACAAACTGATTATTCGTTTATTCATGCATCTATCGACAGATGCCCAGTCGGCTATAAAGACGTTCATTAACAAGCTACTGAGGCCGCTCAACGACACTGCTGTTTATCGGAAACAGGAATACTTTGCAGGCAGTTGTGTTGGCTTGTCTATCAATTGACACGTCTCTCCGTCAATACATCAATTCCAAAACCTACAGACAAAACGCACACAAAGCACACACGGAGTCACATGAATGATTAATCTCTATTCTCTAAACTGAGTGCACAAAAACAGATTTGTCGTTTGAAATGTATTAACATGACACCTACACGCAGTGTTCTGCAACTGTACTTGCTTATCAGCAGTCAATCAGGCACGAAGCGAAGTTTTCCTTGCTTGCTTCCGCATCAATAGCAGTTCATTTTCTGTAATTTAAAATTACTTCAGCTGCGGGTTACACTACGAAATTTAAATAAGAAGAATCCCTTCCATATTCAAGAACAAACAGCAAGGAATCCTCATTCCACGAATGTATTTTATATTATCTGCAATTGGTTGAAAAACAACTCGCTTCCTTCCGGCAAGGGTATGACGTAATGCGCGCAAACAGAGCTCAGGCGACACATGCGCCCCTACCGAGCAACTTCGCTGCACTAACTGTCTCGTCAGTTTCACTACTGCGATCACAACACGACTGTTACCCCAGTCTTTCCTCTTCGGCTACGGGCGGCGATTTACCGACCCCCCACCCCACGACGTCACTACTCTTGCAGCCCTTGCGCATGTCAATAACTGCAAAACTACTGCCAATGTGCGTGTGGTGGTTACATCATCGCGATTTTCTCACGAGTTCACATAGGAACACATTTTGCAGATAGACCATCAGCTACAGACCTCTGTCTATTCCCTTCACATTCGAAAGTGTTATAAAAGTGCAGATCGTGTGAAAAAAAAACGAAAAGTTTCAGGAAGCGGGACGGATATGTATTCTTCTTTACCTAGGAGAGGGAAAACTTTCAAATTGTTTCTTCTTCTTCTTTTTTAATCTTGCCTTTCGTTTCCTTTTCCAGTAAGAAGTTTTCCGTTCTTTCACTTTTATTATGGTGATCACAGCTTCAAATTTCTCTTGAGAAACTTGTAAATTTTTAATATTTTGGACGAGCAACATATCTCGGAATCCACCCCAAAATAGCAGAAACAAATTTACATAAAGGAGAAATTCTTCCCCCGGTGTTCGAACCACGAATTCTATTAATACGTGTTATCTATTACGCCAAAACTGCACCAGAACATCGAGGCCACTAGTGACACAGTCAAACAATGATTCTTCAATAAAAATAAATCTAAAACAAACACATAATACAAGACAATCAACAAAATCAGACCATGCCGAATTGCACGACACAATAATTCAGCGTAAATGAAAACTCAACTAATAGAAATAGCCTGATATAAATTCACCAATCCAGCCACACCTTCCGGTACGACCACTTTGTTACGACTTATCTCATTAACAATAATTGAACGAGAGCGACGGGCGATGTGTACATATCCCAGAACCATTTATCATAATAACAGTCTACAAATTATTACAACCAAATCCAATTTCATGTCAGTATTTTAAACCCTCGTTCCCAAAAAAAAACAGGGGCGACATTTTAAGTATCCCCATGTTGTGTACGCACATGCGTGTGCATGTGCGTACCCTAATTTAAATTTCAACTTTCAACTACATTTTCCCCCCCATCTCGACCCCGGTCCTTATACATAAGTCACCCACAAGGCAAAACGCGGAAATTGGTGTTTGGTCGTTTTTGTAATCAATATTTTATACTTTCCGCTGTTTGGTTGTTGATGCTATTTTCGGACAGATACATACAGGATCATTATGTGGTTCGCACTTCCTGTAGGATCGTTTATCGTGTTAACGTAGCCCAATCAACGGACAGCCTACAATCGCGGTGGAGCTGCGACGCTAAGCGACAAACGATATTGTCAGGTAAAATAAAGACCCTGTTTATATAAAACTATATTTCAATGAGAGGTGTAACGCAGATTGGTACAAGGTCTGTCATGTACTCGTGGTTACATCCCGCGACTCTGAACCCGGGGGAGGTGGGGGGGGGGGGGGTACTAACAAAGGCTTCCGCAACAAGCGAATAAAAAAAAAAAAAAACAATCCATGGGCAAAAAA
>Ga0123352_10022375_pt1 | contig 10082 bp, 17 predicted proteins | sample TergutLab28metaG_FD_89700 | JGI IMG/M metagenome (GOLD analysis project Ga0123352, IMG submission 89700) | Labiotermes labralis P1 segment gut microbial communities from Petit-Saut dam, French Guiana - Lab288 P1 | ecosystem: Host-associated > Arthropoda: Insects > Digestive system > Gut ...
CGTTCTCTGACGAGCCGTGATCCGCCATCTTGTAGCGGCTCTTGAAACGGAACGTCTCGGCCGCATTGTCGCTTGGTACAGAAAGTTTCTTGACGACCGTCGCGTTCTGCCGCCCCGGAAGAACTCAAAATCAATCACGACCTCCCTTCCTCCTCCAGCCATGTTAGTTTAGGAATAATTAGAATCGGGCAAGGTACCTACCTTTTATAGGCAGCTGCGGCAGCATTGAACCCAGTCGCCCCGAGCCATCTGGGCCCCGAATTCGGTAGTGAACAGCCGCTCCACCTGTCGGTCAGCATGGTCGCAAGCATCGAAGAGCGAGATGAACGTTTGGGGCGTGTGTCGCCTATCCATGTAGAGGGCGAATAGACAGCAATACTTTCAGCGGACGTCGGTCTTCAGGCCTTACAACTGACGCCTGTTATACTCCCAGGTTTTGCAGTTGCGTTTGATGAATGCCTGGATGCTGGGTACGAGCGGTACGATGTCATATGAATCAAAGTAGTAGACACTCGAAACTTTGGGCCGTAAGTGCACGGCTAGCCAGTGTCAATCTCCCTCTGTGTGGGAATCGGCATTGACGATGACGGTGGTGGTTTGCGTGATCGATTGTGGCAGGAGATCGGAGGGGAAAACGTCGAGGAAGGAGCTGACATCACGCAGAGTACACAGTATCTCCACGGTGTATTTCAAAAGGCGGTCGTGAATGTAGGTTCGAAATCTATGAGGACTGAATTGTCGAATTCCAGGTACAACAGGCACGTAATCGCCTCGGGCAACGGCTTATTGAATTTCAATTCGATCCTGATACATCCATTCTCGGGGTGGGACTGATGACCCTCCGACGCGCCCCTATCAGGTGTGAGGTCAAAGAGTAACATGAAATAGCATTTTATAGACATATCGTGTGTTATCTGCAGCCCCGTTTTCGAGTGATGTGTGCCGAACGCCTCGAAGAGTCTCCTGTAGCCCATGACGGACGTCTTTTAATGGTCCATGCCCAGAGTTAGGCCCTCGTTAGGGAACTATTTACCGTTCACAAATAGCGAAAAATCGCTGATGTCGTAATGCTGAAATTTGTAAGGGTTGCTGTACAACGAACCGTTAAAATGAGTGTTCTTAACCATGGTGAACAGACGTTTCGGGATGGGACCAAGGAAGGCTTGTCTTGAACAGGGATTTCGATCCGGCCCTGAATGTGAACGTCTTAAGTTCGACTCTCGTCAGGTTAGAGAGCGCGAGACTCCCCCTTTTTTTGAGCGTCGCATTGTGAGCCAGCAATATGTCGGGGTTCGGCCTGACGCGCCTGACCAGTAATTGGGCGTCTAAATATTTGAAAACGGTCTTTGAATAGACGCTCTTTTTCATCAGATAGAAGCTGGGTCGGGCCTCGGTCAACCTGATCTGCAACCTGATACCCGGCAACGAGTATAGGGGCACGTTACATATGTCACTATGTAATCGACCGAATAGCTGGACGTCCCTACTCGCGCAAATCCTGTTCCAAAGAAGGATGAATCCCTTGTTAGTCATGGCGGTTAAATTCTCGGCCGAGGGGGCGACAGGCTGCATGTCGCCAGTATCGAGATAGCAGTAGGCGTTCGAGAGATATGTGGCTGCGGAATCTGAGGCATAGGTCATCAGAGTCTCGAGCTATGAGCGGTACTGGTAATTCTCGCTGGCCTGCGTAATGTTGACGCCATTGAGAGTGACGTTACAATGACGGAATAGGAAGTGGAGGAAATTATTTGTCACGCTCGTGTGGTCCGAAAAGTCCACATCCTTTTCCGAGGGCGATAGTAATATACCTCAGACGTACAGTTTGATATCTAAATCAATGTACGTGTCGAAATCGGCAGGTATTATATATTCCAGATCATTTTGATCGACGGGGGCGATCGGTTTATATGCGACCTCTGTTTTCCCGAGCACAGACGTCTGTGTAAGCCTATGTGCAAAGATGTCAAACTCGCTACTAACGGACTACTGAAGAGTTCCTGGAGTGAAACTAGGAAAAGATGCCTCTTTTTATTATTTTTCTCGTGACACGCTTCATTTTTGTAGGCTCCTTCCTCCTCTTCTCCTTCTTACCTCCCGCCACAGCCTTACAGTTGGCGCGTTTGCGGCCACGGGCTCGCAATTTGCTAATCAAATTTTGGGCGGATTCAGTCATGTGTTTAGACACGGTCGTCGTTTCGGTAGGGCTGCGTTCAGCGATATCGATCAGGATCTTGCCACCATAATGCAACGTCTCGCGGCCCACTGCATTGGTCCCGCTCCACAGGAGTGAGCGGACCCAACGGAAGAGACTGCCGGAACAATTGCCTAACCCGTGTCCTCGCTGAAGGTAGAGCGGAGCGGAGTAGAAGGGACCGATCCCCGGGGTAGATAGGCCGCGACCCGCCTCATTTAGGTAGTACAATTCTAACTGATGCATAGGTATAAATTTCCGATTCAAGACGGCGACGCCCCGTTTTATAAACTTTACCACTTGTAATTTTTCCGAAAATGAAGCCCCACTTTTGTGGGCGTCGTGCTGTCCTCGAAGGGGATGTGCAACCCCTCTGTCGTCAGGAATTCTATTCGAATATCCTGAAATTTGCGCTGCTCGTCAGGCACGTAATACACGTTTCGAAACTCATGCTGACACGATGACGCAGGCTGCGGCGGTACTGTCGCCCAAAAATTGCGGTGATATCAAGATTCAGTATATTAGGGCAAGTGTTTCCTCGGGGGTTGAGGAACAGGAAATTTCACACAGCCCCACCTCCCAACAGAAGTGGAACCCAGGTCCACGGACTGAGCCATTTTGACCGTGAAATTGGCGTGAGTAATCTGTTCGTAGATGTCGCGCTAAGCGTTGCTGAACAGAGTGACGTAAAAATTGCTAGTAGCCGCCATAATTTCTCTCAGATATTCCTCACGCTAGCTGCAGGCATCCAGAAGTCGAAGTCCTTACTCTAACCTCACCACCGCACGAGATATTCGCGAATGCCGCGTCTGAACCTTTGTCCAGGCTTTTATCTATCTTATAGGAGTTCCGGTCAGTTATTCGTACGGGGGTCAGTTCCTCGCGAAAAAACTGGCCTTCAATATACATGCCATTTAAATCCTCTAGTTCATAGACGGCACGCGGCCGCCTATCGGTTACTTTAGCGACCTTGAAAATCTCCGTGCTGAAATTCTGTTCGGCAACTTTGGCAAACCGCTTCTTCTCTTTGCTGATGCGAACGTGCTGCCCCACCCGAAACGTCGCGTCTTTCGCGACGCGAACGCCTCCCCGGGCCGCCTCCATCAGCTTCCATATGGCAAGCACGTCCGAGTCCGTGACTCGCGAGGGCGCCATGCCTGTCGTCGAATGAACCGTGTCATTGTAGGCCTTGACATATTTTGGTAATACGTCAATATATCTGTACGGATTTTTATACGTAAAATATTTGTAGAGTGTATCGCGAAACGTGCGATGCACGCTTTCCACTACCGCACATTTTAAGTCGGCGTTCCAGCACACCTGAAACTAGATGCCTTCGTCCTGTAACATTTCATGAAAATGCTTATTTAGAAATTCCTTGCCCTTATGAGTACGCACCCGTATTGGGCGACGGCGCCGACGTTCATCGAATATGGACCGAAACGCCGAGGCGACAGAAGGACCGCTCTTTGTCCTTATGGGGATAAGATGTAGATATTTCGAGAATAGTCTATTACCGAAAAACTGTATCTATAATGATCATTATATTTGGCATGGCCTGCATATCTAGAAGGTCGTATTCCCAAACATTCAATACGTTAGACACTGTATAGGGATTACGCGCGAACTTCTTTCTCTACGGTCTGTGAAGCGTATATGCGTCCTGTTTCTCTAACCATGCTTTGATGACGTCAGCAGACTTCTTTTTCGCCGTCGCCAGCCGCAGCTTCCGCAGAGTCGAAAATGCCGATGGTCGGGCAATGTCATAATTTAACCTGCTAATAGTGGACATTAATATTTCTTCCACTTACGACATAACGCTGATTCTACACCGCGTCACTTCGGTTTCGCAAGGAGGGGTGCAATGACTTCGCGAAATTTCTTTCCTCGCGTTATATTAATGTTATCGCCAGGCTGATATCTTAGTCAAATGAGCGTTAGTCAATACCAATATTTTTTTATACGTCTTCAAGTCCTCTTTGTCTGCAACTTCCGTATTCACATTCTTACGCGTCAGTAATTCCCACAGCCCCTCCGTAGCTCTAAACGCAGTGCCCTTAATTTTTAAATTAGTATCAGGATCTATAAACACCGGGAATCACCAATCATCAATTGCTCGCCTTCCCTACGGATACCGTATTGTATGTCGAGAAAACGTCTCGGGGGACTAGCTATTGTTTCTTCTTGTTCCTCCGTAACGTCATCATATCATTGTTTAGGGGTCTCTGTCGAAGCAATTGTTGAGGGAGGCGGGGTTTTCTCCTCGACTTTAGGTACACTCAACTGTTTCGGTAGCTCTTGCTCGGTGAGGGAGGGCAGCTCCCTGTAAGGAATCACTCGTCTTAGGAAGTCAGAGATAGCCTTAGTCCGCGTCTTCCGTCTGATATGGGCCTCGCGAATCTTATGACGTTTCTTAACCCACTCTTCCCTCGGTTTTTTTGACGTCTGCTACTACGTTTCTTAGGTGAGGGTACCCAATCGGCTGGGACGAGGTACATCTTACGTAACATGTCTATTCGGGCTTAAGGATTAAGCTGGCGATCTTTGGCAGTATGGCGTTCTGTAGGGCAAAAGAAATCCCCCGCGTTGCACTATGAGACGTTTCTTTTCAGACAGCGGTACGTGCCTGTCTGCGACCTTGCGTAGCCCTGAAGTGTGTTTCTTTAGTTTACGGGTCTTACAACCTGACAAAGTGTATTTCCATTCAGAACATTCAACACACATTCGCTTACACAGTTCTCGAGTTCCGTGTTACAATTTGTTATGAGGGCTTTACGTAATCTCGCTTCAGCGGTCTTGAGCACGTGAAGGGCGTGGTAATTCGACTTCACACGCTTCATCGCCCATATCGGAGTACACGACTGGAGGATAATCTTCCGGGAAAATGTTCGTTCGAAACCGCAGCCCGTCATCCGTGTCCTGTGTCAAATCTAAGATAAAGTAACCATGTGGGGTGTGTGTCGTATCCAGGTAGGCGTTATATAAACCAAGACTATCTTCGGGATACACTTGATTGGCCAAGTACATAAACAGCTTCTTAACTCTGACGTTTTTCAACGCGACCACATAATGGGCATTCAACGATATATCTCTACAGTAGCGACCCTGATGAGACAGGTATTACGTAATAAAAATTACGCTGATATTTCTGTGATGGCTGCCTGTCGTAAACAGGTAACACATTTGCTTGGAATAGACGTCATTTAACAGATCGTCTAGGATCACGAGACGTGGTCTACCGCCACCACAGTCACCAAAGTTCTCCGGTACGCCCTCGTCATATGTAGTGTTTGAGGGCAACAACCGACGTTTCGGAATAGCAGTCTTCTCACTGTAACATCAGACAATACCGCCAACGAATTCGCGTTCGGTGCAGAGGGCGGCGAGGTTCTGTAGCAACCGTTTGCAGAAGGACGTTTTGTCCGACTTGGTTGGTCCGCTCGCTATACACGAGAACGGATGCTTGAATTTCAGATCATCACTCATGGATGATCAGGGATTATGACACGACTCTCTCCCTCCCGCCCCCTATTTATACCCAAAAGGGACGGACGTATTGACACTTAAACGCCGCCTCTTGAAAAACGAAATCATGTAGATTTTGTCTTCAGGTTCGGTGACAATTTAGACGGTTCCGCCCCCTTCGGCTTACGCTTAATCTTACGTTCTATGTATACATTTACAACGGAGAGTTCATCCCCTTTCAAAATCATGTCCCTGATGACATAAACATGTACCAATTTCGACGCGCTGTAATTGAGAGTTATGCCCCTCACTTTGCAGACGGTTCGACTGGCCCCGGTCACAGTATCGACCACCCTTTGTGCATAGTTCTTTGTCCACCACACGTAAATTCCGAAGAGCTCCCTGAGGGGCGCAACTCGGAGGTAATGTCCCTCAATTTGTCCCCTGTTTCAATCAGTTGGGGGTCCCCCCTTTCGGCTGAATGTATAACATAGAGTCAGTGTCACAGTACATCGCGTTTGTTCCCAGCCGGTCAAGGTAACGATACAAATGTATCCTAGCACCAGCGGGAACGTAAGCCCCTATTACCTCATTCGTATGACGCAGACTAGGCACCTGTTCCTCTGCTCAATACTTCCATGCGATCCAGACTATGTCATCGCTGGCAAATGCCAGGGGTGGACAAAAATCCGTACAGGTCTTTGGGCTCCTTAATTATTTTGGTCATTGATCGATCTTTTCTATCCGTCAATTTGCCCCACACGGAGTTGATACAGAGTTTGGCCAGACCCTGTTTGGCAGCGTTATACCTGATCGTTTCCATATCTAGCCGTATCCCTTCACTCAGCCAAAACGAGTCCACATATCGGTCCTCGTCTTCGGGACTGTGGACCCAACCGGGATAACCGCTAGCCTCCGCTTTCAGTTTCAGAAACGTATAATATAATCCACAAAAATTACACCCTCGGCTGTTTTCGGGTCGTACTGCTTAACCTGATACTCGTACACCTCATATATTTCGAATATCCGGTACCCTTTTTCAAGGGCCAGTCTCACCTCATCCATTACCCTCGTACCGGTGAGGGCACGATCCTCATCTCGGGAATGCACACATCCCTCACTTGATGAAGATGTGAGGACGCACGTTCTACACAGGCAAAACATGAGTTTATTATTACATCTGAAAGGGAGGACGGGGTGATACAACTTCTCTGGAGGAATGATTGAAGATTTAATCAGGCCACCCATACGTAGGCACGCATCCCCTACGTGAATGATCGGATGACCCACGGGGAACTTGTAGTACTTGCATATGTAGGGGTAGAGGCTCATGACATCGACATATTGTTTAGTCTCGTTTTCCCTTGCCTTATAGTGGAGAGTCATGGACTCGATTCGACCCCCGTACAGAGCATCACGTGTCCGCAGTGGACTATGTTCTAGCGCGAGCAGTTCGGGCCTTCCTGCATCTTCAAACTCACATTCCCGTTGGACTTTGACCAGGTAGCGCGCCCGTGTCGTCTGTTCCAGACGCGACATTGCCCTCTCGTCCCGTTCGGCTAACGTTTCGCCATATAAGATGATGACGTCACGGAACGGCTGACACGTATGTCCGTGGAAATGGCACCCGAAAAACTCGTATATTGTTCGGGTCTCGGAGCAGTAACCGTCTACACTAAAGTGGGGCATTTCGAGTTCTCTAAACTCGCGACCGTTACAACCGTGTATTATCTTCACCGCATCAATCTGCTCCATGTGAAGTAGTCATATCAATGTCTTCTTACTATAATTGTGATTGCAGGTGTATCATCGTGTCGTTATGAGTCCGATAGTGTCGGGCTACAATAAACGTTTACGCAGAAGCTTCTTGCATGCCGACGCGATAGTTATTGACTCGAAAAATATTTCTAAATTTCCTATCGACATAAATTCACGCCGAAAAACTTTACACGCCTTTCTTAGTAATGTGACGGCATCCTGACAGTAACTTTCGAGCACTCGCCTGTTGTCGAAAATGGGTTCCGATTTCTGGCTCTCGTACCATGCGAGAATCTCTCTCCTCTCACCCTCACCCATCTCATTCACGCCGAAATACGAGACGTCGGGGATGGGGCATAAGTAGTCTAGCTTTTCCTCAGTATTGAAATAATGAGGGTAACACGACTTGCGGGCCGTCAGGCCGAACGCCTCGGGCTGCTTGCGAAGGGGCAGGGGAGGAAGGATACACTATCCAAAAACACAAGATGCTCCATCTTCATGCACATGATCTTCAGTCCATTCATAATCAGTTCGGTTTTCCATTTTAGCATAATGGCCCGAATCAAAATGAAATGAAGATTGAACGCCTTGGCATTAAGTTCTATAGCGATGATCTTATTGGCCCAGGTGCGTGATTCGGTTAGATATGAAAGCAGCTCCCCCACAGGATTTTACCAGAACGAGTTCTCCCTCCTGCCACAACGCATGCAGTCTACTCCATCTTCCTCGTCTTCGCATCGCGAACAGAACTGTTGCATTCCTGACGAGATTAGGTGCGTGTAGCTTTGCAGCGTCTGTGTACCTAGTATTTTGGTTCTTTTCAAAATCGTAGAATACTTAGAGTACCTTATCACCCGTGGGGGCCAGCGCATCTTTCAGCGGTCTCATATAACACAGTTGACCTATTTCTTTGTTCTGCTTAGAGTTGTCACAAAACCGCTTGTTAAACTCGTGTTTGTCGCGCGTCACGATTCATCCGCACGTCGTACAGCACCTCTTCCATTCACATACTGATTTCTTCTTCGAGGTACACTGCTTGTGGTTCGCGAAAAACGTGCGGTTTCTGAAATGCCTATTACATTCAGCGCAGGGGTAGCGAACATGAGAGAACGCGCACGGAGGGCTGGCCATGCAGTCGCTACACGTCTCATCACAGGCGTGCGTGACGTCGCTTGTACACGATTTGTTGCATGCGTCATATACGTACCGTCTGGCCATGGCAGCAGTAAGATTTGTGATTACGTGATTGTGCCTTTCGACATCGTCATAGATCTGAGTAATTCGTTTGACCGAGTCGACCTGCCCATTAAACATTATGTCTTCACAGCTCAGACCGTGAAAGACAACTAGCTTGTAGTAGCAAATTATTCTTGGAATCTGACCAATTCAAGAATACCCGTACCGTTAGACAGATCGATCCGATTGTCTCGAGCAGGGTTTGGACTACAGGACGTATCTTCCTGCCTTGACGATACGCTTTGTAATTGGGATCATTATCTACTTTCGTAATTGTTATTACCAAAGCGTGAGCTAAACAATTCTGCTCCGCATTCTCCTCCACTATACTTCTCTTGAGGTATGCCATTACGGAAGCGGTCTGCCTCTGCTCTTCAGGTCACATCTACCAAAACCGACGGGCATCCTTACCGAATGCACGGTTACGACCAAAGTGTCCAGAGCATTGAACCTAGAATTCGACTGGGAGACTTTTTCAAACACACTCCAAAACACTTCTCCGGATAGCTGGTCTTTCCGCCGAAAACTTATTCCTATGGGTTTGTCATTTTGGTTGACCTGATTCTGAATCGTTAATCCCACCATATCGGCATCATCAACGTCACGTATCAAGTGTTTAAATCGATCGGCCACGCTGGCCAGAAAATATGCTACAGAGTTACTATTTTCCGAAGGGGTTATCAAACGTACTATGATTTGCCTTCCTACGATATTGTACCGCCTGTACAGTCTCGTATTCGTGTCCATTATCTCAAATCTGCGCGCCATGTCTCTACAAAGATACGCACCTAGTTAGGATCGACACCACTAACAAAATAAAAATTCGCTTACCTCATTTGCAGTCAGACTACTTGAAGTTCCACCCATGGAGTCATCCACTCTGTTGCCGCCATTTTCACGCGACCCCTATTTATTGCTGGGGGATGCTGACGTCATTCTCTTGTTCGTTTTGCCCCGAAACGTTACGTAGTTACTTTAGCTAGTTATTATTGTAAGATACTTAAGTCATGCACTTATTTCTGCTTCATGAGCATAATACAACTTTGTTTCTTCCCCTTACAGACACAGAATGGATCTAGCAAAACGCTTGTAGAGGCCACCACCACCGCTTCAGTCAATATCAGTTCATTAATACTAAAAAGACTGTATCCCATTGTTCACGCAAATAGGATAAATACAAAATATGGGCCCACAGTCCTGCTGTCCATACGGGACGTCGATGAGAATGTTGTTGATATCTTTCTCCCGAAACGTTACGCAAATGTCGTGACGGATGAAGATCTGGAGAACATTAATTCCAGACCAGTCTACCTGAATCTGGTGTATAATGGCCTTTGCGAATCCTCCAATTCCTACTTGTTGGCGATAGACTCGTAAAGCCTTCTCAACAGCAGCCATGTATACCCTCTTATTTTCTTTTGCAGATACACAC
>Ga0123352_10022377_pt1 | contig 10081 bp, 5 predicted proteins | sample TergutLab28metaG_FD_89700 | JGI IMG/M metagenome (GOLD analysis project Ga0123352, IMG submission 89700) | Labiotermes labralis P1 segment gut microbial communities from Petit-Saut dam, French Guiana - Lab288 P1 | ecosystem: Host-associated > Arthropoda: Insects > Digestive system > Gut ...
GGGGACTTCCGTAATTTTTGGGGTTTAACCCTCCCAAACCCCCCCCCCCCCCAGTATGCCACTGACTAGACATTTTATTAAAAGCTGGAATTATACAATTTAACTGTAACTTATAGGCGTGACTGGCACATAAATATGAAATTTCCTTACTTCAGTATGGCCTGAAGTTAGTTTATGAAAAACAGAGCTACAGAGCAATACACTCACAAGATGTAAATAAATAGCAGACAGTCCCAATTCAAACTAAAACAAACTGCATTCCATAATTGTGGGACTCACATCAGATGGTTGGTGGGTGCATGGTGAATGATTTCAAGGACAGTTCCATGGTTAAAGCAAGAAAATTCAGTGTCAGCTGGCCTTCAGTATTTGCATTATGACATTTCTTTCTGAACAAAACATACTTATTTTTGTAAAAATACATATTTCACGTCATTTTGCATTAGCACTCTCTTAATAAGATTTTAGAAATAAAAAAAATCCCTAAGGTTTTCCACACATGAACTATACATAATGTGATGTACTATCAGGATAGGGTGGTGCTGGCACCAACCTGTATGTGGTGCAGCTAGCCCCAGTGCCTGCACATGAATGCAGAATTGTTGTAAAATCTTAATATGAGCCTCAGACAGTGACACATCCAGTTGTAAGCTTTTGCATTACATCAGCAAAACAGAATTCAGAAATACAGCATACAACTGGTAATGTGTGGGGGCCAACATATTAATGTTACCCAGCGCCATTTTGAGGTAGACAAAACACAACACATAGAGAAGTGAGCAAATCACCAAACAATGTTGCCATTGTTCAGCTATTGTCTCATATGACAAGGTGTGACCTTTGAAATGATAGAACGGTTGGTGTCAAGTAATTAGATATTTATGACCAGTAACGAATGCATTCCACTACACACTGGAGTGAAATGCAGTTGTGTCTTGCACATGTGAGTTACCACTACTATATCGTGTTGCATTCTATCTGCTTAGAACTCTGCATAAATGTGATTTGAGGCTTGTTATAAATTGGATGCCTAACCAGTGGAGAGTGACAGAGACATTGGATAGAAACTTACACTTCTGACAGAAACTGGAAGTTTTTTTCTGCAAGGTTAGCCCAAATATTGGGGATCCTATGCATTAAAGTTGACACACCTGCTGCTCTCAGACTCAAAAAAATTGTAATCATCTTCTCAATACATTTTACATGTTTTGGTCATACTGACCATCCTCAGACATTTAAATACATGATTTTAGAACTCAAAATAAGATGCGTATATGTATTTGATGTGGCTGATGGAAGCATGTATCTCATATTTAATACCCTATGCATGCTGTCAAGGTCAGATTGGTTTTAACCAATCATGGAAAGTAGTTTGAAGATTAAAACACTTTATTATCCAACAGATGCACAAATATATAATTTGTAGATACAATTAGAAATATTATAAAAATATTTTAAAACATTTAAAATTGCTCCAACATGTTTCGGATCACAAGGGATCCATCATCAGGGAGCTTTATACAGTGCTTGGCTAAAATTAGTTAATTTTTGCCAAGCACTGTGTAAAGTTCCTTGATGATGGATCCCTTGTGATCCGAAACATGTTGGAGCAATTTTAAATATTTTATAATAAATCTAAGTTTATCTACGAATTATATATTTGTGCTTCTGTTGGATAATAAAGTGTTTTAATCATCACTGATGCACGGTACAAACATGAATATAGTTTGAATATATTCAATTATCCAAAGACAGAAGAAGAGAACAACAGAAGGTGTCATCAAATAAAAAATTCACTGTTAATTTCTGGTATTTGGACAGGAGGATCATACAACTGTCACTCACCTTGTAAACCATATTCACCACGTTCTCCTCTCACTCCTTTAAAACCATCACGCCCTGGTAAACCGTCTTCACCTGGTGGCCCCGTAATTGTGAGTCCAGGAAATCCCTTCTCTCCCACAGCACCCACTGAACCTGCAAAACCTGGACTCCCCTGTGGACCTGGAGGCCCTGGTGACCCTGAAATAGTAGGTCAAATATATGAATTTCTTAACACTTTTAGATTTATAGGAAAGATCTAGATAAGAAGAGGATGAGGAAAATTACAAAATGCATACATGTGATGTCAGGCTTCTGCCGCCAAGTGAATGAGAACTGCAATCTTCTGGGCTATTACACGGCGATTAGTGGTAATTCGTTACCAATACTTGCCATCTAATAGTCCAAAAGAGGGCAATTCTACACAATGGAGAGCTTCATAATTTGTATTCATCTGCTGTTACTATGGCTGTCAAATGAAGAGGAATCAAATGTAGGCAGATTAGAAACAAAGAGAAAATTTTAATCAGGGACCTTGAAGGATGAGAGACCACTTGGGAGATTAAGGTATAAATGGGAATCCTAAAAGAAATAAATAAAATTAGCAGGGTGCCAGAAACAAAATGGAGTCACCTTATTCAAGCCAGTGTCAAGTTGCCATGAAAATGAATTTCAGAATTCTGTAAAGGCAGAGAATTCCTTGATAATCCTAACAAATATATGATAGGGTACAAGCCCCTTTTGATGCAGTAATCATCAACATCTTGCTACTTCCTCACTCTTGTGGGCTGGGATAGTTCAGTCTTTATAGCAACTCACTACAGGCTGGACGGTCCAGGATTGAATCTCGGTGGGTGCGAGATTTTCCGCCCCCATCCAGACCGGCCCTGGGGCCCACTCAGCCGTCTGTACAGTGAGTACCAGGTCTCTTTCCTGGGGACAAAGCAACCAGGGCGTGGCATTGACCACCCACCTCCATCTAGCGCGAAGTTTAAAGAAAGAGTACAGCTACACCTCTACTCCTTCTCTGGGCCTTTGTGGCCTGTTCTAGGGTGAAGTGTACCTTTACCTTTACTTATACATCCTCTCTCTTGGGTACAAATATTTGCTTCAGTACACATGAAATACAATCCATCACTAGGCAGAAAATCACGCACTTTCGATCACAACACTGCAATGGAATGTCCAGAGTGGTCCAGGAAGATTTCACAGTCCTTGTCATGAGAAAGTGTTCTATCAGCAACAAATGATGACTCCTTTCACACATATTCATAATTTACCATGTACCAAATAATAAATAATACTGCAATTAAGTAACATCCATTGAACACACAAATGAACTAAGGAGGTCCTGTTCACAAAGTCCTTTGAACAAGTTTTGGTCAAAATCGATCGTCCTCAACGAAAACTGTATGTGACTTGCAAAGTTACTAGTAGCTCATTCAATAGGTGCATGATTTTACCAAAGGAGACATATAAAAATTACTATTAAAAGTTGCAACATTTGTAATAGTTGAAAACAAAAGACCAACTTGACGTCACTTGCTATCTTTATTTCACTTCTTATGCGTTCAACATGTTTTGGACATTAATATATACATCATCAGAAGCTCACAACTCTTCTGTTGCATTACTACATTGGTCATGTGTTCTTCTTTCAATGTGTGTTGGTGTTTCGGTGTGGTTGGGTTGGAGCGGTATCCGTGTAACAGGCTGCTTCAGCCTGCTACACGGATACCACATCCAACCCAACCACACCGAAACACCAACACACATCGAACGAAGAACACACGACCAATGTAATTCAACAGAATAGTCGTGAGCTTCTGATGATGTGTATATTAATGTCCAAAACATGTTGAATGCATAAGAAGTGAAATAAAGATAGCAAGTGACGTCAAGTTGGTCTTTTGTTTTCAACTTTTACAATGATGCACGGTCTAATAAATATAAGATTTGTAAAAGTATTCTTATTTTCTATAAAAAATTATGTTTATTTCACAATTTTATCTCCTTCTTATCACATAATACACACATTTTTCTTAAATCACGCATTAAAAGTTCAGTACCCACCGTGGTCATTCAAAGGTTAAATGTTCACACTATACTCCTTCATCTTACAGCACTATTTCTTACCATCATCTCCTTTTTCTCCTTTGATGCTGAGACCCTTTGACCCTCTGGGTCCAGATTCTCCAGGAGTCCCTGGTTCACCCGGAGGCCCAATAAACCCTGGCTCACCACGTTTACCAGGCACTCCAGAGAGGCCCCTTGCGCCCGGAGGACCTGAAAGAAGGAAGCCATAATTTGAACATGCACTCAGTCATCAAGTTGACTCTTGTGTCAATTGTTAGGGTACAAACCTAACGGCCCTTGAGGTCCTATAACGCCAGGTCCCCCCGGTTCATCCAAATTAGGGTCATAAACTCCAGGTTCTCCTTCATATCCTTGTACACCCGGTGGACCTACTGTACCCGGTGTTCCCGGTTCTCCCTGGTAACAACAAACATTAACAGTGTGCTAAACATTACATAATCCCTGTTCAAACACATGTACCAACATGTACACAATTAACTCCTGCACATTCTCTGTCCTGATTTATAGATGTAAAGGAACATACAGTAAAGTTTGTTTACCTGGCACTTTTGGGAATTGGGTGTGCCAAAAAAATGTGTGACCAGCAAGTTAGCTACCAGCCAGAGTAGTGCACTGATAGAGGTCTCCAGATCAATCCAGAAGACTATGATTATGGCTGCTGCACTTTCACATGGCCTGTTTACATCTATGAATAACCTACACATATTAGAACAACGGTCTCCAAAAATGTAACCTGAGAATTTTCTGTCACTCAGCAGTACAAAACACAACTGAGTATTCTATATGTCACTTTTCAGTAAAAACCACAGCTGAGAATTCTATATATGTGATTCTTCATCACACTGTATTTAGTACAGGCACACAATGTTTAATGTTGTCTCAAACAATGCTGCTTCAGGTAAACTACGCAGCACAGTCGCATTTTTACCGATGTTACGGGACAACCTATCAGAGAATTAACACTATTCTCTGCATAAGTTGCCAGAAGAGCACACATCTCGTCCACTTTGTGGCAGACGCATAAAATCACACATAATATTGCTTCACTGTAACAGCAAAAACTTCAGTCACTAAACATTCAATAAACATTGACAAGAAATGGATTAACACTGCTCTCCATGGCGACTGGCAAGACCTTCAGTGGCCAGACTTTCAGGCATCTTAATTAACTCTCATGGGAAAAAATTGTCCATTGTATTGCATTTTGCTCTACGTCAGGATTTTACAAAATGTGAGCCCTATGTTTTAATTAAGGACTAAACATAGTTCGCAATGCATCAGTCAAACATTTTAAGTGTGTTTTCTTACACATATGTATAGTAATTAATTTGAAGGCAAAAACAGATTTCATGTTTGTATTACTAATACAAAAATTCCACTTAGTTGGTTACAGTACCGCTCTCAGCAGACCCCACTTATCACACTTTCAAAATTACCGTATTTCACGACAATCTGTACATTCAATTAGTGTTGCAAGCTTTAAAGTCTTATTCTAGTTAAAATTCATTTAGCCTGACAAAATTTATTCACAAATACACAACAAGCAGCTTGATAAATGCTTCCTGTGTAACGCTACAACACAATATGACCCTCTCATTACTTACGAGGGCCCCATCTGACCCTGTCTGTCCAGAATAACCGGGGGCTCCCTTTGATCCTTTAGGACCACTTGGTCCTGGTGGCCCTTCCTTGCCCTGTTTTCCTCGCTGCCCATCATGCCCTTGTTCACCCTTCACGCCTTTGGCTCCAGGAACTCCTGGGTGACCCTAAAAGGAACCAAGACTGATTGAAACCAATATGGAGCATATTTAATCAGAATCTAACTGGTTTAAAGGACCAATAATATTCTTTAAAATTCCTGCCACAATACAAGGATTCAAGTCATCACTTAAGTTACAAATACAGAAGACATAAAATGGAGTGTACAACAAAAAGGTTTGAATTTAGAGTAAATGCAATGTTTTGTGGCCCTCATTTCATATTAACTTTTTGGCGCCGGAATAATTTTTTTTATTTTAGCACACTCTGTATACAAAATGTGAATAATACAGGAACCAGATATGTTAGAATTATGAAACAAACTGCATTTTGAAGAGAAAAAAAAACTGAGAGTATATACCATGTTTAAAATATTCAGTATCCATATTTGTTGAATAAATATATAAAATGCAACTTTAGAGGTTAGCGGTGCGGTACGACCACTATAGTGGACACTAGGCGTCTAAAGGTTTATCTCTATTTGAGGTATGAAACTTGTCCCCTTGACAAATCTAAAATGGATGTATATATATATATATATACACACATATATAAACACACATGCACACGCGCACAATTCATCAAATATAGTCAAGACTTAATTGCTTAAGCATTAGTATTAGATGTAACATGTCAATATACCACAAATGTTTCTTGATCAGGGGTATCAAACATGTGGCCTGCCATTTCATTCTCAATCATCTTATTCTTCCAATTGCTGAATGTGACCATGCTCAGACTTAAAAAAATTTTTCACTCCAAACATTTTTAATCAAAAACGTTCGTTTCTCGCAAATGGTGAGGCACGACAAATGGCACATCAGCAAGGAGATAAAATGTGCAACGTGGCTTTAAATTCAATAATTACAGCATGTTCTGATTTTGTTTTTAAAAGTATGCAGAATTCTTAACGGCTTGTTGAACTGTAGTCAGCACACAGCACACTTCCTTTAATCCGACGTCCGACAGTCTTGGTAATACAGCACTCAGGAGGGTTTCACGTTTTGCCGGGAAAGAGCTACATCACTGAAACAGCCACATCTCAGGGACATGCTCAAAATGGCCTCCAACAGACTCTGTACATCAACTCTTGTGACATCTCCTGACTCCTGGTCTCCTACAACATCAATGTCTTCAGCTACGCACATTCCATAAAACACAGACGAGGACCCTGATTGCCCTTAACCAGCAAATGTATTAGTCATACAGCCCAAGTAGAGCAGCAGTAATAAAAAAATTAACTGTAAGAACTTGGGTCTACATGCATACCGTCTGATGATAATCCGGCGTATTTAATAACTCACCACCTGCCCCCATGTGAGTTGGATTAACAGAATTTTGCTGCACTTAGCCCCTTTATATTCTCAAATGACATGCAGTCCACCTTAAATATCAAATTGATCCATCTGGACGCACACAGTTTCACACCCAGATCTACAGAATTCATTGACAACCTCTCTAGAAATTATCTTCATACACTGTAGGCCTATAATCTATATTCTGCTAGTGGGAAAACTGTACAAGATTGTGTGAGACCAACTTGATATTCTTTGGAAGACCAGAGATTGATGGATCCATTCAAACACTGGCAATTTATAGCAATTACACAAAGTCGCATACCGAAAGACAGTAATGTTCTTAAAAGAAATGTAGATGAGTTCGTGTCTATGAAAAGGGAATTAAAAAGCCTTCATAATAGCTCCTCAATGATTTGTGTTGTAATAGACTGCTGAAACACCAATACCATCGGGACTGCAGAGGTACCAGATTGTCTGATTTTGACCATTCTTCACCTGTGATCAGTGGCGTACCCAGGAATTTTTTTCGCGGGGGGGGGGTTCAACAAATTCAGTTGAGGATAGAGGACAGACAGAACAGTGATCTGGGGATGGTAGCCCCATAGTCAGGGGTTTTGGAGGCAGCTGTAATTTGGTACAAGAAATTTCGTTTCATACAGTATAATTTTCTTAATTTTTGGTACTTTAAGACTATGTATGATGACAACCAATTTATTTGTCATTGTTAATGTAAAACAATTGCGAACCGACAGTAGTTTTGGAATTTTACTGCCTTTTTCCGAACATCTTGGGGTGTTGGCGTCCTAAATTGAGCAATTTTTAACAGTTTTCACAAAAGGGTTGAGTTTGGCACGATTTTCGCGGGCCTTCGGAATTTCGAGAGGGGAGGGGGTTTGAACCCCCCCCCCCGGTACGCCACTGCCTGTGATGACGTTATGACAATCAGATGGGTAAATTTGTGACACACAACCTGCAAACAGTTCAGAAAATACAGGAACTTGCACTATAACAATGAAAACGGTCCGAATGCAATCACGTGGTACGATCAGCTGACTCGGTTTCGCTCGGTACAGTTCGGCATGGCTGACGTCGCGACTGCCTTTTGGCGCGCTAGCACGGTCGCGCAAGGCGACCTTTCATCGCCACGTGCGTGTCATCTGTCGGCTGTAACAGCTTGGCGCTTGGCTGTAACAGCTTCCGTGAAATTTGATAATGGATACTCAATGAAAATCTGTCGAGAAAATAAAAATTTCGTCAAAGTAACGGATAATATTCGGACACATTGCATGGAGACCTCAGGGGCCATGCCTGTGTGACAGAAGCCACTAAGATTATGCTCGGAGAGACGAACCGGGCCAGGCGTGCGAAGGAATTGCAATGAGGAAGTCTTCAAGGGTGATTCAAAAAGATGGACTCAACTGAAGAGTAAACGGCACCTCAACACACGCCAGACAGTCGGTTGCGGTATTCCAAGTTCTCTCCTCGCTCTACCGGTTGACTTGGGTGGGCTACGCTCAAAACTCTCTTGAATTCATCTCACGTTCTCTGATACACGTGATCGGCCGGAGTTTTTGCCTTTACACAGACAGCCTATTTGCTCAAATTGGTGATTCCAACGACAAATGCTCTTCCTCGTTGGAGGTTGAATGTTGAAACGAAGAAGACGAAACGCACGCTGCACAGCAGTCGCCTACTCAGTTTTAATGAAATGACGAACGCAAAAAATCTTGTGATGCCTAGTAGACATTTTGCTCTCAACTGACGCTTCTGCACGGCTGTGCGCCAGGCGAAGGCTCTAGCGGTGGTATTTGAAAACGTAGGATCTCCACTTTCAAATGTTATGTAGATCATTCACATATCATGTATAGTTCTGGAAATATAGATGTACGAAATTGAGTCCATCTTTTTGAATCACGCTGTATTTTCCTGTGCTGCTGCGGCCCAACGCGGGCCATGGCCTCCTCATTCCTGAGGTTACTAGATCACACATAACGACGCATCACAGTCGGTAGGACTCCTCTGCGCGAGTGATCAGCCCGTCGTAGAGACCTATACCTGACAACACACACAGCACTCACAACAGACAAACATCCATGCCCCCAGTGAGACTCGAACCCACGATCGCAGAAGGCGAGCGGCCGTAGACCTACGTCTTAGACCGCGCGGCCACTGGGACCGGCAAACATATATATACTTGCTAATGAAGGCTTATAACAGATCCAAATACAGCTGATGCCCATTAACGCAACACAACACAATACATTATGACTTCTACTGGTTAACAATCCCCATACTGCGCAACTAACCACTGCATTTAAGTGGCATAACGCCAATTGAGGTGAAATTGCTGCTCTAGGCGCTAAGTTATAATCAGCCAGGCGATTAATCACAAGCCCTGCCCTCAATTACCTCTGTCGACTACAAACAGAAATGGCTGGCTGATTTACTCCGAAGCATTCCCGTGCTTCGCAAAAGGGTGCTTCCTGGATTCAAATGAAAATGTGGAAGTCAACAGACAATTTAAACGGTTGAATTGACACTGGAGAACAACGGATGCTTTAACGGTTGAATTCACAGTGAGGGAGAACAAATGCTTTGAGAATTGAATATGCAATGGCGGAAAGCAGATACTATAACGGTCGAATTCACAGTGGAGGACAAGAGATGCATGAAAGGTTGAATTCACAGTGCAGAACAACAGATGCTTGAACGGTTGAATTCACAGTGGAGGTCAACAGATGCTTGAACGGTTGAATTCATAGAGCAGGACAACGGGTGCTTGAACGGTTGAATTCACAGTGCAAAACAACAGGTGCTTGAACGGTTGAATTCACAGTGGAGGTCAACAGATGCTTGAACGGTTGAATTCACAGTGCAGTACAACAGGTGCTTGAAAGGTTGAATTCACAGTGCAGGAAAACATATAATTTAACTGTTGAATTGAAAGTGAGGGAGAACAAATGCTTTGAGAATTGAATACACAATGGCGGACAGCAGATACTTGAACGGTCGAATTCACAGGGGAGAACAACAGGTGCTTGAACGGTTGAATTCACAGTGCAGGACAACAGATAATTTAATTATTGAATTGAAAGAGAAGGACAACA
>Ga0123352_10022378_pt1 | contig 10081 bp, 7 predicted proteins | sample TergutLab28metaG_FD_89700 | JGI IMG/M metagenome (GOLD analysis project Ga0123352, IMG submission 89700) | Labiotermes labralis P1 segment gut microbial communities from Petit-Saut dam, French Guiana - Lab288 P1 | ecosystem: Host-associated > Arthropoda: Insects > Digestive system > Gut ...
ATGATTCCACAAGAAGCTTTCCAGAAATGTTTCCAGCAATGGCAGGACCGCTGGAAGAAGTGTGTGCATTACCAAGGAGACTACTTTGAAGGGGATTAGGGTTTCAGACGTCAAAATAAATAAATGTATTTTTGCCGACCAAAGGTCCGATACTTTTTGTACAGCCCACGTATGACGTTTTCTTCAAACTAGGTAATTTTCCCAGGCGACCAAACTCTTGCTTTCTACCTGAAAAGTTGAAGTCTCAGCAAACGAAACTATTTCCCAAAACACTCTTTGAAATATTGGGGCGATGGAATTTGTTCAGAATTAGAGTCAACATGCCTGCCTCTACAAGACATCGAACCCCGGTCCATTCCGTACGTGGAGCTGTGTTCTTGTATTTCGATTCATACTCTAAATTCACTTAACTTGAACCCAGATACAGTTTGTTTATTACCGTGTAATGGTCGTGTAGATGGAATCGCCTCGTCATCGTTGTCAAGGAACAGCAAGACAGCTGTAGAAATCCAGACGTCATAATATGTAGTCAGATCCATGGGTTTCAGTTTACCGAATATTAAACTGCTGTGGGCTGTAGTTCTGGAACAGACTTTTAGGGGCGGCCCCGTAATCCGTAACTCTTTGACTAAGCTGGGCTTCTTCGAATCTCTAAGTGGGAAAGGGAAGCCCCTAGTGAATTACACCATAATAGAGGTCTTTCAAGTACCCACTTTTTCAATCGTCGCCCTCCCTGCATTTCCCGTTCCTTGAGGGTAAAGGGGGCTGCACAAGGATATTACTGTGAGCAAATATAGCTCTTTTATCATGCCACCTCTTTTCGCTCATAAAGTATTTTGTTTATTCTGGCCAAGTTTCAGTTTACAGGCTTGCAGTGAAATCAAGCCTTGGAAGGTCCTGTAACTAAAGGCTTCAAGTTTTATAGCTTTGAATAAGCTTATGTAAACAATAGTTAAAACTGGTGGCGTGATGCTTGTAGCCCTCATGGGGCATTTGAGTAGCTCAATAAATGCTGGACATGCAGCTCTGAAGGAGGCCGCGATCTGGGTTAGAATTCTGGTGGAAAACCGTTTGGATTTTTCCACTTCGAGTGGCAGAACGGAAGTTGATATTCAGTTGGCTGTTACAGGAATAGGATTTGAGGATATGAAGAGGTTGTGGTGCCTTTTCTGGAAAATGTGATGCTTTCATCATTAGGGTGTGGTCTGGTAGATATTTACTGACGTACGGATTGACAGTGCTACCTCCATATTCTGGGTTTAATATGCTGACATTTGACAGTTAAGCTGGATACGTTCTGTAGTCCTGTTACATTAGCTGGTTGGAGAGTAGTGCTAGTACGTGAACGAACAATTAAGTTCGCGAACTCGCCACCGTGTGCTTGCCGTTGTAGCACTGGACAAAGCCTTAGTATGATTTGATGACGTTGACATATCAGCGTTTCACAGCTGTGTTTTTGTCGATCTGTGGCAGTCTCTTTCTGAGTGGCACCTATTACTTTCTGCGTGTGTTTTGGTGTGCCGCCGCGAGAATATCGGAGCTTGAATTAGAGCAGCGAACGAACATTAAATTTCTTGTTAAACTTGGAAAGATGGGAACGAAATCAGATAAATGTTAGTGCAAGTTTACGGGGATAATGCTATGAAGAAAACAGCAGCTTACAAGTGGGTGAAACGTTTTTCTGAAGGAAGAGAAAGTGTCACTGACGAAGAGAGATGAGGATGGCCAGCAACAAGCAGAACTGAAGAAAACATTACAAAAATTCGTAAAATTATGCGTGAAAATCGCCGGCTAACTGTCAGGAGCGTAGCAGAGCAAGTGAACATCGACAGAGAAACAGCTAGGAAAATCTTAACTGAAGATCTCGACATGAGGAAGATGTGTGCAAAAATGGTCCCAAAGGAGCTCACCGAAGAATAAAAGCACAGAAGAGTCACAATTTTCCAAGGCCTTTTGGAGAGGCAAGATGACATTTTGGACCGTGTCATCACAGGTGATGAAACATGGGTCTACCAATACGACCCTGAAACGAATAGGCAAAGTGCACAATGGAAGACTGCCAATTCCCCACAACCAAAAAATTACGTCGGTCCAAATCAAGAGTCAAAACAATGTTGCTGACTTTTTTGTTCATTACGAATTTGTACCAACTGGACAAACAGTCAACCAAGGTTACTATATGGAAGTACTGGAAAGGCTGTGTGAAAAATGTTAGACGGAAACGACCCGAACTTTTTGTCAACAACTCATGGACCTAGCATCACGACAATGCACCTGCTCACACAGCACTGTGTGTGAGGGAGTTTTTAGCTACTAATCAAATAACTGTGTTGGAACACCCTGCCTACTCACCGGATCTAGTCCCCCAGTGACTTTTTTCTTTTCCCGAAGATAAAGGAAATATTGAAAGGAAGGCATTTTGATGACATTGATGACATCAGGAGTAATACAACGGCAGCTCTGAAGGTCATTCCACAAAACCATTTGCAAATTTGTTTTGAAGGGTGGACTAGGCGCTGGCACCGGTGCATAGCTGCCCAAGGGGTGTACTTTGAAAGCGACCACGGTGGTATTCAGCAATGAGGTTTGTAGCACTTTTACCGCGATTAGTTCGCGAACTTTATTGTCCGGCCACGTTTTAAGATAACCAGTTCGATTCCTTCACAAGCCACATACCTTTTCATAATCCATTAATAGTACGTTGTGCAGTACTTCCACGTAATAGTGGGAAGCTTGCTAATCGCAGCTTTGAAAATGTTACAAAGTTATTGTATTTGAGAATGACACTGACAAATCAAAATCACATGCATTAAAAAATTATGAACAGATTAAAATTCGAGCAATGTCTGCTGTCATTCAGTCCAGCCTTTTTGTCTTCCTTTTGTCTGCATAAGCATATAACAATTAAAATATACATAACTCTAATTTTACCTGTTGTCTTATATGGGTATGAAACTTGGTCTCTCACACTGAGGAAGAATGTGGGCTGAGGGTCTTCTGGAATGGAGTAGTGCAGAAAATGTTTAAACCGAAGAGGCATGAAGTAACCCGAGGATTGAGAAAACTGCATAAAGAGGAGCTTCAGGATTTGTAAATCTCGCTGAATACTGTTTGAGTGTTACAATCTTGGAGGATAAGATGAACGGGGCATGTCGCACGGATGGGGGAAAAGACAAATCCATGCGACGTGTTGGTGAGAAAACCTGAAAAAAACCACTTGGAAGACGTAGACACAGATGGAATAATGGAATGGATGGCAGAATGTGCGACTGGATTAATCTGACTGAAGAATGGAACAAGTGATGGGCTGTTGTGTACACGCTAATGAACCTTCGGGTTCTGTAAAATTCGGGTAGTTTACCGTAGAGTTAGTTTTAGTTCGTCAGTATATTTGTTAGTAGTCAGAAACTTTCCAGCACTTGCTTGTCTTCTCACACATCACAAGATTTATGTTGGTAACTCCTTTGTATCAAGTTTTTACTGCGATATTTTAAGAACAGTGGCAAGTTATTTCATGAGCTAAATGCCCAACGGTTAACAACGTATCGTTATCTTGATGTAAGTTCGTAAGAACGTTGTATATACAGCGAGTCACGAAATGCTGGTACTTAAACTGATAGACAGGTCGTGAAGGCTTTTTTCGGCGGGGCAGCAGGTCTCCTGACAAGAGGAGGTTAGTTGACCGCTGTGTATTCCTTTTGGGTCAGACTTTTTCCGTTTCCTTGTGTATTTTGTTGTAAACGCAGCATTGTAGTAAAATGCTGAGAATTTATTAGGCTAATTCTTGCCTCAAATGTCCGTTAAAGTAAGCTGTTTGCAGTGTTTTGACTTTAATGCGAAAGTCTTGTTTTCGAGCCCACCCAAAAATCTCATTTTTAGGCGCGTTCGTAAATTTGCGAAAAGCAATTATTACCGTAGCTTCGTCATGTGTGTCCGTCCGTCCGTCCGTCCGTCTGTCCGCATGGAACAACTCTGCTCCCATTGGACGGATTTTCATGATATTTGAATATTTTTCGAAAAACTGTCCAGAAAGTTCAAGCTTCTTTAAAATCGGACAAAAATAAATGGTACCTTTACATGAAGACCACTCGATATTTTCATCATATCTCGCTCATTTCTTCTTAGAATGAAAAATGTTTCGGACAAAAGTTGTAGATGAATTCAAAACACATTTTATTATCAATAACTTCTTTTTCGAAAACCGTGCCTTTTTTTGCGATAATATGGAAAATGTGTTGTAGAGCGGAGCAGGACATAGGTAACAATACGGCGCATGCGCACTACACACTGGATTCCTAAGGCTACACGAACACATTCAGATTGTTTTAATTTTTATTGGTTTTTCACTGTAACAACGGTTACACCAAAGCGCCTCAATGTGACGTCGTACGTACTTTGCCTCTCTTGTTCTTATTCATTCTCTGTACCTACTTCTGCAGGATTTAGCAAGTATTTGGAAGTATTTCATAATTTGTTTTTTTTTTCGTTTCCCGTACATGTTACCGGCTTCTCACCGCAGAGACCCAGGTTCGAAACCAGGACATCTGTTTATCATTTATGGTAGACAAAGTGGCACTTTGACGGGTTTTTCTCCTGGTATTGAGATTGTCTACCCGACGCTCTGTAGCCTTACTACTGACAACGTCGCGAAATATAGAAACAGAATTATTATATTGAAATTAATGGTACACATATTTACCACTGTAAAATAAAGCGCCATTCAAACCAGTTGGTCATGCACTGTAAGATCTTGTAACCTGACTGTTACTGTTTTGCTGCAGCTCCGAATTCACCAGCCATAATCCCCGAGGAGTGCAGTGCTGAGAACAACAGTGTCACAGTGGCGTGGCAGCCGCCACCAACCTCATACGTTGAGGGATACGTCTTGGAACTGGATGATGGCAGCGGTGGAGAGTTCAGGGTAAGCCACGTTTTGAATCTGTCCGGGTATTTGAATTTACAGTGTGTGCCTTCTCGTATTTGTAGACTGGACACAGGAGGGCTCTTTATAGTGGTGTAATGTGGAGTTTCAGCACAGGCAGCTCAAATATTCACCAAAAGAAAAATCTGCAAGGGATCCGTGCGGACGAACCAACACGCCCGTGCATTTACATTCAGTTACGACCGAACGACAGACATAAGTATTCTTATTCAGTTAGGATACGGAATAAGAATTCCACACTATTATATTCTCAGTTTTACATTAACACTTTAAACACCGAATTAAGTCCCATCTGCCATTTGCTGGCATTATTAGGAGCTCACCATATTCTCCACGTTAGCTGGATAAGGGTTAACCCAATTGTATGTGACGCAATTTGAACACACATGCCGATATGTTAATAAAAATCCAACCAGATGCAACAGTATGCAGATATTTATTTACTGCAAAGTCACTTTACGTGTTTCGGCTGTCACAGCACCCATCATCAGGAGTAAAAAAAACTGTAACCGCAACCTCCGGTACGAGTCATAATACTGGTACAGCTACTTCCCTCCAACGTGGCCAGGCCAGGTTGGAGGGAAGTAGCTGTACAGTTTTTAGTACTCCTGGTGATGGGTGCTGTGACACCCGAAACACGTAGAGTGACTTTGCAGTAAATAAATATCTGCATATTGTTGCATCTGGTTGGATTTTTATTAACATTGAATTATGATGCACGGAACCGTGAGTTCAAAATGCCGATATGTATAATCGTATTTGTTAAATTGTATGTAACGTAATATACTGGCAGTTTATAAGACGCCGGAGATTGCAGTTTGTTTCGATAAAGTAACTGAAGTCATAAAAATATTTCACTTTTTCTCTAATGATTTTATGTACGTGGACCTGAATGTGACACCATGTAAAAGGGCAAAGCATGTTCTACACGATCACCCTTCGTAACTTTGTTGTCCCGACGCGCTGAGTCTGGTAGGTGATCCTCTTTCGGGAAACGGGTGTGGTTCACCGAATCACATATAGTTTTAATTATTGTCTTTTTTACTTGTTTTATTTATTCAATTTATTCTTGATATAAAACAATGAAGCGCTCTATCCAGTAAAACAACTAGATCATTTCTAGGAAACTCACACAGTCACTTCCCTGTACTCCTACTTACACCACACTCGTACGCGACTGAATTCGCACTGGATTGCTAGCGTCCGTTGTCCGCTGTTAACGTTTTCTGATTTAAGTCTCTCCCCTCCTACCTATCACCAACGGTCCTGGATATACGTTGGCAGATTAACTTACGACGCATGCCATGAACCGTCCGTAACTGATGCCAGCAATCCTAAGAAACGGCTATACTAAAAATGATCGGCTACAATGTCATGACGGCTCATGAAACATAGTAAGAAAGTTGTTTTGCCTGCGAAAATGTGGTTGTACAAGTTTAAAGATTGCCATTGGAGCGTAACTTAGTGCCACTGGAACGCAACTTAGTCCCTTGAATATTGACTTTAATGTAAACTTTTTGTAACACTTTAGTTCCTTCCTCACACAGAACAGAATTCTTAACCACTGGAAGCATCAATTGTTTAGTTATGTGAGAATAATTTGAAGAGGGTGAGGTGTGCTGAAAACGAAGTTTCTTGGTGTTACAACAGGTGGTAATTGCAATTACCGCTAGGCTTGAAGAGGTTAATTGACTTACATGAAGTATTAGGGATATGAAATATGAATTATAATTACTCTTTGCTGTGTAAAGCCCAACACTAAAGCGAAAGTTGTCACCGCATCCCTGGATAACTTCTGTAACAATATATTTCAATTTTAGAGAATTTTTGAATCAGCAATGTAATGTCGTTGAAAGCACAGGGACCTAAGTTATTGACGAATCGTTACAGCCACTAGTAAACTTTGTTTAGGAAAATTCCTATAGAATAATACCACATAAAAGAAACCCCAACATTGTGCAACTATTTGGTGCTGACATCTGTGAGTTACTTGGTCTTTGCAGTAGAGACACATTTTGGTCTCTGTAAAGTAAGAAGTGAAATATAATTTAGTCTTCAAAGATAAACGTTAATATATGAATGCTTCTTTTATTTATTTATTATCTTCTTTTCCTTCTTGCCAGAACCAAAAAGGCTTCATAGCAGGAAAGTTTGCAAAACAGTACCGTGCACAATACGTAAGTTTTCGTGGAGCGGATATGGTAAACTGTGAAATTTCCCTGCTTTAATTCAGAAATCCCTCCAGAATCAAGCCGAATCCTTCCGGACTTAATATCCGACCTTGTGCTACTGAGTAATTGCCGTTCTTTTGGATTTGTTGCAGATACCAAAAATGGAATGATACTGTGTCTTGTGAAAGGGCCTCGATTCGAACCGAGTTTGTCGAATATAAATCCTCATTTCTGCTCTCATTTGGACTGTTTTTAAAGCCGATGTATGTTTAACCCATAGTAAGAAAGGAAATGCTTTTTTGACATGCAAATCAAAGTCATTTTCTTTTCGTGAACATTTCAGTACTTTCTTGAATTCGTAACGACAAAGAATATGAATTTATGCTATGAAATAGAATAGTGGCCTTAACAATCTTAGACATAATTCACCCTTATTTCACGTTTTACTGCCAGTCTGTTATAGCACATTTAATAAATATGTAACAGAGGATTTAGCAGTTTAAATACGCTATAATTTTCATTAATTGCCTAAAATTAGATTTAAATGCGACCTAAAATTTTATTATAGAGGTCGACACAGCCTTTCTCGGAACGTGGTACTGTGTGTGTGTGCGCGCGCGCGTGTGGACCTTGGTCACGTGGATTGGCAGCAGCAATCCATGTATCAAGCCGTTATAATGCACTCGCGTAAATTAGAATTGTTAATTCCCTATCAACGTGCCCTGAATGAAGGTCATCAATCGTGACATCTGCCAGTGTTAACACTTGTGACCCTTTCACTGTTTAACTTCCGATTCCGCTACCGATTTTGACATTATTAATTCCTTCCATATTGATTGAATTAAGCTGTTCATTCACGTCACCAACAAATGCACCTTTGATACGTACAAGTACAGTCTTATAAGATCAAAGGTGTATTTTTTTGTTTCATGAATGAACAACAGCTGAATTCTGTTATTGATATTTGATTTTATGTACTGTTTTTAGAAGGAAGAAATTTTTATACACGCTGTATCACGATCAGTTTGGAATACTGCCCCAGTTATTTTGTAGAATGTTGTGTGTGTGAAAATGTCGCTGTGATTTCTGTGGTATTGTGCGTATTGATCTAACATAGAACGTGTCTTCAACCTGCAATTCGGTACCATTCAAAAAGCACAGGACACCTTTATGAGATTATTAATGCCCGTGACTATTAGCTCTTACGTGTGTCATAAAGCGAACTAAATGCTTAGGGCAGAATCTGTCTTAATAACTTGCATAAGCTCCCCATCTTCTACAGAACCCCAAAGTTCATAACCATTTTCAAAGAGGCCCACCTTTTGTCCCTATATTTATCCATATGGAACTTGGCCAGACCTTTGTACCTTGTGTATTTAGATCCATCTGCCTCTGCGCCTAGGTATTTTTTATCTCTGGTTTAGTAATTAAATTACTTGAAGATCATTCTGGCTATGAAGTGTCTCGTACAGTTGATATCCATCCCAAGGGGGGAGGGGGATAGAAATAGCACAATTGTATTTTGTAGACTGTTGGTCCAGGCACAAGGACTGATGGAACTGTGGGTGAAAACACACACACACACACACACAAACCTACCGATCCATACCGTACGTCGACGTTATGACGACAATGATTTCTGTTTATAGACGCTATCAGAAAGGTTCTGAGTACGTAGGAGCCGATGTTGGTGGCGATCGTGGGAAACGGAGAGAAAAATAGAACAGATATTAGGAGAAGGTCAGGAAATGTACCGCGTGCAATTTTTTTTCATCAAAAACACGATTTCGATCCCCTGGTGGTTGAATCTGTAGGTATCTTGCAGTGGTGATGTGTTAATAGTAAGCAGCAGCAGCAGCAGTAGTAGTAGTAGTAGTAGTAGTAGTAGGGAGGAGGGGGAGTAGGAGTAATAACAATCGTATATTTCTCAAATGAAACAAACGAAGCTCTGAAAACCGAGTAGGTATACAAAACGAATATTTCTGTGAAAATTAACTTGTTTGGGTTTCATCGTTGTTTGGTTTTCGGTCACAAACAGTGTGCTTGAATAGAATAAAATCGTTTACCCGGAATGATACAAAACCCATCAGCTCAGTAACTGAGTAGACGCAAACAGTCGACAGGTTTGTTGTAATCGTGACGTGTTCCGACATTGTTCAGCCCGAATGAACACTGTGTGTGTGTGTTGTGTTACATATATTAATGTGACAAAGCAAAAAATCGTGTCACGATATTTTTTCTGGTGTGTGATTCGGACTGATTATGCGGTATTTTTTAAAGAAGAAACGTTCGTCTGCAGCTTTTCCCTGAACTCTAATTTCAGCTTACTTCAGTTCGTCTTGCATAAATGGACTGCTGGATAGATTAAGGTTTGATTAAATACTCTGGCTGATCTTTCTTTGATGTAACGACAGCTTAAGTAGTATTCACGTCTCAGTTTTTTACAGAACCATTCCCAGTTTAATGCAGTTGAAATATGGGGTGTGGTAAAACACTTTTTTTTTCAGTTTATACATCCCGTTGTGACACACACACACACATATGCATATTATATATATATATATATATATATATATAAACTGTCCATCATTAGTGCATATTGCCAGGTGTTTAATGACAAGTTACAACATGTCTCGGCCTCAATCAGGAAGCCATGAAGTGTCACGATCAGTGGCGTTTTGTTCGGGGGGGGGGGGGTTAACAAATTCAGTTGAGGACAGAGGACAGAGAGAACGGGGATCTGGGGGCAGTAACCCCCTAGTCAGGGGTTCTGCAGGCAGTTATAATTTGGTACAGGAAATTTCATTTCATATAGTAAAATTTTCTCAATTTTTGGTATTTTAAGACTATTTATGATGACAACCAATTTATTTGTCATTGCTAATGTAAAACAATTGCGAACCTAGGTAGTTTTAGAATTTTACTGCCTTTTTCCCGAACATCTTGGGGTGTTGGCATCCTAAATTCA
>Ga0123352_10022381_pt1 | contig 10081 bp, 11 predicted proteins | sample TergutLab28metaG_FD_89700 | JGI IMG/M metagenome (GOLD analysis project Ga0123352, IMG submission 89700) | Labiotermes labralis P1 segment gut microbial communities from Petit-Saut dam, French Guiana - Lab288 P1 | ecosystem: Host-associated > Arthropoda: Insects > Digestive system > Gut ...
GAAAGTGTTGATAATAAACATCTAACTGTTGCATCTTGTTGGTTTTCTCTCTCACTTCACAATTTGCTCACGATGCACGGTCACAGAAACCTAAAGCTTGCATAATCTCAGTTTCATTTTCCACAAGTGCTGTGCAGGAGGTGAGGTCATGATAATATGCTGCCTGGTCGGGGATATTGCGTACTTCAGAGAGCACTCTTGAGTCAGTACGGAGCAAAGCAGTGTGACATTAGTAAGGGGAAACTGAAGAAACTTAGAAGAAAACAGCTCACACGCTATTTTACTGTGTATCTCATATTGTAATGCAGGATTGAACCTGTGGCTGTACAGAAAAGAGTGAGAATGCAACCACTTGTGCTGTGGCACCGTCATTGCTTCTGTATTATACATGAAACCTGTAACTTTATTCTTTGCCAGACAATATACAAACATGCCTCAGTTGCATCTGTTAGGACCCAAGGTGCTTCAGCTGTGAAGATTCTCGCCGCATTTTTGAAATAAGAATTACATACAATTTCAAATTTTGCAAAGAAATATTCACTAAACTGTTTACTGATTGTTATTACACAGTGAGTGTAGATTAAATCATTTTTAGGAAGACATGTCACAGATAATTCCAGTACATTTTTCTCCCTTGTTATAAGGAAATACAGATGCTATAATATCACCACACCGGTAATTCCATCCATGTGTCCTCTCTACTGACGTACCAAATCAGATGAATGACGAGATGCATGAACGTCATTCCACACGGGCCGTCTGCATAATACAGCTTGAATGTGTGTCCCAGGTGGTCTGCTCCAGCAAACCTTATGGACATACATCCAACAGTAATGAAGATTTCTGAAGTTCCTTTGCAGTATCTTCACGGAGTACAATCCATCTTGAGAAGCCGTTGATTTTCTGGATTTTATGGAACAAATTGTATTTTACCATTACAGAGCTGTGTATTTTGCTCACACAATATATTTGGGTGCATTTGCAAAATTATGAAAAGCGATACTGTTAGCTTGTCATGTCTGTGCTTCTGTCCACGTGGCACAACTTGGCTCCCGCAGGACAGATTTACATAAGATTTGATATTCGATTGTCTTTCGAAAAGTGGTTGAGAGAATTAAACTTTCATTTAAATCTGACAGAATAGTGACGGGTACATCACATGAAAACCTGCGTACATTTACGATAATATGTTGCTGAATTCTTCTTAGAGCAAGAAATGTTTCAAACAAATTAGTACAGAAAGTATAAATAAAAAAAAAATTAAAAAAAAATTGCGTGTCTAATAACTTTTTTCCAAAAATTGTGCCATTTATGAGATAATGTGCAAAAATTTGGTACCGCCAGACAGGCCACAGATGACAACATAATATGGAACATGAGCTTTGCATGCTGGATAACAAAAGCTACAGACTTGCACTCAGAATACGTAATACATATTGCTTTTCCACAACAACAGTGGTTACGCGAATGCACCTCAATGTTACATTTATACATACGTTGCCTGCCTTTTTATTTATTGCAACCATGAATAGTAACAAGACTGTTACGCAAACTTACGATGATCCTTGCAATTTTGTATGATGGCTAACACCCTGCTCCATAAGTAAATGCTGCAAGTTCCCCCCCTCCCTATTCAGCCATAGCTGAGCACATCTCTGGCAGTTCATCTTTTTTCTTTTTCTTGAATTCATTTCATGAATGACCAGAATTTCCTTTTGGATGTTCATTTCCATTTCTTTGAGTGTACAAGGATTATTATAAACCCTTAGTTCATTGCTGTCTGCAGGCAAAAGTCTCATGACAGGTCTGCAGACGAGGCAGCCAACAGCCCCTTGCTGAACTATGTCTTCGACCAAAATATGTGTGCAAGTAACCCATTGCCCTTCAGGATATACTGGATGTAGCACTTTTTCTGGAAAAAGCAATCCAGGTGCTCGTATCATCAGGTGGGCATAAAACTCTTCCAGTATTCACCTTCTGACCGTGGAGCATTTCCTGGTGGCTAATGGTTTTCTATGGCCTGTTAAAACTGTTCCGAGGGTTCATATAGCCACTGAGATGGAACTAAGCTTTGTCTGTCATGAAATATTGTAATGGGTCAATCAGTCCCCAAGTCATTATAACAAACACCCCGTCCATCCACCCTAAGGCATAATTCATAAATGACTGAAGTACAGAAAGCTTTCAGGCTGGGTAGCTCAGTCAGTATAGTGACCGACTATGGGCTGGACGGTCCGGAATCGAATCCCGGTGGGGACGAGATTTTCCGCCCATCCAGACTGGCCCTGGGGCCCACCCAGCCTCCTGTACAATGGGTACCGGGTCTTTCCCAGGGGTAAAGTGCGGCTGGAGCGCGCTGCTGACCACTCACCCCCTTATAGTGCCGCGGTCATGGAAGAGTAGAGTTATACCTCCATCCACCCTCTGGGCCACACCAGGCCTGTAACGGCATCACTTTACCTTCTACACAAAGGTTTCAAGCATAAATAACAAGTATACTTGCCAGAATTTGACACACCCGCTTGTGGCCTGCTTGGGACTGTTTGTTATGCTGTCTTGAATTGTGGCAACAGTCTACTTGAGTCTGGATGATTCACTGCTTAACACAATGTTTAACCACCACAGAAAATGACAGTTGACAGGGGAGCAGTCCCAATACTTGGGACTCTAAGAAGGGCTACTCTTAGAATCAGTGTGGGGTGCCAAGGTGAGGACAGGCAAGATTTTTGGCCATTGGGCACCATGAAGCAGTTGATCATCTGGACAATTGGACACTGTAGTAATAGATATGGTGAACTGTATAATCATTAATTTACAGTTCATACTATCCTCACAAGGTCATTAGCATCTTGTCACATGTGATTATGGCTTGAGGTCATATTAGAGGTTACAATGACAAGTTTCAGAATATTTTCTTTTATCTTCAAACCTATCACAAGACCAGTGAAGGTATCTGGTAATAAACAGCTGAAATAAAAATGGGTAAGAACTGCAGATGGACTGGTATAGGAGAAGGCATGTGATACAGAAGAAATACTCATTAGAGAAGACTGTTTATTGCAGATCATACCCAGTTTGTGTACATTTAATGGTAGCTTCTGATGTGTTCTGTAGATCCTCAACTGCATGATGTATTACCTTACACCTGCCTGAACGCATGCTCAGTACTCGTAAATTCCAATGTACATCAGTGGGAAGTATAAAAATATTTATGTGAAGCATTCTGCAAGATTATGTTAGTAGATTCTGTTAAATGACTATAAAGTTCGATTTCTGGACTTCCTGTCAATTTTCATGAAACTCCATACAGGAAAGGTCTCTTCAAATTCAAGCCTAAAATACTGTCTGTTACTGCTTCAGAGTAAATAATCATAGTGCCATGACACTTCATATACAGATGAATGTTGTCCATAGTGGCATCAAGTAAGAAAAGGCACAAGGGCCAGCTTAGTCTCCGTATCATTATGAACTCTTTTCTTTCTCACTGTATGAAGACACGGGCTTGGCAATGAGGTCAGTCTCTCGCTGCAGCTGCAGTTCCCTCTGCTGTTCACGGTGCAGAGCCACCTTCTGTTTTGTCTGCTGAAGTCTAAGGGCCCTCTTCTGCAAGACATAAGAAGCATTAAGGAGTATGTTTTCATGATGCTAGCATATACATAGTTGACTAAGCAGTGAAGTATGACAGGGTACGGTCAAAAGTTTTGCTACCGTGCTGCACTGTCATCAAGGTAAAGGTACAGTTCACCCTATAACATGCCACAAATGCCCAGAAGGGGAGGTATAGCTCTACTCTATCTTTAACCTTGGTGCTAGATGGGGTGGGTGGTCAACACCATGCCCCATCCGCTTTACCCCTGGGAAAGACCCGGTACCCACTGTGTAGGAGGCTGGGTGGGCCACAGGGCCAGTCTGGACGGAAGCGGAAATTCTCGCCCCCACCCCCCTCCCTACCGGGATTTGATCCCTGGACTGTCCAGCCTGTAGCGAGTTGCTACACTGACCACTATTCCGGCCCACACTGTCATCAAGGCATAAGGGCAATTATTGACTTTAAGCTTTCTTTTGGGTAATTCATAATAACATCAACAGAGATGGGGGTTTCAACCTCAGCAGATCCTGGAAACCACTGCTACTCAAACTCAAGAAAAGGAGACATCCGCCAAGTACACGACAATGATCCCACCCGCACTTACACTTATATACCTGCCCCCTTCCACAACCTGTTATGCACCTACCCACCCACATCCAGTCACTCGCCTTCCATTGGCTCCTCCACCAGCCTGCCAGAACCCTGTCAGGTATAAATACACCACACATCCCATCCCCTGTTATACTTCATCCACCTGCCTATGAAGATGGAACTGGTAAAGGGTTCCGAAACGTTGGCTATTAGAACTCAGACACCGGGGAATTACCCAAAAGAAAACATATTACATATGGGTAATATTAATAACACTCCACGAATTCATACCTCAATACCACGGAGCAAGTTAATCAGGCTTGGCCGCAGGCATATACTTACCTTCAGCTTTGTGGCTCTGTCGTGGAGCTGTAACATCTCTTTCTTGATGACCACTAGCTTTGTCTGGTACAGTTTTGCCATTGTAAACTGAAACCATATACAGCAATCAATCAGTTTTGATAGTTTTCATAACTGTAACGCAAAAGTTGGCACTAACTTCGCCGACCGGCAGCGGCCGCTCTGTCGGTATAGTTCGCGTGCGGACTAAGGCCACAGAGTTTAGTTTAGTTTAGTAACTTTTGCTTAGGTATCTTAAATTCACCATGAACCTTCTAACTCATGAGACTACTGCACCTGTCAGTCACCATTTGATACATTAGCAGAGTAAAGTGCTTGAACTGTACATGCAGACAAATTACAAGGTACAAGTAGTTATAAACTACATGTTTGCTCACATTCCTATAGTTTTCTTAAAAACTATGGGACCTGCATACAAGGTGTGACTTAAGAACTGTGCTCTTGTGGGTTATTTACACAGCAATAATGGTAATTCCTTACCGACGTTAATGGTAATTCCTTACTGACGTTTTGGGTCAACCAGGTCCCATCTTCAGGGGTCAAATAGGTTGTCTTGAAATACCGGTAAGGAATTGCTATTACTATGATCCTTGTAAATAACCAATTTGACGCACAATTTTTCACGTATGTTTATTTCTATTCTCTACATGTTTCAGGCAGCCATGTGCCCATCATCAGGAGAATTATTGTATCAATGTGACACCTGGTTTATGTCACTCTGTGTAGATGATCATTTGCATACCAGACGGTCATCTACAAGGAGTGACATAAACCATGTGTCGCATTGACACAATAATTCTCCTGATGATGGGCACATGGCTGCCTGAAACATGTAGAGAATAGAAATAAACATACATGAAAAATTGTGTGTCAGGTTGGTTTTTTACAAGGATTATACCAGGATGAACAGTCAGCAAAGCATTAAAAAACTGCTATTACTCTCTGCGTAATAACCCAGAAGAGTGCAGTTCTCATCTAATTCATGGCAGAAGCCTGAAATCATACAACAGTGACTTGTTACTTTTTGTTTATTTATTCTTTGTTATTTTTTCTCTAGAACTCTTTTCCACACAGTTTTTGCTCCAATAAATATTGGGTGTGGTGGGCACAGAAATGTATGTTGTTCTTTATGTACCAGCATGAATATGCCTGAAAACAAGGCACTATTATATAAATCACAAATCAGCAGACTAAGTGGAAAAACTGTAAAATATGATTTCAATTAGAGGCCCTGTGAATGCATGTCCTGTATTGCAAACTTATTGAAAAAATTATGAGAAAATACCATTTGTTGCAGGTCCTCTGATGTCTGCACATCGGTAAATCTGCGATTCTCATCCTTCAGCTGGTCTACCAGGCTTATCTGCTTCTTGCTGGAAAATAAGATAGAACTATAGCTGCCACCAGCACGTCTATACAAACAACAAAAAATGCACAGTACTTACGTTAGCTCATCAAGTTGTTGTTGTACTTTCTTCAGCTGTGGTTCATACAGAGCCAAGAGTCCAACTGCAAGCTTGTTAACATCTACAGCTCTGAAATTAAAACATCACAGGACATGATTCTATCGTCTGTTCAAAATTTGAAAGATGAAAGTGGAAACTCAAGGCTCTCATCAGCTTCAACTTGGTTCTATGCTTGCTTTCTTGCTTGTAGCCCCCTTTCCTTCCTAAGAAGCAAAAATTTTGGGTTACAAACTTACAGTACTGTGTCTCCCTCCTTTGAATAGCTGGCTACATTTCATTAAAATACTTCCTAACATTCTACAGTTGCTAACAACAACATGACCCACAAAGCTTTGAGGATGCCCTTTAGGAACCTGGAATAACGCATAGTAATAGACCTCGAAGAAATATGCAACTTTTGCTCCAGGTAATATTCTTGTAGAAAGTAAAATAACAGTAACAGATTTTTGGCTAGAATTCTATGCAACAGGACAGGAAGCTTTATGGTTTCTACCTGGAACTGCCTATTGAGTTTCTGAAGTTCTTGTTTGACACTTAAATCACCTTAATATTGCACACACCATGTATTATGTTCATATTTATTTTGCCTTTGTTAAGTGTTGGTTTAATGAAGGCAAAATAAATATCAATCAAATCATGTTTAACTGGACCCTTAGCTCCATTAATGCCATTATCTCTATGAAAGTGAAATTTCTTAGCTCAAACAGGGATTATGGAATATTCCAACTACATTCCACATGTACCAAGTATCATTTTGGACTGCTGCACACTCTAATCTAGTATTTTGGAGTGTGATAATGTGGATTTCATTACCAATGTTTTAGAAGAAATTACCACCCTAATTTTGAGGACATACCAATGTGTTACCATCAAATCTCACGTATTTATCCTTACATAAGGTCACAGAGTTTAAATAATTGTGGTGACCTGTGTATGTGGAAGATGGACCCAGTTCCTGCTACTGGCTACATTTAGTACAGTTTTTGCTGTATTTTCTACAGTGACAAAACTCCAGTTATAATTTTAATAAAAGATGGACTTCCTGCTGTTAATGTGCAAATGTTACATGTTTATAGCATGGATAATACAAAATCCTGAAACCCAACTTAACTTAGATCAAATCTGTGTGGTGCCACTCAAACACAAATGGACTTAGAAATTCAGACAACCCATAAATGGCCTTAATTTACTTGAAGTTCATTACGGCCGCCTTCAATAGCTCATACTATGTAATACTGAATAACAGGATTTGTGAATAATAGACTGTTGATGCGATCGTGGCCTCTTCGTTAGTTATGGTCTGTGCCATCCGGAACGGATACAGGTGGCCAGTGACCGAAGATTTCAACCCGTGCCCTGCCCACTTGGGAACAAAAGTGGTTCGGTTTTCTCACACTTAATATTATATATAGATAAATTTATCGTCATTGTTAGCGTAAGCGCTGTTGAGAAATTTCGGCTTGCAACCCAGCAGTATTCTATGTTCATGACAGGATAAACTCCTTATTCTTAAAAAAAAAAACAGGTATAATTCATATTCTTACCTATCACTTTCTGATTCCTGTGGTAGAACTGCAGTTTGTGTATAGTCAGTCATTTTTTTGGTTAACACGCAGATTAAGAATGTATTAATAACCTATAGACGAATGGCATCGTGTTTGAATAGAACAAAATTAAGTTAAATGCCTATAATTCAATCCAAGTCATAGTCACATGTCACGCATACAACACATTATCAGAAATCATCAAAACGTATTCCTGCCCACAACCAACGTAACTGGCACGTTTACACGCAACCTGCGATTTTCACAATCTGCTTTCAAGTTTCCAACGAGACTGATTTCCTACGTTGACTTTGGAGGACTAACTTCGATGTTGCTTTGTCATATCGATTATTATCGTACACACACACACACACACTTCATATACACCAATCATACGTGTACAAGTACTGCTGGCACTCTATACCCAGAGACTGTTGTGTGGTTGGATTGTGGAACAGATGATCCGTGGCACGTTTTGGCAGGTAAAATGATGGCGGCAGAGGTGAGGTGGCTGTGTCTTGCAGCTGCAATTTTCGTCGCTATAGTTGATGTTCTTGGTAATGTACCATTACGAAGATTTGAGTACAAATATAGTTTCAAACCACCCTATTTGGCACAAAAAGATGGAAGTGTACCGTTCTGGGAATACGGAGGAAGTAAGTATGACAACGTAACATGTTTTACATTACTCAATTCTGCCAGATGGCAGGTGAACTAAAGTTGTGGTTTTGGGGCAGTTTATTTTTTTATGATTTGTAGCAACTGTGAAAGTGCTCTGGAAATGTTTACATTGTAATATGTTCTAATAATAGACCATATGTTTATCCATTGCAGATTGCATTGCCAGTGCAGAAAATGTGAGAATTGCTCCATCTCTGAGAAGTCAGAAAGGTAAGTAAACATTGAGTGTGTATTTTAGACTTGCCTCATTTTGGCTTATGTGAACTGATACTAATGTCCTGGAGGTAAATGTGGTGGAGGTAGGGAACCTGGCCCCAGTTTCATCAGCACCAGATGGCAGCTTTTGTAACACTTTTTGCTTCATTCGAAATGTATTTGTACATGCTTCTCTGTACTGATATTGAGGTGTTCCAAATTTTCCAAGATTCTAGGGGCCATCTGCAAACTCTAGGTGACAGAAATGTGAAATGAAGCAAGTTCTGCACTGAGGACGCACAATTCTCTAGAGAAGTATGAAACACACATGTCTGGTGATTTCTGCTTGGTGCATGTGAACTGATATGCATTTGTATATAAGGAAAATATGCAGTAATTGTTCTAAAAATATACAAAATTTAGTTGTGAAAGTGACAAGACATCCTGGGTTTGTGCCTCTATGCTCACATCCCTTTCCTTGCCCATGAAACTTGGTTTCCATATCTCTTTGTTGTGTACACAAAACTGAAAATTCCAAAACCTACCAAGGCATCATCCATCTACCGTCTGTTCCTTGGCCTTGGAAGCAATAACTGTAGCTGCTGGACAAGATACAGTTGCACTGACACACTACCTTCTCCCTGATACTGTGACAGTGTACCTAGTACATCTGTTTGTATAGCCACAGGCTCTGGTAACATCATGCATGTACTGTACTGTTCTACCCTCATGCAAAGCTTGTATTTGATTAATTTGTAGGCAGACATGGCTGTATTCTGTATGGTGATTGTTTTAGGGATAGGATGCAAAGCTGTAGACACCCAACCCCTTACTGTAACCTTTAAGGCTAAAGTGGGAAGGAGCACTGAACAAGGCCTGAACCCCTAACTATACAGTAGAATGTTGTATAAAAATTGTCGCAGGTCATCCTGTGATTTTCTGTGATCATTGTTAAGTGTGGTGTATGGAAGTATGAAAGTTGTTGAGTACTTAATTATACTTTACTGTGGTGAATTTCTGTAATGAATGTTTTATTTTGCATCAGGTGCAATATGGACAAAGATGAAAACGAATTTTGATTGGTGGGAAGCAGATATTATATTTCGTGTCACTGGCAGAGGAAGAATTGGTGCAGATGGACTGGTATGTATAGGTGCTTTAGTAGGAATTGGTTGTGTGAGAGTAGTTTTTTGTGACAGGATGGGGTGGTAACAATTGGGGTGTCACATTTACACCACATGTAAATAAAAAAAAAAGGCAGGATGGTCACAAGGAAAGAGGATTTCTGGTGTTTGATAATTTATCACGATTTTAAGTTGCGGATATTTCTGGTCTTAGACAAAACTGTGTTTCCCAAGGTTCCATATCAGTTATTTTAACATAATGGTTGTAGTGACAAGTGAAGTGTAATAGCATTATTTGTCTAAAATATAGGATTTGTAATTGGCTAATATGAATAGTTATTAGTGTTTAATGAAAATTAAAGACTGTGAAAATGTTGATGTTTTGATGACCGTGCATCACAGTATAATCTTATTAATTAACCAACTTAATGCATATAATCTTGTTTTATAATAAGTTTATTATATGCCTCTACATGTTTCGAGCACTGTTGTGCTCATCATCAGGAGGTCAAAATTGTATTATACAGCATC
>Ga0123352_10022383_pt1 | contig 10080 bp, 5 predicted proteins | sample TergutLab28metaG_FD_89700 | JGI IMG/M metagenome (GOLD analysis project Ga0123352, IMG submission 89700) | Labiotermes labralis P1 segment gut microbial communities from Petit-Saut dam, French Guiana - Lab288 P1 | ecosystem: Host-associated > Arthropoda: Insects > Digestive system > Gut ...
AATGAAAAAAGTAGCGGCTCCAGGTCTAGAAAACAGAGATTAACGGCTGTGGGGACCCGTTGCGCTGACCACGTGACACCTCTCTCTCCGCAAAAGTTGGCACTAACTTCGCCGACCGGCGGCGGCCGCTCTGTCGGTATAGTTCGCGTGCGGACTAAGGCCACGGAGTTTTAAGAGTGTCGGAATTTGTACATGTGGAAATTATGCATGTGCCTGGAAATGTGGCAGTAAGTACTATAAATAACCGTTGTAGAGTTCTGGTTAGAATCAACATACACAGGCGATTTATAGGCGCTATATGTATGTATATGCACATATAGAAATATTTTACGGTCAGTAAAGGTCATAAGATTGTCCCAGAAGTATTTATGAATTCCGCTAGGAATTATTATGAAATGGGCCCCACAGCGAAAATAATCAGAAGGAATGTCCAACAAAAGATTGTTGTTCAAGAATGCGGAAGCACCTCACTTCTTTGATTTACAAAATAACCTTTTCTCGCTTACGTTTAAGCTAAATAGTGATATATAGTGTGATGGACTGAAAGCGTGGTAGATTACTACCAAGCAACATAAACTAAAAATAATACTGTACAAGAACGACCCAACATTGCCTTGTTATTTTATTGCTTCGGTGTCATGGTATTCGGACATATTTGACGTTCAGGTGACTGTGTATCGTGATAAATTCTTATAATGAGACCAACTAGACGCACTGATTTCTCAAATTTATTTTTGGAATAAAACTCTACACGTTTCGGACAGTTCCTCCGTCCATCACCAGGAGTTTTTCACTGTACGCACAGCAATGGTATATGTCACACAGGCTTGCTGACAGCTTGCGAGCAGGATCAGGAAGGAGTTCCGTCCGTCCTGAGCCTGCCCGCAAGCTGTCAGCATACCGTATGACATATACCATTGCTGTGTGTGCAGTGAAACCCCCCTGATGATGGACGGAAGATCTGCCCGAAACATGTAGTGTTTTATTCGAAAAATAAATTTGAGAAATTAATGCATCTAGTTGGTTTTATTATAAGAATTCGGACATATTTCTACTTAGTCCGGTTTAGCATTAACTTTTTTATTAACAGAATTGACATGATTCTTCAGCACGATTCTTTTTCCATTTTAAAAATATTATTTCTTTCTTTGCATTTAATTTTCTACTTTACAAAAATCTTTACGCCTTTTCCGCAGCGCAAAACGGGTCGTCGGATGGGAAAGTGGCATTTAAGAGTGGAAAAACTTGTGCCTGTCGATGACAGTGCATGACCTATTGATGAATAACCGAACCGTGAAAAACTTTCCAGAGCCATGTCAAAGCGGAATGATGGGTTCGGCCGTGTCAATTGTTGCCTGAAAAATGTCATGGCCTTGCCTGATTGTACATACTGTGGTCTATTTACAGGGCTGCACGGGGGGGGGGGGCATTGACACGTTTCATAATCTCACAAGACCTTTTAGCACTGTGCAATGAGTGCAATTGGCAGATAAGTTTGTGACTTGTCACAATATACCTGTAGTAATACAAGAGGTTATAAGAACTTACAAATCCATATCAAGAGGTTCACAGTTTATATTCTCGGCCAGATGTCTACGATAATCATGCCAGGGAGGGTGAGATGAGCAGAATGCACGGAATGATGAGGAAAGTGCAACAACTTTATTGGCAAAAACTGAAAAGAACAGAAAATTTTGGAGTCTAATTTAATGTTTTGTTGACCGTGCATCGTGATGTATCAGTATAATATGAACCAAAAAGATGCACTGTTTTCTATTAGTTTATTTCAATAATAAGCCTGTACAAGTTTCGAGCAGCCTTACCGCTCATGATCAGGAGGATCAACAAACACAGTGCTATTCACCGTGCAGTTTTCTCCAGTCTCCTATATTTTCCACCCCTTATTTAACTGTACTGATCTTGCAATGAATGGGCATGTAAGTTCTTTAAAGTTTTTTTTTTTGGTGTTTAATTAAATACCGTGGCCCAAACACACGTAGCTGGAGGTACAGCTGCACACAGTTGCAGATTCGACACTAGATGGAGGGAAGTGACCAGCTTCAAGCCCCGACCGTTTTATTCTCGGAGAAACAGCCGTCAGTGTCCAATGGATAAGACCCTGAGCCGATTTTGATGGAGTGCAGGAATAATTTTGGGTCAAATGGGAGTCGAACCCCTATTCCCCAGCCATCCAACCCCTTTTCTAGCCATATAAGTGACGGAACGATTCCTTATTTCTCTGGATATCTGCGGTGTAAAAATTCTTCTTCTGAGCTGTCCTCTTCGTAAGTAAAAACTTCACGTCTGTATTCACATTAATTTCAATTCCGTTCTAAATTGAATGTACAGAAGAAAAATATCAGCTCTTCGGAAATGAGATGTCTCTTACCTTCCTTCCTCTTGTGTAAATCCCATTGTTTGGCCAGGAATAAAATGGCCTCACGCTCTATCGCCCGAGATAGTAACAAGTGCGTATTGATTTGCGCATTAACGTTCAGTGACTTGTGCGCTTCTGCTTCTGGTGAGACTGGGGGCGGATGTGACTTGAACAGTCAGTGGCGGACCCTACAACAAATTGCTTTCGATGCCATGGCTCATACTGTGTTTTATCAGCAACACGAGGGCTGACTATCCTTTCTACTCAGACGGGACTGGTGAAAGGTAGAAAAGGTAAAGTTGGCCTTATACACGCTCTGAAGGCATACAGAAGGAGTGGGGGTTTAGCTACACTCATTCTTAACCTCGGCACTAGATGCGGTGATCAGCCTCTACCCCTGAGGAAAGACCCCGGCACTCAATGAAGAGGGGTATGGGTGATTGGAAGTTCTCAAAAGACACAAATTTTGCCTTTGTTAGGACACAAATCCCAGACCCTCCAGCCCATATTCTGGTCGCTACAATAATTTTGCTATCCCGGCTCATGTTGTATGTTTGGTTTTGGTGTACTTTCTGCACCAATGTTACATTTTTCGTATAAAGGTAAGGACAGAGGAACTTAAATTAAGTTTTGCAACTATGTACGAGTACTTACACAATAACAGAATATAATACGTCCACACACAAATTTAATTCTAGCAATTGTAGATAGCAGCTGCATGTTTCGCTTACTCCAAAGTTATCATCATCAGGCTGTATATCAGAAGTGATAAAGGAAATTAGTGCACAGACACTTAGTGGACGAGGTGTCGGTCGTACACAGATGAATACATGTGTAGGTACTTAAGTTGGTAAAAACTATTTTCAGGTATATAATAAATAGCTTACAAGATTAAAGCAATACGAAACACAATTTTAATACAAAACCTTCGACTAGATCAATATTCGGGCTGGTAAACAATAGAACTCCACCGATCGAATATGAAAGACGCATGTTCCTAACACCGAAAACATACAGTTTTTTGGCGTTTTGTTGTTTGAGCATAGTGCCAATTGCATATATCAGGTACAGTACTAGCGTGAGTATTCAAATAGCTACTCTATCTAACGTCTCGTATATGTGATCTTAACACTTATAACCTGATTATACATTCTGGCGTCACACAAAATATTACACAAATATATCATATAGGCCTATACAAACACCATAATTCGCCGTTACTATAGACACATGTCGCTCATATGAGAACCAACTTTACACCCACGATCGCCCGTACACGTGGCCCGCTATTTACCAGCTCCAATATAGACCTCTTCGAAGGTTTTATATTAAAATTTGTTTTTCATATTACTTTAGTCTTGTACAATATAATTTTTTACTTTAAAAGGCTTTTTTACGAGTTCAAACACATATATATTTATGTAATAATTGTGGTAAGGCCGAGATATAGCGCACTAACTATGTGTCAAACAATTTTCTTTTTATACAGGATGATCAAAAGTCTCTGTGCACCTAACTTCTGTATTGTAATCATCAGGTGCACAGAGCCTTTTTGATCACCATGTAGTTCTGGTGTACATAGTATAAACAACCAACTAGATGCAATAATAACAATTTATTAGTAATTTCAATCTGCTCAACATGTTTCGGGCGTTAATTTCACCCATCCTCAGAAGCACTAGACTGTGTTTACAGTTTATGGTAAAATGCACCGAAGAAGTTGCGTGCTAGTGACAAGGTCACCAGCAGGCACCACTGTTTCGGAATGGTGGTAGACATGACTTCTGAAATTGGCATTATTGGGATGGCGAGTGTAGTGAATGTGACACCGCTTGTTTTGGTAGGCAGGCTAGGGTGCAAAGTTTCAGGAGAAAAGGAGGCAAAATATTTTCTGAAATGTTACCTCGCTGCCAAAATACTCGATCTCACAACACAAGCAAATATGGACACAGTTTTTAATATTCTTTAAATCTCACATTTATAAGTCACGGCTAAATACGAAATTGGCCAGTGTTTGGATCTACCATCTAATGTCGACATCGTCGCCAAAATAAGCAGGTAGGTTTTGGAATCAGATCGTCAAGACACGTGATCGTGCCTTTGTCCAGACACATCCAATCGCAATGTAAGCCATGGGCACACGTCTTCTTGGAGACGGGTCGCTGTAGTGAAGAAATTTTGTGCGGTGGCACCTAATATTTCTGGACACTCAGTATGGAGCTTGGTTAATGTCACCTTTCTGGCGCCTTGAATTTCGAGTCTGCTGCTATATTTTTAGAGAACTGTGTTTATCCCCAAAGTAAGCCACACAGTTCAGATTAAGACTCTTCATAACAATTGTCACCCTACGCACCCGGGCACCGGTGATGTGCGAGCTGTACACGGGTGCCCCGCCACTGATACTTAGCAAAAGCGGTTTTTTTCTCACTTCGCACAAAATGTATAATGGGTCAATTTTATATTTTTCTCGGGATCACATATGTCGGGACACTTAAACATTTATAGTATAGGGTCTATAATACAATAAGACATCCTAATTTTAGGTATTTACAGCAATGTCAGAGAGGATTCCCGCGTTCTGGGACGTGATGTTACCCTTTAAGTTAATGGTTTCCGATATTTCGAAGGAGTGTGTAAGCTTCATCTTCAATGTTTCTCTTCAGCAACATTGAGCCGTTGAAGACGAAGGCCGCGCACACACACACACACACACACACACACACACACACACACGCATTTTCGCTTGAAATGTCGGGACCAATTTACTCAGCTTCTCAGCAACAAATCCCAGAAATCCGGGCTTCAAAATACTATATATTTTAGTTAGTACCTTTGTAAATATTTCGAAAGATGGTACAAAAAATCAAACTTTTATAGTGTTTTAGAGAAAACAACACGTCGTCCAGGTTGTCAGGAAAATTAAATAATTCATGAAACACTAAATTATAAAACTTTTGGCCACACTTTCTGTCGCTTATTTAGCGACGTTTTCCAATGTAATTTAGATACTGTCAGAGTCGAAGGTGGATGAATAAATGTAAATATTCAGCATCTGTGGAATAACAAATCTTAGTAGGCTTACTTGTATAGGTTTTAGCTTTATATAGCCAGTACTGTTTTTCTTTATTAACCAGAACATGTCAATATTAATTCATCAAAACGCTGCCAAACGGTTTCAAATCACTTTCGATATAAGAAATTTCATTTTATATCTGATCACATAAAGCTTATTTCAAAGGAAGTAAAGTGGCCGAGGCGTGAAGCTAGTCCCTCATTCCATCTAGTGTCTAGACTGAGAATGATTGGTAACTAATTTTACCCCATACATTTTTTCGGGGGGTGCACATGGACAAGTGCTCTTTTATTTTTATATGAAGACTATTCAATACAATTCATTTTCTCTGCAAGCGCAAAAGTATGACTTTTGTTTTGTAGTAACATTACAGTATTATGACCAAACTTTTCAAGAATTTACTGTACGCACTTGCAGAAAAGTGTGGGTCGGGCAGCTCAGTCGGTATAGCGACTGAGCTACGGGCTGGACGGTCCGGGATCGAATCCTGGTGGGGACGAGATTTTCCACCCGTCCAGACCAGCCCTGGGGCCCACCCAGCCTCCTGTACAATGGGTACTGGATCTTTCCCGGTTGTAAAGTGCGGCCGGGGCGTCCTGCTGAACACTCACCCCCTTTTAGTGCCGCGGTCATGGAAGAGTAGAGCTATACCTCTACCCACCCTTTGGGCCACACCGGGCCTGTAACGGGAACACTTTCCCTTTTACTTGCAGAAAAGGGGCGCCGTCAAAATTCAATCATTATACTAAACTGAAAGATTATTGTGTGTCTATTATGTGTCCCACATTTGTATATCGAGGTAGTTTTGTTCTATCTGTCACAGGAAAGAGAGTGACGTAAATGATTTACAACTTTCGTAGGAAAGAAAAGATACAAGACCCCAAAAAAAACATTGACCTAATTTTCTTCAACAAAAATAACAATAGGGTTTTGTTGAAAACATTAATATATTTCTGTTCTTATGATTCCGTTATTCCAGAGGCATTTACATCCTTCACTATACGCAGCTGATTAAGACAGAGTTTGGTTTTTAGGGTCAACATTAAACTTTTCTGCAGAGTGTAAAAATAATCATAGTTTGCAAAGCCAAGCAGCTTTTATTGCATAAGGATGCAATGTTCGGTTTTAAAGACTGTGAGAACTGTTAAAAGTTTTATAGTAAAAATATTATAACACAACGAATTTAATTTTCCACAAATGATGTCGAACTTACTGACGTGATCTTCACGTAGGAATTGATATAAATTTCATTAAAAATCAATTGACATCTCCAGGAAGTCGTAGTATAAAATACTTATTTTGATATTCCAATTAATTATTTAGTCTGAAACTTTCTCCGATACTGTTTAGGTGAATAAAAGAAGGAAGAATTTACAGTGTTTGTGAAGTAGAATTTATCATCCCTATTTCAACACCGGGTCTGCAAATTCGCAATGAATGCCTAATCCATCTTGTGTTGGACATAACAATATAATATAAGCCCATCTTATAACAAAGCCAATTAGATGCACTAATTTATCAAATTTATTTTTGGAATAAAACTCTACATATTTCGGATAGTTTCTCTGTCCATCATCAGGAGTTTTTCACTGTACACAGAGCAGGATCAGGACGTTCCGTCCTGATCCTGTTCGCAAGCTGTCAGCAAACCTGTATGACATAAACCATTGCTGTGTGTACAGTGAAAAACTCCTGATGATGGACAGAGGAATTGTCCGAAATATGTAGAGTTTTATTCCAAAAATAAATTTGATAAACTAGTGCACCTATTTGGTTTTATTATAAGAATTTTTCACGATGTACGGTCACCTGAACGTCAAATAATATAAGCCATGAATATATCTGGTAAACTTTTAAATTGAATTTGAATAATGGTGTATGCAATGGCGCAGTTTTTTAGGGACTGCGCTACAAGCAGGAAAGTCGCAGTTTCGATTCCCGATGGAGTTATCGGGATTTTTCATTGACTTAGCCCTTCAGGCTGCACTATGGCCCTGGAGTCGACTCCGTCTGTAAATAAGTACCAGAGATGTCTCCTGGGGTAAAGGCAGCCAGTAGGTAGGGCCGACAACTTTACCACCTTCACGTGCCGACTGTCCAGAAATTCTGGGAGGCCCAGCCTCTTGGAACCCTAAGGGCCTGTCCAAGCCTGTAATGAGGAAGATTTACCTTTTATCTTCTACGTTTGAATAATATGTTTTAGCTTTTGATTTTGTAAATATTAAGCGCTTCACCATGCTACTTTCCCTTTGTGACATCAGACAATTTAATAGCCCGTAATGGCAGTACGTGAACCAGTGGGATTATGAAAGCTACTTACAGAACCCTGCAACATATAAGAAAGAGAAAATCAGAAAGATGAGGAAGGGACTTAGTGATCGGGCTTGCGTGTTCAAAGGATCCTGAAAGGTAAGCCGACGGTAGCATAACTACTGGCAGGGTATCCCATGCCGGACAGGTCAAAGGTAATGACCCAGAAGAAAAGAGATATCCTGGTCCTGCAGGTTGGGGTTTGGGCGTGGAAAAGACAACCTCGCCAAGTAAAAAGGTTTATGTCGAATAAAAATCTGAGAGATGCTTCTGATGGGAATAGAAGAATGGAGGCAGACGGAGTCAGGTTCCAAAAGAGACTGCAGCGCCATACGTAGGCGGATGGAATTAAATTATTATAAAACTGTTGAATCTAATGTTTCATTATTTGCCATTAGACCTTGTCCGAAGACCACTCACTTCAGTTTACGTCAAAACAATTTTCTTCTTCTTTAATATTATTAACTGGAAATTCCAGATCGTGGTGCGGAACATCCACAAAGTGGGCAGGTCGAACAGTACATAGAAAGCAATAATCGTGTATTAATTTTTTGTAGGGGGGAGGGAGAAACTGTTGCACTTACTCAAATCTGGAGGCCAATACTTAAGTAGTATAGAAGGCTGGCGTAGAGTATTTTTAGAGTTTCGAAGGATTGCAGTTTTGACCAATTTCCTGCAGATGAAGTTGGGTTTATGAGATCCTCATCCTGTCTGCTTGTGCCCTTTTCAATTTTAAACCATTTGATCAGTTTACACAAAATTTGACATGAGAATAATGCCACTATATCCACCACATAGTAAAGATTCTTAATTTCCTATAGCTAATAAAACAACATGGCGTACGCGCGAAGTTGAGAGATGGGAACAAGTCTTAGTTCTACTGAATGTACGGTACTGATTTGACATATATCTTCGATGATAATCTGTTTTCGACTCTTGTTGTAGAATGTAAGCTAACATAATATTGGCCTTGCGAAAAATGTCTTAACCTTATGGTCTGATGGTGGCCCAGAACTGCGGGAGCAGGAGGAAACGAAAAGTGGCAATATAAAATCAACGACGCCTATAACAATGCAGACGTTTCGAAATCGAGGAGTAATCTTTTGGGAACACTTCAGAATAAGCCTGAAGAAGCCAGATTCATATGGAATTGTCAGTAAAATTAGACTCCTAAATCGACGCCAACGTCGAAATTAGCTCAGATTTAGGCCACGAAATTTGTTATGAGGACATTGCAAAGGAAGACAGGCACATGTCTGCGAGATGTAGAAACTAAAAAAAATTAAGTCAATTGAAAGTAACGCTGCGCACCAACCAACACCAAGATAACTTGATCTACAATGTTACCAAACCTACATTTATCTAAAAGTCATGCAAATCCTGCCGACTGATGCAGTGTGAAGCAACACGAACCAGCATATCTGGAGACAATATGTAAACAATATCAGATTTATGCAGCCGCGCACGCGAAGAAATCAACGAATGAGAACATTAATGCAAAGAAATATTTTTCTGAGCAGATGCTTCGGAATCAAAGAATGGTTTGTCGAATTCGTATCGAAAAGGGAAGAAAGACGACGTCGACACCTTAACCAAGGCCAGCGACGAGGTTGGGTGTGTTAATGGCTAGGTCATCGGGACGTAATAATGGCAGTATACTGACATAAGCTCATGTGGCTACGACGCCTGAAATTTAAAAGGAATACAAACTTAATTTCGTAATTTATGTAAATATTAAATCACCAAAAACACCGCGCGTCAATATTTCTTTACGTTCCTGCGCATGTTATATTTCGGTGACTCAATTCCCCTCTTATTGGATCCCTTTAATAAGCGGAATTTCTGCCTCAACTCGCCTTTGTCTATCACAACAGCCAGAATAACCGCTATAAAAGTTACAGCATTATTAAATTTGTCCGCTCTGCTACAGGCGGGTTAGACTCTTCCAACTAATTGAATTGATTAGTTGGAAAAAGCAACATTACCGCGTTTCAGCCTTTGGAAATACTGCTCTTCCAGCCCACAGATTTTATTGCTTGGCTGTGGTTAATTATTTTTTTAAATTCAGAATCTACAGCCATTTACAAGTTTTTTCTGCCTATTACTTTCTTTCGGACAGTCTATAGTCTGTCCCCTTTAAATAGAAGGGGCACACGAACCCTCCTACCACGTCAAGGTAGCAGTCCATGAGGAGGGTCCGCCCATTCCGAATCCGGGGGGGGGGGGGGGGGGAGGGGGCATCTCACCTCACCAGGAGGAAAATAATTTTTTTTTAGAGGGAGAGGGGTGCCTCCTCCCCAACCCAAAATCAAACAAAAAA
>Ga0123352_10022384_pt1 | contig 10080 bp, 8 predicted proteins | sample TergutLab28metaG_FD_89700 | JGI IMG/M metagenome (GOLD analysis project Ga0123352, IMG submission 89700) | Labiotermes labralis P1 segment gut microbial communities from Petit-Saut dam, French Guiana - Lab288 P1 | ecosystem: Host-associated > Arthropoda: Insects > Digestive system > Gut ...
ATATAGATAAAATATTTCTTACGCATGAACACATGGATCACATAGTTGGTATTATAGAACTTATGAGTCACAAAACAATAGGTTCTATATATACAACGATTGGCTTAGAACCCCATGCTTATTTTGCGAACATTTTCTTAGAAAAGGCAGAGTATTATGGAATACCTGTAAACTTTATTTATGGACCGAGGCGTTTTTCTATGAATGGTTTTTTTATAGATTTATTACATCCTTCAAGGTACACAACTTTCGATTCGATTAATGAAACATCTTTAGTTTTTCGCCTTGTATATGGTGATACAAGTTTTCTTCTAGCTTCAGATATATATGCAAATGGAGAAAAAGAAATAATGGCAAGTGGTGTTATGATTGAATCAGATGTTTTACAAGTAGGACATCATGGCTCTAGAACCTCATCTTATATCGGATTTTTAGAGGCTGTTAATCCTAGTATTGCTATAATTAGCGCTGGACGTGGCAATTTTTATGGGCATCCACATGATGAAATACTTGAAAGACTGTCTGACTTAGGCATCTCTATATATAAAACAAAGAACGAAGGAACGATAACAGTGAAAACGAATGGGAGAGAGGTAGAAATAAGGTGAAAGAATTAAGAGATGATTTAAAAAATAAAACTTTTGCTAGTATATATGTTTTTTTTGGCGAGCCTTATTTAAAAAAGCATTATGAAATGCAATTTAGAAAAGCTGCAGGTGAAGAAGTGGTCGATATTTTAGTAGAACCTTCTACTGAGAAAATAAAAGAGCTTGCTAATGCTATATCTTTTTTTGGTGCTAATCGGTTAATTGTTGTTCGTAATAGTGGCTTTTTTGGTAAAAAGAATGCAGAGGAATTGTTAGATTTAAAACCTGCTAATACAATAATTTTCATAGAAGAGAATATCGATAAACGAACAAAATTTTTCAAATATGTGAAAACCAATGGCAAAATTTGCGAATTTGAAATACCGACAGAAAGTGATTTAATTAAATGGCTATTAGCTTTAGCTAAGAAGCGTAAAAAAGAAATTTCTCCTACTGTTGCTAGATATTTTGTCCAAACTGTGGGTACAGATATGAATATGCTAGAAAATGAATTTGAAAAGCTTTTAGCATATAGTGAAGGGGTGATTTCAGAAAAACATATAGATGATGTTTGTACGAAAAGTATCGAAGCAAAAATATTTGCCATGTTAAAAGCAGTTGGTGAAAAGAAGCCTGCTATAGTTTTAAAAGAATATGAATTATTAATTGCAGAAAAAGAAGAGCCTTTAAAAATCCTTTCTATGGCTGTTAGGCAAATACGATTAATTTTAAGAGCAAAATCATTATCACAAAAAGGTTTGGCAAATGATGCTATAGCTAAAAAAATGTCTGTTTTACCTTTTGTTGTTCGTGAATGTTTAGGACAAGCTAAGAATTTTAAATATAATTCATTAATTGCAGCAATGAATGAAGCTGCTTTACTAGATGCAAACTTAAAACAAGGTAAAGTTCCAATGAAAGAAGGAGTAGAGCTGTTTTTGACTAAGTTTGCTATAGGAGGATTTTGAAAACACTTTGCTTTTGATAAGATGCGATGTTTCCTTATAGTTTAAAAAATAATTATTTGTTGCGTAGATTGGTAATATGTGATATAATATGATATATACAGTTTTTTGAATAAGGAGGGCATTATTAATGAGATTTAAATATGTAACTTCGTATGATTAGGTTAAAAAAGCAGGTATAGTATATTTAATTCATAGTAGTTGGAACGATTATTCTTATCGTACAACTTTTTTTGCATATTATAAGCGGTCAGAAACTGAGCGACAAAGACATGAAAAAGCGTGACATTCAAGATGTCGCCAGAATAAGTGCCAGCACCATGTCAAAGCTCAATCGTGGCATGAATATGCAGACCGATGTGCTTGTTCGGACTTGTCGTGTGCTGGAATGTGATTTTTCGGATATTATGGAGATTGTGCAAATAGAGTGGGAGGATAAAAATGTCAACAAATAACACAGCCACACTTGGCTTCGAAGAACAAATATGGAAAGCCGCAGACGTTCTACGTGGCAATATGGATGCTGGTGAGTATAAGCACGTTGTTTTGGGACTTATATTCTTAAAATATATTTCTGATAAATTTGATGAGCGTTATCAAGAATTGCTTGCTGATGATGACGATGCAGAGGATAGAGATGCGTACACCGAGGTAAATGTGTTCTTTGTGCCGCCATCGGCTCGTTGGAGTGCAATTGCTGAGTCTGCTCGCAAAGAAGAAATTGGCACGGTCATTGATAATGCAATGAGAGCTATTGAAAAAGAAAATAAACGCCTTAAAGATATTTTGCCAATGAATTATGCACGTAGCGAACTTGATAAACGTCGCTTGGGTGATGTTGTTGATATTTTCACCAACATAAAAATGATAGAACATGGTACAGATAAGGATATTCTCGGGCGCACATACAATATTGCTTAGCCAAGTTTGCCGAACAAGAGGGCAAACGGGCTGGTGAATTTTATACGCCCTCGTGCGTGGTGCGGACACTTGTTGAGGTTTTACAGCCGTTTTCTGGCAGAGTATACGACCCTTGTTGCGGCTCTGGCGGGATGTTTGTGCAGTCCAGTGATTTTGTTAAAAACCACGCTGGCAATATCGGCAATCTTTCCATTTACGGACAGGATGCAAACCCGACAACCCACAAAATGGCTATTATGAACCTAGCCATCCGTGGCATTGAAGCCGACCTCGGCGGCTATAACGCTGACACTTTCCATAATGACTTACATCCAACCCTAAAAGCTGATTTTATAATGGCTAATCCGCCATTTAATCTGTCTGACTGGAACGGCGGCTCTTTGAATGATGATAAACGATGGGAGTATGGTTTGCCACCATCGGGTAATGCAAACTTTGCGTGGATACAGCATATGATATACCGCCTAGCACCTAATGGAAAAATGGGCGTGGTGCTGGCTAATGGCTCTCTGTCCTCCCAAAGCGGTGGCGAAGGAGATATTAGGCGCAAAATTATTGAAGCAGATTTGGTTGAGGGTATTGTCGCAATGCCCACACAGCTATTTTTTACAACTCAAATTCCTGTGTCGCTGTGGTTTATTAGCCGCAATAAAAAGCAAAAGGGCAAAACCTTATTTGTAGATGCTCGCAAGATGGGAACAATGGTGAACCGCCGCTTGCGTGAAATGACTATGGAGGATATTGCCAAAATTGCGGACACTTTCAAGGCTTTTAATGATGGTACGCTTGAAGATATAAAAGGCTTTTGTGCCGCTGTTACCACGGAGGATATCGCCAAACAAGACTTTATTCTGACCCCTGGTCGATACGTGGGTATTGAGGAACAAGAAGATGATGGGGAGCCATTTGATGAGAAGATGGCACGGCTGACAAGGGAATTATCTGAGATGTTTAAGCGGTCGCATGAGTTGGAGGATGAGATTCGGGAGAGATTGGGGGCGATTGGGTTTGAAGTTTAATTTTGGTGGCAATTTGGTCGTTTTTAACGAAAGGAACATTCACAATAACAATCTTATCTTGATAAAGATAGGAGAAAATCAGGTTACGACTAGAGAAGTTAAGGCGCACGCAAGGAATCTTATCAATTTCTTGAATAATGCACTTGAAGTCTTATCTATTGGTGATGAAAAATACGAGCGGTATTCAGCGGCACTAAACGTTCTTACCTCATCAATGGAAATATTCAGCTCTAAAGTTCCAGAAAAACTGACTGTTGAAGCTGGCAAAATTACAATTGATGTTGTTCGTGAGATTGCTTTAATGTCTGGGCAGCTTGATGACTTTGGGAAGAAGGCTGTGAAATCTGCTGCTTTTGTTGCTAAATTATTTTTGGATAGCATGGAAGTCAAAGGCAAGGGTGGTACAAATGAATAAATGGAAACTTGTTAGGGCGGCTGATTTTATAGATTTTAACCCGAGGGAAAGTCTTTCGAAGGGAACACGAGCAAAGAAAGTGGGTATGGAGCGGTTGCAACCTTTTGTGAGGGATATTCCTTCATACGAAGTAGCTACATTTAACGGTGGATCAAAATTCCGCAATGGCGACACTCTTATGGCTAGAATAACACCCTGCCTTGAAAACGGAAAGACTGCCAAAGTTGATATATTGGAGGATGGCGAGGTTGGGTTCGGCTCAACCGAATTTATTGTGCTTAGAGAAAAGACGGGTGTTAGCAATAAGGATTTTATTTACTATTTGGCGATGAGTCCGATTTTGCGTGAAAAGGCGATAAAATCAATGGTTGGAAGCTCTGGCAGACAACGGGTTCAGCAAGGTGTATTGAACGACATCGAATTTTATGCTCCGCCGCTTGATGAGTAAATAGAAATCGGGCGAACATTGCGAGCTTTGGATGACAAAATAGCTAATAATACAGCGATAAATCATCATTTAGAGCAGATGGCACAGGCGATTTTCAAGTCGTGGTTTGTGGACTTTGAGCCTTGGGGAGGTGTTATGCCGAGTGATTGGCGGGAAGTTCCACTTGGCGAAGTTATGGAAATAAGTACGAAAGCACTCAATCCGCAATCCTGTCCCGATACAATTTTGGAACATTACAGTATCCCCGCTTTCGATGAAACACGCTTGCCCATATTTGAGTTGGCATCTGAAATCAAGAGCAATAAATACTTAGTTGATAAAAACAGTTTCTTGATTTCCAAACTCAACCCAGTCACCAAGCGCATTTGGCGTCCATATTGCATCAGTGAATACGCTGTATGCTCGACAGAATTTATTGTGTACCGTGCTAAAAATCCAAAACACAAAGATTTTTACTTCTCTGTTGTTGATAGTCAAGCATTTACGGATTTTCTGTTGGCTCACGTCACAGGGTCAACTGGTAGTCGGCAACGTGCAATACCGAGCGACACACTTTCATTCCCGATTGCAACACCAACAAACGAAATAATCGAGGATTTCTGCGAAAAAGTGGCATCCAGTTACGCACTTTTGGAACAGAACCACCTTGAGAATCTGAAACTTCGGCAAATGCGAGATTCACTTTTACCCCGACTCATGTCCGGCGTGTTGTCCGTTTCCGAAGTCACCGCTAAATGATGATTTAACACCCTTATTTCGCAAGAAATAGACAAGCTATTGTTACAAATAAAGCAAAAATAAAATGTAAGGGGAAATATTTATGAAATTAACATGGGACTGCGTGAAGCCGCATTTTGAAAAAGACTTGGTTTGGGTTGATGCCTTTGAAATGCATTGGTATCAATATATATGGAGTATTTTAGATGAAGCAAATCTAACGATATGTAATTCGCTGGCAGAAAAGATAGCTGTATATGGCCGAATGTTTGCAATAGTTAGGATATACAAAGAGTTTTGTGGGTATGCCTTTGACGAACATTCAGATTTTGAGATATTCTTTGATGAAGTAGCCGAAGATGAGAATAGCGAAGAGATTCGTGATAAAATAAGCGAATTAATCGAAGACTTTGATTTTGTGTATACAATTTTTGAAGTTTTGAGTGAGAGGTTGGGCAGAAATGCAACGTATTATTCTTTATGGCTTACTCGTCCAGATGTTCTTGGGCGTGAGATTGAAACTTACAAAGAATATGTCGGTGCATTGGAAGATGAGAATTATGTCGATTTTATGAACGGCTTATCGACTCCAAAATTAACATCTTATGAATGGATTTCTGAATATATGCGAGGTGAGTAATTATGACATTCACCGAAGCCAATTTTGAAAACGCCGTACTGGAGCTATTCCGTGACACTTTGGGTTATAATCACATCTACGCCCCGGAACTAACCCGTGATTACTCCGAGCCGTTATATATGGATGAGTTGCTACCAGCCCTGCGCCGAGTGAACCCGACCCTGCCAGAAGCTGCCATCACCGAGGCGGTTTATAAGTTGCGCAATTTTGGAGGTGGTTCGTTTAAGCAGAAAAATGTCCAGTTTATGAAATGTCTCCAAAACGGCGTAACTATTGACTTTCATGACGGCAAAGAAAAGCGGTCGCATTTGGTCTATTTGGTAGATTATCAGAATATGAACAATAACACATTTACCATCGCTAACCAATGGACAATTACGGAGAATAGCGAGAAACGCCCAGATGTGATTGTTTTCCTAAATGGCATCCCTGTTGTTGTGGTTGAGCTTAAATCTCCCTCTCGTGAAAACACCGATGCGAGCGAGGCATTTTTGCAATTGCGGAATTATATACACGAAGTGCCGTCTTTATTTATGTATAATGCCTTTTTGGTTATAAGTGATATGTCTATGTCCAAGGCTGGCACAATTACCGCTGACGAAGGACGTTTTATGCAATGGAAAACAACGGATGGCAGTTATGAAAGCACTCAATATGCGGATTACAATGTGTTTTTTGAGGGAATCTTCGATAAAGTCCGATTTTTGGATATAATCAAAAACTTCATCTGCTTTTCTGGCGAACATAAAATTCTTGGTGCATATCACCAATATTTTGCTGTTCGCAGAGCGGTAGAGTCCACTGCAAATGCCACAATCACAGATGGCAAAGGTGGTGTTTTTTGGCATACGCAGGGTAGTGGAAAATCTTTGTCGATGGTGTTCTATGCCCAGCTTTTGCAAAGTACCTTAAACTCACCAACCATCATTGTTTTGACTGACAGAAACGACCTCGATGACCAACTTTTCGAGCAATTCACCAAATGCGCTTCATTCCTACGCCAAGAACCCGAACAAGCCGAAAGTCGTGAAAATTTGCGAGAAAAACTGGCTGGCAGAGAGGCAAACGGAATTATTTTTACGACAATACAAAAAATTGAGGATTATGATGCGCCGTTGTCTGAACGCAGAAATATTATCGTTATGGCAGACGAAGCCCATCGTTCCCAGTTTGTTGATGAAAAAGTAACCGAGAAGGGCGAAATCAAAAAATCACTTGGACTTATGTTGCGGGAGAGCTTGCCAAATGCTACCTACATAGGCTTTACGGGTACGCCTATATCCAGTAAAGACCGCTCCACTATGGAAGTTTTTGGCGATTATATCGACATTTACGATATGACCCAAGCTGTAGAAGATGGCGCAACACGCCCTGTGTATTACGAAAGTCGTGTTATTCACCTTAAACTGGAGGAGGATATTCTGCGGCTTATTGATGCTGAATACGACATAATGGCAAACAATGCCGATGAATACGCTATCGATAAAAGCAAGAAAGAACTCGGAAAAATGGAATCCATCCTCGGCGCACAGCAGACTATTGATGCGCTGTGTGGCGATATTATTGAACACTATGAGGATAGCCGCCAATATGAACAAACTGGCAAGGCCATGATTGTGGTATATAATCGTGCAATTGCTATGAAAATATATGACACACTTTTACAGCTTCGTCCAGAATGGGCTGAAAAAGTGGGCGTTGTTATGACTGAGAGCAATAAAGACCCAGAGAAATGGCGGGGTATCATAGGCAACAAACGCCGCCGTGATGAAATGGCTAAGAAATTCAAAAGCAAGGATGACCCGCTCAAAATCGCCATCGTTGTTGATATGTGGCTGACTGGTTTTGATGTGCCGCATCTTGCCACTATGTATGTTTATAAACCCATGTCTGGGCATAATTTGATGCAAGCCATCGCCAGAGTTAATCGTGTGTACCAAGATAAAGAAGGCGGTTTGGTTGTGGATTATGTCGGCATAGCCTCGGCATTAAAGCAAGCTATGAACGACTACACTAACAGAGATAAAAATAATTATGGCGATACTGACGTAGCCAAAACTGCCCTCCTAAAATTTATTGAAAAGTTAGAGGTTTGCCGTGATTTATTCCACGGTTTCGACTATGCAGAATTTATGAGCAGCACCGCCACAGACGGCACTCGTGCCAAAGCAATTACAGGCGGCGTAAACTTCATGGCTGAAATAGAGAACGAAAAACAGCGTGAAGCATTTATCAAAGAGGCCATGCTGCTACGCCAAGCGTTATCGCTTTGTCGTTCATTAGTTACAGCCGAACAACGATTTGAGGCGGCCTATTTTGAAACCGTCCGTACTTTGCTAACTCGTATCACAGGCGAAGGTAAGCCCTTATCGCTGAAAGAAATAAACGCCCGCATCAATGAATTATTAAAGGCAAGTATAAAGAGCGAAGGCATAATAAATTTGTTTTCCGATATTGACACGGATTTTTCTCTGTTCGACCCAAAATTTTTGGACGAAATCTCCAGAATGAAGGAACGCAATATCGCTATAGAAATGCTGAAAAAGCTCCTTGCTGAACAAGTGTCACTCTATCGCAAAACTAACATTGTAAAAAGTGAGAAATTTTCTGATATGCTGGCTCGTGCTATGAAAGCATATATAAACGGTATGATTTCTAATGAGGAAGTTATTGCGGAATTAATGCGAATGGCGAAAGAAATGGCAAACGCTCATGCTGAGGGCGATGCTCTAGGTTTAAGCACAGAAGAATTGGCTTTTTACGATGCTTTAACACGCCCACAGGTTGTCAGAGACTTCTATGAGAATGATGTGCTTGTAGAAATGACCCGTGAGCTTTCCGAGATGCTACGCAAAAACCGCACCATCGACTGGCAGAAAAAAGAATCTGCCCGTGCAGGAATGCGGCGTTTGGTTAAAAAGCTACTCAAGAAATACAAATATCCACCAGAGGGCTTGGATGATGCTATAGCCATCGTTATAGGGCAATGTGAAATGTGGGTGGATATTTAAAGAATGTTCTGTTTGCGTAGCTTTTGGTGCTCGCCAAAACATTTTTTAACTTACCCCTTGACATTATTTATCAGAGGATAAAGCCAATGGCAAGCTATTGCTAACCAAGTGATACAGCGATTTTGACGAACTCACAGCCCCGATGCTCCATGAATTTATAGAAAAAGTGGTTGTGCATGAGCGTGTAAAGAGCCGACAGATACGACAATGACGGAGCGAACAGCAGACGGCAGAGAGGAAGTCACACCACCAAGCACCACCACCAAAACTACAGCCAAAGAACCACCAAAACAACTATACGTTGCTAGAGGGTCTAGCTTTGAAGTGCTGGGCGAATACCTAAAGCAACAAAGTACCAGAACCAACGAAACAATAACCCTAACCTAACATAGACATAGAAAATAGCGATTGTTTGAAAACCGCCGTTCTCTTTTGGGAGTCCATATCAACTATTGTTCCTGAGTCGGTGAGGCAACCATATAAGCATCGTGATTCGGAATATTTAGCAAGCATTGATTTCTTGCGTCCGATTCATGTAAATTCTAATGACGATGCAGTTGTTGGCATAGAGGAAGATATTTTAAACACAATGTTTACGCCATCATTTTTTGCCATGCTATCTAATCCTCGACACATGAGAAATTATGGGATTTTCCATGAAAAAATGTCATATCGCTTACGAGAAATGCTCGAAAGCGGGATACACGTTGAAAAGCTGTCGTGGGAGATAAGACACAGATTACAAGAATGCGGAGATGAATTTGACCGTGATGACATGTTTTACATGGATGATAGCTTTGCTTATTTATATATGGTTACGTTAGCTAATAAAATATGTGAAAAGCGCTCAATTGCCTTGGTTGCTTCTGATGTTCAGTCAGAAAGCGTTGCTAACATGTTAAGGTTGGACAACCAGCTACCACTACCGATTGACCGTGGGGGTCGTCGGTTGTTTCACAGAAATCGTGATTTTTGTAGAGAGCGACATTATGAACAGGGCATAATGTTAGATTTGATAATTAATGGTTTGCGAATTTCGCCAGATGTGCCTTTGATTGATATTGTAACATTCAAGGAACATCACAAGGATGAGCTTAGAGCTTTTCGGGTGCAACTTAACAAATTAGTACAAGGTGTTCCCCAAGACCAACCCTTGGAGGCAATTCAGCAAACAGTAAGAGATATATACGACAATGAATTTTTGAGAGAATATAACGAACTCACAAAGGCATTAAAAAGCTCGAAAATAAAATGGTTTGCGGATAGTCTCGTTAAAAGGTCTGCGGTAACTGCCCGTGATACAGGAATACCGCTGAAACTAGGAGCTAATATGCCACAAGACTTACTGGCTGGAGCA
>Ga0123352_10022389_pt1 | contig 10079 bp, 9 predicted proteins | sample TergutLab28metaG_FD_89700 | JGI IMG/M metagenome (GOLD analysis project Ga0123352, IMG submission 89700) | Labiotermes labralis P1 segment gut microbial communities from Petit-Saut dam, French Guiana - Lab288 P1 | ecosystem: Host-associated > Arthropoda: Insects > Digestive system > Gut ...
GCCCCCTGTAGTATGTGTGGAGCCCCCTGTAGTATGTGTGGAGCCCCCTGTAGTATGTGTGGAGCCCCCTGTAGTATGTGTGGAGCCCCCTGTAGTATGTGTGGAGCCCCCTGTAGTATGCTCGGCGTGTGATAACTACGTTAAAAAAAACCAGGCAGTCCAGCAAAACTTTTATTTATTGATAAAACATAACTCTTTATTTTTATGAGCAGAATGTATAAACTTCAGTTTAAAAGGTCACTATCAGTCTACATTCACAAAACTGAAACGTGCAGCTTTTATTGTAAAAAACAAAGAATTTTGTTTTGTCAATAAGTAGAAAATGTGTTTAACCTTTCGCCTTTAATGAAAGAATCATATTAAAAGAGACACTCTGTCACTTCTCAAGAGAGTACGTGCATAATTTTTAATGACTCATAATCAGTTCTCAACACTTTCGGCTTACTTGGCGGTTACTTCTTAGCGGAACGCTTCTATAACAGCCGTGTAAGCATACACTCAGGCCCATAATGACATGTGTTAATGCAAACTGCCAAATGCAAGTTCCGGTGTGTCACTAATTATACTGATAATTTTTATTTCGTATACACATACACTTTACAAAATGGATGCATTTTGACGTACTATGAATCGTTGCCCAATATTCTGACAAAATAAATGTGAGAAATTGCTCAACAGATTGTGATATAAAATATGAAACATGAAGTATAAAATGTTGAAAATCACTGAATACACTCAATTGCTATATATTGCGGGGGGGGGGGGCTGTGTACTTTTAAAACATGCAGAGGAACTTCGTTATTTAGAAATTACGACCAACACAGGTAACGGCGTGCGATTAGCTCTTAAGTGTTAACGGATCATAAACCACAAATTCAGAGGGATGCATTGTTAGTTACGCCTGTAGTTATACGTCAAACATGCAATTGGAATTTGCATATATTTCATGTGCACTGTGTGTATCAGGGTAACATTTGAGCCAACTTAATGAGTTCTGTTCACTTACGGACAGCCTGAGAGCCATTTGCTCCAAATCATATATTCAGTACAGAACATCTTCACCGTTTGCGTTTCTCCTTTCGTCCTTCAAATAATGAACTGTGTATTTGCATACGCTGCAGTCGCTTCGTGCAAATTACTAGCCCTAACAACAGCCCTGTTCCGAAGTACAGGACTACTTCTTGCCGTGAGCTACAGAGACCGTTGCAGTAACAGGTCGTGTCAAGCACAAACACGTAAGAATTGCACTTCTCGTTTGAGAACACAGAGGTGAGGAATGTTTTTAAACCTTCTGGAGAATAGCATGAGGATAGAGGAGAAGGCTGCATAATGAGAAATATCGTTATTGATATTGTTCACCGGCTATTATGATTTTCAGATCGCGGAGGATGAAATTTCCAGGGCGTGAGGGAGGCGACGGTTCAGTACAGTTACTTAGAGAACTTGAAGGGGAAATGTGACTTGTGGAACATGGGCGTCGATGGAAGAATATTGCTAGCACGTATCTTCAAATCGTGGTAACACTGCGTTAAGTTTAAGCACTACTACTGCCGTGTGGTGTTTTTATATTTGCAGTAAGATTTGAGTTCAACTGTGCGGTATCAAGGGCTTTGGCACATTGACTGTGGTGTATTGTTATATTAGTGTAATTGATGGAAGTGCTGTAAGAACGTTTTGTTATCTTATGAATGTACATACGTGTATTTTAGTCGACATATGCATTAACTTAGTCCTACAGATGCAATATGGACAAATTAATATAAAGATCTGATGCCTGTAACGTGTTATTTTATTGTACAAAATGTGTATACGATGCAAGATATCAGAACAAGGAGAATTATCATCAGCCTAATTATGTAATTTAATAGGCAAAAAAGAAGTTGGAAAACCTAGAATTAGATGGAAACGCCGAATAGGAAGAGTCTGGAACCTCTTATGCGAGTAACACAGAATTCGAACTTCGGAAGACCTACGTAGGTTATTCGGAAATTAAGTACCGTCTGCGCATATATCTCGCGCATCCTCAAGACTGTCTCTTTGCGCACGTGCAGTGACTTCCTCTGGCAATTGAGAAGCCACAGACTCCATTTCATGAAATTCATATTATGTTTATGTTTGTTCCTGCGCGTTAAACATGTTTAAGACAATTGAAGGTGCCGCCGACTGTGAAATACGGTCTGTAATTCGTGTTTTGAACGCTAGGAATGTGCTACCAAGTGAGATTCATCACCAGATCTGCCAAGTGTATGGTGACAATGCGATGAGTGATAGCATGATTAGGAAATGGGTTCGGATGTTCAATGAAGGACGAGAGAACGTGCACGATGAGGCTTGAAGTGGGCGTCCATCTTTGGTGAATGATGATTTGGTGCGTAAGGTCAACGAAAAGTGCGTGACGACAGACTTTTACAGTTTCTGATCTGTCCCTGCACTTTCCTCCGATTTCAAGAACTCTACTCTATGACATTGTCAGTAGTCATTTGGGGCGCAGGCGGACGCATTCTGTGAGGAGGGTACACAAAAACTTGTGCCCCGCTACGATAATTGCCTCAATAATGGCGGCGAATATGTGGAAAAATAGTTTGAAGAATGTAGAATCTGATAACAGTAACATTTTGTATGAAACATTACTCGAATTTTTTTTTACAGAGAAACGATACTTACTTTCTGAATAAGCCTCGTAAGTGTACATCAGTTTTAAACATCAAAACGTTTATAAGTTAAAATTAAGAATGTTCCTCTCCTCGACTTTCCGGTATGTTGACTGCAGTTGCGACAGAAGTGGCAGAGCACAGCCTCAAAACTCTCTATATAAGTTACGGAAATGACGATAATTGAGCCATATACTTGTGTGTGTGTGTGTGGGGGGGGGGAGGGAGGGGTGTTGCACAGTGTGTGTATGAATATTAGCTTACAGTTAGTTTCAAAAGAAGCACATTGACTGCGACTCTGCACGTTGTGAGAGAAGAGTGGCTGCGTTATTTCCGGTAGGTCTGATTGCCTCCGTTTCAGGTTGACAGTAAATCTAGTGTCAACTATATTTTTTATTTCTCTGTTTTCGAACTTGAAGCATTTCAGGGCAAAGTGAGTCACTTAGGGACTGATTTCTTTTGACTTTGCCTTCAGCAGACAAGTTGAAAAAACGAAAATCAGTGAACGAATCATTCCCGCTCCCATACAAGATAATCTTAAGACTACATAAAATACCATATTTAATCACGGCAGGGTGTTGTCTTGCTTCCATCTGAAACAAATCACTTAAGCCCCGGTGTGAATGGAACTTGCTTCTGTGTTACTTGTAGCATGATCTCTGAATCATCACTACATTTTTACCAGCCCGCTGTGCGTTACATTCTACAAGACGAAATATCTTCGTGTTATATGAATGAGGAAATCTACAACTTACAATTCGCTCGTCCATCATGTCATTATTACCGGTTTAGGTTAATGGTAACTACAACTACAGGTCTCCTCCATTGGTACAACGTTCATACTCTATGGAATGAAAATCGTTTTTCAGGAATGAATCAGGAAAACAAACATATACACACTCACTCACACACACACTCACACTCACACACATATACACATCCACACACACACACTCTCACACACGCACACACTCACGCATACACACGCACACTCACACACACGCACGCGCACACACGCACGCGCACACACGCACATACACACACCCACATACACACACACGTACACTCACACACTCACACACACACACACACACTCATACGCACACACACACACTCACACACACACACACACATACACTCACTCACACGACCGCATGCACGCAAGTATTCATTTAAGTTTTTTTTCTGTTATTGGTTTAAGCATCCTCGGACAAATTTCTTCGAATTTTCAAACCCTGCCCATATGCATTTTGGATCTCTCAGCCCTCTGAAACAAGCATAGCCTTGCTCTACCCTGTGTTTCTGTAGCTACTTTACTAATTACAGGACGACGTTAAATTAAAGTTACTAGCGATACTTGGCACTACACCCCATGAAACTTAGAACAGTTTTGTACTTTACAATCAGTTTGAGCTAGGCTTTTATGAGAGAGGGGTGTTACGTAATGCATACTCGTTAGTTAGCATTTTCGCAAGCATTTTAGAAGTCCCTTCTTAGTCCCTGTGTTATATATAGTGTTTTGTACCAGTGATAAGATCTGTATATGGTGCAAAGTAACGAATGTGTATGACAGTGTAAGTCATATTTTAAATATAGAATATGGATTTTAAATGTTGTTTATTATAATACTGTTGCAAGATGTTACTGGAAAAGCACAGTGAACTTCGAATATGAAGGTTGGAAGACTGTTTGGATTAGGTGGCTGTGACCGTCGGCTGTGAGTTTTATTTTCATCGAAGGAATCTTTTTTCTGTTTATTTTATGGGGAAATTGGTTTTGGTCAAAAATTCTTCACTTCCACCTCCAACCATCCTGGTATTGCCATACGCTTCTCTGGTGGGGCGTACCCCACAGGATACGTTGTATTCATTATCCCCAAGGCTTGTGGATGATCCTAGTTTGCCCAGGGTTGGAATGCGTGTGGCCGAGCAGTAATGCTTGCAGGTTGAGTCTAGGGATCGTTATGATGTCTAAAGCGCCTGGGGGTGATGGAAACCCAACAGCCAACAGCTGATTCTGGTGTATAATTGCTGTTTGTTGGTGATGTGCAGAATGTGCATTTGATGGATGTGGCTGCTGGATTCCCGTCATTTCCAACGTCGTGCCAAGATGCAGAGTGGCGGTTTATGACGAACTTACTTGCTGGGTGAAAATAATAAAATTAGTGTCCTTTTACAATTAACTTTATGTTATAACAGAGTTAAAATAGAGTCCAGATGGCCCCTAAAACAAGTTGCTTAAATGACACAAAACTCAAAATGAATAATCTTTCCTCCCGCAGCTGTAATGCATACCAGCACACAGTACAACATAAGGGTTGCTCCTACTACTTTTAAGGTGCTAAAGGCGAACGGTATTGAAACTACCCTGCGAGGTCCAGGTGCAGGCGCTGTTGATTACTCGATCCTCCCGGATACAGTATGTTGCTCTTTGTCCGCCATTAGTGTTTGACAGTGCACAAAACCGTGTAGTTACCAACATTGTTAGTCGTTGCTTCATGTTTTTTTCCCCATACCAGTTTTTTGTTCAGGATAGCGTGTGATCATTTTTCATAATCAGTCTTTTGTTGTAACATGTAATATTTCCATGCATGATTATCGTTTGAGGTAGGTCATTAACGTAGAATGTTTGTGGGAAATAAAATAAATTAAAATTGGAAAAGGTGATGTAATATTAATGCAGGTGTTTTGAGATTTTAATATACCTTCCTTTTTTAGAATAAGTCGCTTGAATTGATTGGTCATGTTAACAGAATGAACAGTAGAAGAAAAGTAAGTCAGGTGTTTAATAATAATTATCAGGGAAGTCAATCAAGAGGACGGTCAAAGAACAGATGATGGAATTGGGTGCAGAATTAAAAACGGGAAATAGAGGTAAAAAAAAAACAGAGCTGACTGGGAGAAGTCCATTAGGGAGGCGAAGATCCGCATTGGACTATAGTGCCATCTAAGAAGAAGAAGAAGATGATGAAGAGGGAGAAGGAGAAGGAGAAGGAGAAGGAGGAGGAGGAGGTCTGTAACGTAGGAGAGTATGTGCAGACCCAACAGATAATAAGAAGGAAGTTGTAGTTACGTGCTAAGAATCGAGGTAAAAACAAGGAATCTGCATAAATTAAGTTTATACATGCAGAGATAAACTGAAATTTCGGTTGCTGTTTATGACCTCTACGGTATGTGCTGAGATATCTGTACTGCCCTCCTTTTCAAATTATTCTGAGGTGCCGATACATCAATCGTTCCCTCGCTCGTATTAAGGTCTGATTACAATCGTATCATTAATCCCGAGTTTGGTCAAGGAGTTGACTGGCGCTTGCACAGTTCTGACTTCCGTTAGGGACAGAGACTTCCTGAGATTTTTCATGCTTTCTCTCAGACCTTCTCGGCAAATACTGGAGTAGTACTTCTATTCACATCACAACAATTCCTTCCACATCCTCTCCCATTCATTATCCAGTTATCATCTTACCTTTCAACGCTGTAAATTAGGAGAAAATGGAAAAAGTTTTTAAATAAATAAGTAAATAAATAAATATAGTATTTGGTGAAGGAGGATCCATGTTAACATCATTGTAAGCTGCCAGTGCATTCATTCACACAGGGAGTTGTCTTGTTCCAGGGCCACGTATGTTGCATATGTTCTTCGCGTTATCTTCTCTGATTTATACTTGACATTTATTACAGCCATTCACACTTAGCACATTCTATATGCGTTTCGTTACAGGCATGTTTCAGCTACAACAGTGTCTTCACATGCTACTTCTGTACACATCTGGGGCATTATATATCGTCTGCCGTAAACATGATTTACATGCACATATTTTACGGTTTCAGAAGATTTAAATTTGTGAACCGTTTGGTAGGTAAAAATTATCGCAACTCTGTATCTCTAGACATTACATATTAACATCTTCAGTGTACTTTAATTCACATCACGTATTTTAAGGGTTACATAGGTAAATCAACCCCTTCGTACATCAACGTCCTTGTGGCGGCCACATTTTAAAATTTATCCTGGGATTCATTATCACGTAAAATATTATTATACTGAGTAAATGGCCATGTTTATGAGTAACGTTTTGCTTTTATTTAGTTTCGTACACAGTAGCCTAGGTGTTGCGTGCATAGTGATTTGAGACGGCTGGGTGAAATAGTCTGGTTTTAGAGGGTTCTTTCCCCGGGGTTAAAGCGACCGGGGCCTGAAATTTACCACTTAACTCCTTCCGGTGCCAAGGTTATGAATGGGTGGATATATACCTCTTGTCCATTTGTGTGCCTTCAGAGCATGGAAAGTAACACTTTCACGTTGTACTTTACATGAACTAGTCGACGGAAAATGCTGATGGCTGCACTAGTTGGAGAGAAGCGATGGTGGTAAATAATAATAAGTTGAAAATGCAATGCATCTGGTATCTTAGTTCGTGGTGGCAGTTACAGTAACGTCTAATGTTCAGCAGCACCGCTTTGAGAACTTCAAGTCTCACAAATTGTAGGGTACTGGATTTTTTTTAATTATTTGCAGTCAAACAATATTTATGTTAAAATTATTTTTGAATGTCCTATTTGCGTCCATTCGCACATTATTTACATCTAGTCGTTTACCTCTTTCATTGTGTTTGTGGGCAAATAAATGCCGCTTCAGAGTTTTTATTTTACGCTGTGTCAGTCTTTCCCCTATCAAATTTGAGGTGCGTCATCCCTGCAGTGTTGGTTCAATAACGAAAAAAAAAAAAATTATATTACACATACAGTCGAACACAACTATATTTCACCTAGCAGTACAGTAAGTATACAACTACATGTTTCGGCCCTATATGTTGGCCATCTTCAGGTTGTGATTTAACTTACAGAGCAGCTATACAAGGTGTGTGGATTGTTATTTTAGGGTATTGGGGTTGGGTGGGAGGAACGAGATCTCGTTTTTTCAGTAGTGGGTACCATGACCTAGGGCTGTTATAAGTGAATTATCATTTGTTGTTTAGGTACATATGTTAAAGTAGGTTCCCCCCACCCAACTCCTAATACCCTAAAAGAACACCCCACATATCTTGTATGGCTGCTTTGTAAGTTAAATCACAACCTGAAGATGGCCAACATAGAGGGCCGAAACATGTATTTGTATACCTACTGTACTGCTAGGTGAAATATAGTTGTGTTCGACTGTATGTCTAATACACAAAAATTTTTTGTTATTTCCCCTATCAACGTTATTTGAAGCCCACGTTTCTGTCTCATATGTTTGTAGCTCTGACATCACACTTTTGTCAGTGCACGGGCACACATCGCTCTTGCCTTATGTTGTAATGAACTGTCGAAGTGCCGCGCATGCGTTGGCAATTGTGCTAGTTATTAACCTCACTGGGGTACGGATTTTTCTCTAAATAACAAAAATACAGTTTTGTGTCTCGCAGTAAACACATTGCGCCTCCATGACAAAGCCTAACCGGTTAATAATGTTTAGGGAAATAACTGTTGTTTATTTTAGTAGCCGTGCCAAACAAAAAGCATTGCAGGCGCTACAAGCTGTTGTCGGTGTACACTGAGGGGTTAGCAAAATCCATATGGCAGTCCGATTAGAGCGCGTCTACCTGCCCTATTTTTTTTATTGGCTTTAATATTATCGAGACTTCACGATAACACTCCGACACCACACTCGGTATGACTCCCTTGGATAACAAACAACACCCTCAAGAGATAGACATCCATGCCCCCAGCGAGATTCCAACCCGCAATCCCAGCAAGCGAGCGGCCGCAGGCCCACGCCTTAGACCGCGCAGCCCTTGGAATCGGTCTGCCTACACTTTACGAGCTGTATTTGTCACAATCTTTGATTTTGTTAGGCATTTTCTCCAATAGAAATTAATTATTTCTGTTTTTCCAGATGTACTTCTAGGTCGTTGAAGTGTCGCTGAATATTTGTGATAAGCCTTCCGTGTGTACAAATAGAACTGCGTTGTTTTAATAATGTTCTTTTCCAAATTAGTGCTTCTTCTGTAGTTTTAGCTGCCAGCCTTATGTGCCACCGTACACAGCTGCATCAGTACACAGCGAGTTCACGCCATGGGCTAACCGTCTGATTTCGTAGTGTGTTGCTATAATATCGAACACTGTGTTAAATACGCTGGTGGTCATCACATATGTGCTGGTTCGGATTCGCGTTGCTGTTAAGGAATGCCAAATATTAACTGCAGACGGTTTGATTAAATGGCGATTGGTGTCAGAATTTGAAACATGTTGCTTTGAGAGTAGAGTTTGAAGCTGGATTGTGAAAATTACGGAATGCTTGGTTAGCATTTAGAAAGAGAGAATGTATGAATGTTGTGATAAATGAAAAGGTACTTTGTCAGGATCATAGGCGGATTACGAAAGCAGTTTAGCACAAGATCCCCCTGTTTCCTTTCACCAAAACCAGACAGATGTGTAACTCTGAAAGGGAAGTATTTTGTTATCTGCAGATAAATCGTTGATAATAGGCTTAGGCTTTAAACTGAGGTGCGACGCCCATTAAAGTACGGCACCCATTTCAGTTCACGTTAGAATGATATAAGCATAACGTACGTTAAGAAAATATACGCGAAATAAGCTAGTTGCAACTAATTCAATTTCATGGATCCCTATTACTTGTAAGCTGCGCGTAACACATGACCGTACAAGGAGCTTTCGACATATGACGTTCATACAGCTGTGCTGAAGATGGTCTTCTGTAATGTTACTCTTTGTCGAATGGTAAACAGTTGCTGAAGCTTCAGTGGACCGTACTACCTTTGTCTTTAGGATAAGTCATTCTAAGCTGAATCTGCTTGGCCCTGAAGATGGAGGTAATTCGGTTCGCCGAAACGTCGGTGACCCACTTCACCAGTTTACACGGTGTAACGTCTGAGAAGACTTTCGTCTCCTCACTAATGACTCATTAAGTAGATGGTTCAAGTTTTGTGGGATGTTGCGCAGCGTTAATTGATACTTATCGACGTTTCGAAGCAGATATATTCTCATCTTACTTTGATTTCTGTACTACACGCTTGTACATGTTCGTTTACAGCATATAATATTTATTTCTACCAGTATAATGCATTGTGGCCGATCTCAGTGGCCATGCGGTCTAAGGCGTGTGTTTGTGGCTGCTCGCTTCCTGGGATTGTGGGTTCGAATCCCGCCGGCGTTATGCAGATTTGTCTCTTATGAGTGTTGTGTTGACAGGTAGAGAGGTCTCTGCCTGCGTCGGGCTGTCTTCTCATCTAGATGAGTCCTACTTAGTGTGGTGTGCCTAAAGGTGTTTGTGAAGCCACGCTAATGAGGCAGCCCTGGCCTACAACGGGCTGTTGCTCCATGAAAAAAAAATTCCTTTTAGGCCAGACAAGTTGAGGTGGGGGGGGGGAGAAATAGAAGAAATGAAATAAAATAGAAGAAATAAAGGCAGAAGCGTGGTGTAATA
>Ga0123352_10022391_pt1 | contig 10078 bp, 6 predicted proteins | sample TergutLab28metaG_FD_89700 | JGI IMG/M metagenome (GOLD analysis project Ga0123352, IMG submission 89700) | Labiotermes labralis P1 segment gut microbial communities from Petit-Saut dam, French Guiana - Lab288 P1 | ecosystem: Host-associated > Arthropoda: Insects > Digestive system > Gut ...
CAACCCATGAAATAACTCAACAAATAAGTCGCAAGCTCCTGAAGATGGATGTATTAACATCCGAAACATGTTGAGCAGTAAATAATGAAATAATAAAGCAAGTGACATCAAGTTGGTCTCTCTCTATTCGACTTTTTTTATGTATTGAAAGCAGTGAAAAATGACACAAAATTGTGTAAATACCAGTTATGGTTATTCTTAGCCTCGCCTTATAGACGGAAGTGTTGCAATGGATACGGGCGTCATCAATTTTTCCAAGAACTTCATGCTTTTCCTGGAACACTGCTGTTTTGGAGACGTGGATCGTACTTTGTACACTCCTAAATTAAAAACACCTTTTTTTTTAGAACAATATTTATACACTCTCCTGCGTGCTGTAGTTTCAGTTGCGTGACAATGCGAGCTGCAACCAGAGTTCTGCGCACTCTGCCCGTATACTGCTCCAGATTCCACCAAATCAAAATTCCATTATTTTGATACTCTATTCTTACGTTAAGGCCCAGTATACAATAATTTTTCTCTCAACACGAATGCAATTTTGATAGATGAATAATATTTTATAAAGCCTTATATAGCACGAAGCTTGTAATTTTGAGTTAGAAAAATATATCAATAGAGATGATATTATTAAAGGATACACGTTGCATAATTTGAAACATACTTCGATATCATTCATAGCCCTATTTGTGAAGTATATAATATTGTGTCATGGTCTGTTATATAATCTATAGTTTAGTTTCTGAATTATTTAAGATTTTGTCTGGTTTTTCTCCCATATTGCTGTTGTTAGTGGTTACTAATTGTACTTTGCCTGTACCATTGCGTGATTCTCTTACCGTAACTATTTTCAATCCCCCCCTCGCTGCATTTGTGTGGTTTTATACCTTGAAGACCTCGAAAAGGTCACACGATGATTGTGAAACATTTGTTATGATATGCAGTTAATATTTAAGGCCGCACTACCCTATCTCAAAGGTCGGGGTTATTACGGTAGGAACTACACACTGTACTGAAGGAACGTTCCAAAGATAGTTGTTCCAAGTTTTTTGTTATAGACCAATACGATCAGGTCGTTATTGAGTAATAAATTTTAAAGAACATGCTGTAGTGTTGCAAGTTTCTTCTGTGATGGCATAAGTTAAAGATCTCTCTCATTAACACAAACACAACCCTGCACTTTCGTTAGCAAGTAAGCATAGAAATTGTAGTCTGGTATGTGGAGCAATCACGAAAGACAATTGTACCATTAGCTTTGTTCTGCTGGTCTGCACTTCTGTCTCTCTACGCATATGAGAAATCATCAACTAATGACGGACTATTCTTATGGAGCTGTACCTAACTTATACACCGTTATTGTTACGCAATGCGTGCATTTCCCAATTTATTTAATAATATGTATATAGCGAATGCAGTGTTGGTGTCTCAGCTGTTCTCTGTATGAGGCCCAGCAATGGTGCAGGAAATGGCTATCGTGTGTGGAAGGTATCTTCATTATTAATGAACTAACTCGGAAACACAGGGAATGTAACCGACTCCATTTGCTTTCATGGATTACGAGAAAGCCTTTGATAAATTTATCAGAAATAAACTCTGGAAAGTTATGGCTGACGAAGGTTTTACATAACATTTGAGAAGACAGACATAAAGCTTGTACCACAGCGGGCAATTTGCAGTAGCCAACTAACAGACTGAAATGGTAAAAATAATGTAAAATTTCAGGAAGTCATAAAATATTACTCAATATTACTAAACGTCTTTAATATATATGTATGTATATAGTTTTTCCCGAAACGTCGGTGACCAACTACAAAACTACGCTGCGTGATTTCCCATTGGAACTAAGGCCACAACTACAAGACGGCGAAACCCTAGAATGTCCTCAAAATAGTTCCTGACAGCAAAGTAAATAAACAAGTAAAAGAATTTTATTTACTGGGTATATTGTATCGTATTTAAGTACGCTACGCTATACCCAGTAATGCTCTATGTAATAGGCTGCAAAGGTTGCATTATGTTCTACTAGTTGTACCCGTATGAGTAATTCGCAGGTAGAAAAACTAAAACATTTAATCAGCAACAATTTATCTATGTTTTTGAAACTTTAAAGCATCTCTCGCTATCGAGGGTTTGTGGTCATATTGCTCTAATTTTCAATAGATCTAACAGTGAAGTTTTCAAAGATTTATTCAACGGGCCGGTTACCTTCTGCGCGTTTGCTCTTTCTGAAAAAAAAAAAGGGTAATTTCAGGAATTTAAAATTCCGTCATTTATCTACCATATACTTCTAATTGCAAATCCACAGCTGCAGATTTATATGGAGTTTTTGCCTACGCTGAAATGTCGCATGCACACCTGTCCACTGCTGTAGGCAGATACGCTTCCCTGCCGAATGCTCCGTAAATTTCTCCACTCTTCTGTGCATTAGTTCTAGCGTCGATCCGGCTGTCCGGCTGTCAGTCTGCCTATCTATCTGTATAGGTTACAACAGCTTAAGAGCACATAAACGGATTCGTACGCAGTTTTACAGTGGAGAATTCTACGAAAGATTTTGGAGCCATTTTAATTTCTATTTAGAGCTAGCAGTTTCATTTTCCACTTGACATATCGCCCTACAGCCTTCATACATGCATCATCCCTGCTGTGCTTCCATGCTGTGTGCGCATGCCCAATTCATATCCACCTCGAATATGGTGCGTGGGTAGGAAACAAGGAAAGTGCAAACTATCTGGAACACCAGATATGGAATGGGGCGAATGCTTCGTAGTTGAGCCTTAGTTCAGTATATATATATATATATATATATATATATATTTCATTTCAGGAAGAATGATACTGTTAGGCTTAATTTAGAACCTGTCATTGGATAAATAAATTTTTTTTAATGAAATGAAGAATTGTAATCAAATATCGCACGAATGTTAAAACGGCCGTGACCTATCTTCTGTGATGACGGAGTAATTGGGTGCGTCATTTATGTATCGTATGCTAGTTGGTAAGTGGTGGCCACTCTGCAGACACTTAACACCTGCTAGTGGAATTTTGGTAGCAACATTGCGGATACTGATCACCTGCTAGTAGCATTGTGGTTGTAACACTGCGGAAACTGTCATAGCCTGCTAAGTGAATTGTGGTGGTAACATTGCAGACTCTCATCGCCTGATAGTTGCATTGTGGTGGTAGTAATAGTGCAGACTCTTATCACCTGATAGTTGTATTGTGGTGGTAAAACTGCAGACTGTTATCGCCCGCTAGTTGCAAGCTGATGGTAACACGGCAGAGACTGTTATCGCCTGCTAGTTGCATTATGTTGGTAACACTGCAGACTGTTAAAGCCTGATAGTTGCATAGCGGTAGTAGCACTGCAGAGACTTATCGCCTGATAGTTGCCTTATGGTCGTAAACTGCAAACCGTTATCGCCTGCTAGTTGTGTTGTGGTGGTAACACTGCAGGCAATTATCTCCTGCTGTTTGCATTGTGGCGGTAACACTGTGGAGATTGTTATCCCTGTATTTTTCCACATCCGTAGCATGCGTAACCACCTTCTTGGTTAAGACTTTTTTTTTTATTTATGTGACCGTCTGTATTGTTTGTGTTGAAGATGGCCGTTTCTTTATCATTTTGAACAGAATTCAAAGGAAAACTTACCACTTTCCCCATGAACGACTGGGACTGTATCCTTCGAAACTGCTCGTTTACGATTACCTCCTGATGATCCCCTAATGCCCTTAGACAGTTGGGTGTTTACGTTTATCCTAGTCAAAAGTGTTTTGGAGCTATTGTAGATAAAATCAACCAGGGCAACATGAGTATAAAATGTACATTATTTGCTGGGTACTTTTTCAAAATCAACCCAAAAATAGCTGCGTTTGAAGTTGTAACTGCTCAGATCCTGCGGCCGTACCTCGCATTTACGTAAATAAGAGTTCTGAGCGATGGCAAACTGAACGGTCGCCCTGACCCAAAACCCACCACGGTTGTTTTTGATATCTGAAATCATAGCAGAACGTTCACGGAAGGTTAAAAAATGTTGTGGTGTTTCAGAATCCGTGTATTTTCATAGAACGAAGGGAGGAAGTGTGCCTGTTAACAGATTGGGTGCAGGAAAATCAACAGCTTTATGTGTAACAGCTGAAACAGAATTAGTAAACTACGTAAAGTCTGGAGATCCAAAGGTTAAAATGTGTGGAATATGAAATTCACGTTGCTTGTATATTTTTCTTAAAGGGTATTGATGATGATCAACAACTGGAACAGTTAATTACTCATTTTCCTCAAAGTCTGTTTGAGGGCGTCGGTTTGCCAGCAGCACAAGAGCAATTTGTGACATTTGTAAATGCGACGTCAGACGATGCTCTTGTCAAAATTGCACAGCTCCTCACGAAACGTCTGCTTGTCCTTTCCGAGTTTTCGATGTAATGAACGGTACGATCCAGTATGTCGTTTACTTTTACTTCGGAGAACTGGAGAGATTGTGAGCAGAAAGGCGAAAAGGCAACGTGACTTTTTTGTGGTTTAATATAACAGAATTATATAGTATCTTTCAGCAATGTTTTCTTAGCAGTAGAATACTACGGCAACTTAATTACTTCATATTATTTCCTAGGAATGAAGCAATTATCAATTTAAATGCTGCCACGTAAAGTTTACTGGCAAATATCCCAACCGAATTTATTTCGGAATTAGAAACATTACGTTAAATGCGTAGGCCTATAAGAATTTCATTTTTTAAAATGGGTCTAACACTACATTTATGTTGTTAAAAATCTTAGAGAAATGTCTCCTATTTACATACATTTTTGTACTTGGAACAACCAAACACGTCACACCCCCAAGATGTATAGTCTGACTCAATGCCAACAGTTCATTCAGTGGACTAAGAACAAGAAATGTAGAACTATGAATGTCTATGTAGCCATATCATTATTCCTGCAAATGAGCGAGTTGTCTCAAGGTATCTTTGAGGTAATCGGTCCAAATGTCCGCCGGATCACCGGTTATCCTAACAGGTTTTGGCGGATTCCCTTAGCAGCCCTAAGCAAATGACGGAGTATTACCTCAGATTCTAACAGGAACTCGGCGATACTGACAGCGTCGTTAAATAAACCACCAATAAATGTATTATTATTATTATTATTACTATAATAATTAATGCCGATCCTGGTGGCCGCGCGGTATAAGGCGTAAGCTTGCAGGGCATGTTATCTGCCTCTTGTGAGTGGTGTATGTTTTCAGGTAGAGATCTCGGCGAAGGGCCGATCCCTCGTCCAGGGAGTCCTACTGAGTGTGTGTGTGTCGTTGGGTGTGCAGACTGTCATTGTTTCAGCTTTGTTTTTTTATGCTTTCATGACTCAAAAGAATGGAATAGACTTCAAGTACAAAATGAACAATTTATTCTGGTTCTTGACTGAGGAATTTCGTCATCGCTTTTGTTCATGAGGCAGGATTAAGTATAAACGTTGCAAGTGGACAGTCAGATGCTCCGAAGTCCACGGCAACATAAATAGCGGAAGCATAGGGAACTTGGAAGACACTTGGACACTTGCCGAAAATAATACCACGACAAACATTTACCTCGATATATACAAAAATCTGCCTTTCCCAAAACTGATGGCATCAAAAAAGAAGGTACAAAACGGAGCTGCACTGAGGCCAGTCCTGAGTTACGCCATGTCCTGAAAGTTAAATTTCTTAATCGTTTGATTGAGTAGGACTAACTCCATAACTCCGAAAAGACAAGACTTCACGCCACTGGACGTTTCTACGAGTATTTATAAAAAATATCGCGTTCATGCAGAGAAAATGCGAGACTTCTGTGACAGAAATTGGGACACAAGTTTATGCATAGTCACTCCCGTAATTCTTCAACATATACGTCAAGAATCTTGAGTCCCGCTTGATTGTGTGCAGGACTACGAATGATCCGTACTATGAGCTCTTCTTAGATGGGTATTAGAATTTGATGAGTTGATAAAGAATTTACAAGAAATTCCATCTCTATATCGCTCTTCTCCTACGAGTTATTGCGGCTCAAATCTAGGACAATAACTGTTTTTCTTGTAGTAAGGTAAGTGCGCAAATTTCATTCGTACTATACTAAATGTACCTTCGAGTTGCTGAAATACTATGGTAAGTATCCCACACTATACCGTCTTGTTGAAAATCGGAAGCAAAGCATCCTGGCAGAACCTGCGGTACCTCAGCATGAGCCTAATTAGAGGAATATGACAGTTTTGAAGTTAACTGAACGGCTTGGACTCATTGAAGCCGGCACGAACCTGTTTAAGAACAATGTTGCCAACGAGCAGCGAGTATGAACAACTGTACTAGTTTCATGAGAATGATTGTTAGCTGCGCGGAAATACCGAAGGAAAGGAATACGTCTTTATCTCTCCAGTCCTCAGTATGCATTCACCGTCGAGGACTATTGCTTTACTGAAAATTGGAAATGATGACCCAGATGACCCGCCCACAGTTCAAGAAGATGTCCCTCTCCCATAAGTTTCCACTGGTTCTTTATTTTTTTGCAATTTTTTCATAATCATGAATGTAATTTTTATGAATAAAATTGTTTGCAACCACCCTCCCCATCTTTACATTGCTTATAAGGGAAACGTTCTATCGACTTACGACGTCTGTACTAATTTCGCCGGTCTCGGCAGCACCTACGCCGTAACTGTGGGGCTCGCTGTTAAATATCGGTAAGTGTTGTACTTAAAGAAACAGAATCCTTGCAATAAAATTTTTTGTCTAGAACCACAATTGAACAAGAACCGTTTAAATCCGAATGCCAGTAAACAACAAATCACAGAAAAATAACAGAATAACTGCTGGACTCGTATTTATACCCTCGGCAATGCAGCACAAACAACATTCGAAACACATAATTACCTTGCGTAATAAACCCCATTGTTTTGGGTGGTAGTGCAAAAATAAATGAAGATATCAACACTTGAGCTGACTTTTTGAGGATTTATAGTCTCCAGATTTGTCTACCTGATTATGAGTTAATGTGGATATTGGAACCAATTAAGCTAAAGAACAAGTTTTGACTTTTTATACTTCGGAGATGAAATATGTTTCCATTCACAGATTTTGGGACGCTGAACACGAAAATGGTCATTAAAAGGCTTGATTGGCTAAAGTTTGCGAGAGAAATTAACTAATCTGTTATAGATACCTTACACGCTACATCCTTGACATAATGTATACTGACTGGCTTGCCTTGGTTAATTGTGCCGTCTCTTCACTTGCTGTTGGCACATAAGTTCCAGAGAATCTCTCGCTACTGTCCAGCAATATTCTTCTAATATCGATGAAATCCATTTTCCCCAATACCTCTTCCCCTTTGCAGAGATATCACGGAGAAAACATTCGCTGTGCTCGTCACTCAGCGCCCCACACTTTTCCGGAAAAGAAGTCCGTGTGAGACAGCAGAAAATGCACTTTTAAAGACATATTGCAGCCAAATTTCTGATATGACAACAGCAGGCTGTCCACGTGTTCCTTGTAATTTGCAGGCTTGTTATTTCCTAGAAAGTTGGTGCTACAAGCCGGAAGTCATTCCATGCCCTCCTGTTGTTAACCCCTGAGAATGCCGTCTAACTGATCGTCTCTGTAGAGCTGGCGGATCTGTGGACCGATGAAAACACCCTCCTTGATTTCTGCAGCACTGATTCCTGGGAATTTCTCAGCGAGGTATCTAAAGGCAGGCCCTATCTGGTCCATAGCCCTAAACAAAGTTATTCGTTCGTCCCAATTTGAAGTGCAGGGGAGGCACCAAATTTTGCTGGATTCTACTAGCGGTAGATGCTGTAAATTCTTTTTTCCCCGGTTCCAATGATTGTCGGGAAAGCCAGTGCCTTTTCTTGTAGTGGAAAATGATATTAAACATGTTTTTTATAAATAGGATGTGAGGTTGTGGACTGGTTTCAGCTGCTTCAGAACAAGATTTAACTCCGGATGCTTTTGCACGTCTTATTTAACATTGCGATACCCGTAAGTGAGAAGTACCAGGTGTGGAGCTATGAAGTTCTCAGTTCTTTGTCTACGGAGCGAATAAGTTGTGCACATTTGGTGATAATTTGATTATGTAGTTGAATTAGCCCTTCGAGCGAAGACCGTGCCACACAGGTTGTGTGTCCAATGCTCGGACAGATTTTTTATGTTCGTCTTCGGACATTCTTCATGTCACACCTTAATATTCTCGTCATGAACGTATTTAAAATTCAGTGCCCTCACACAGCGAATTCTCCAGCTCATTTTTTTTTTCTTCTGTGGCGCAGCAGCCTCTTCTGGGCCAGGGCCTCCTCATTTCGAGGCTTCACTCAGTGGCACCACACTCAGCAAGACTTCTCTGAACGAATGATAAGCCCGTCGCAGAGACGACACACAACACACAACACTGAAAACAGACATCATGCCCCCGGTGGGAATCTAACCCTCAGTCCCAGCTAGCGAGCGATCGCAGACCAACTCCATTACAAATGTTAATAATGGGGATGACGTCACTTTAGTATAGAATTTTCTATGCACCCGCAAAACTGTGTAGGTTTACTTCACACCGTGAGTCTTAGCTTGCACACGTGCTTCAGCCTTATTGTTATTTTTGTTTAAGCAAACTTGGCTTAAACAATGTTTGGTGTCGAATGCATAGTTGTGGCCAGAAGGTCAGAGGAAGCCTGAATATTATCTTCAGATAATTCGCAAAAGTTAAGGAAGACGGCATCATCACAAGTGACCGTTGGTTGGGATTCGAAACGATAGACTGCAGAGAGTGTGACGACATTCCGGTATGAATATTGCTTGTTTTACAATGCTGCACAGTGACCCTAATTTTATCATAACTTAAGTATGCCAAGAGCCACTTAATGTGGACTAACAAGAATGAATGTTCATTTTCTATTAAGCCAAGTGACATGTATTGTTTTCTTTTTGCTTTGCAGCCCCTGATCCCATAGACAGAACGGATATACATCCCTTATCTCCAGCAGCGCGGGGTAAGTATTCGCTGTTTCATCTTCGTAATCTCCATGTTGTGTTGATAGCCTGCACAGTACATTGTGGGAATTACGTCGTTAATTTCTTTCTCTTCTTCTAACCCGTGACATCACATGAAATTTATTGCCACCTGTTGATATCATTTCATTTCCTTTCGAATTAATGTGGAATTCAACCAGCTTAGAAATTAAAATATCGTACCCATTAGAACACTTTATTATCCAACAGACGCACAAATATATAATTCGTAGATACAATCAGAATTATTATAAAATATTTTAAAATATTTAAAATTGCTCCAACATGTTTCGGATCACAAGGTGTCCATCACCAGGGAGCTCTATAGAGTGCTTGGCTAAAATTACATTATTGGTTCTGTCGGACGCAGTCAGTGTTATGGCAGCATATTTGCTGTAATTAGATAAATTAGGGGTCTGATTTAGAATCAAATTAAGGCCAAAACAACACGACATGTAAAGGAAGCAAATAAAATGAAAGTATAAGATATCGTATTCATTATAGGTAGATTATTTACGTAATAATAAGAACGTAATCCGTCGGTACGCAAATGTTATTGTAACAATTCCAAAACAAGCTATGCATTTCGCGTGCCGCAGCCGAAATGTTGATCTTGTTTGGATTGTTTATAATAAAATTTGCGTTTCGACGGATTACGTTCTTATTATTGTACAAAGACAAGGCAGAAGTCACACTTTCAGATTTTGCATTATTTACATAAAACATTTTTCTAATACAGTTCTAATTTTAACAACAAAACATTTTTTTCTTTCTTTAAAATAACCAACACGATGTCACTTGTAGACTATCCTTTATTTGCTGTAGCCCTCCCGTTCTCCTACGTGTTCTGCACGTAGGAGAACGGGAGGGCTACAGCAAATACTATATACCAGAAAGCTGACTGTACAGGAAGAATGATCTCCTGATGATGAGCTTCTAGAAAGCTCGAAACATGTAGAGAATGAATGACGACTACCCATGAAAATAAAGGATAGTCTACAAGTGACATCGTGTTGGTTATTTTAAAGAATTACAATGATGCACGGAACAATGAATGTAAAA
>Ga0123352_10022393_pt1 | contig 10077 bp, 8 predicted proteins | sample TergutLab28metaG_FD_89700 | JGI IMG/M metagenome (GOLD analysis project Ga0123352, IMG submission 89700) | Labiotermes labralis P1 segment gut microbial communities from Petit-Saut dam, French Guiana - Lab288 P1 | ecosystem: Host-associated > Arthropoda: Insects > Digestive system > Gut ...
GTGAAGACGCTGCTCTTCTGCTTATTGCTTCAGAAAGTGTTCACTTGAAATTGAAAAGAGACAGAAGCGGGGTTCATGAAATTAATCAGTCAAGAGGACAGTATGGTGAATATCACCACCTTTCCCTCAACTGAAAGCTGATGGGGAACGGTTTTTTCAATATTTCAGAATGGATATTGAAACGTTTACATACATTTTGGGGAAGATTGAACACCGCTTGAACAAGAAATGGTGTAACCTTCATCAACAGAAGATTCTTCCAGAAGAAGGTAAATGGCAGAAAGGTAGGTAGGCAGGTAGTTAGGTAGGTAGGTACGCAGGAAGGTAGACCGGCTGAATTTTTAGTTAGTTTTTTTTTTTTTATTATTTACTGGATGGATGATGTGTTGCTGTGTTGGTTGCTGGGATGAATGATTGGATGGTCGATTGTTTACTTGGATGGTTAATTGTTTGTTTTGTTATTTGGTCGTTTGTTTGTTGTTTGGTTTCATCACTGAATGTACGTTTGATTTCGGTCGGTCGGTCGGTCGTTGGTTTGATTGATTGATTGATTGGTTGGTTGATAGGTAGGAATTTCGGGCATTCAGCCAGCCAGTCAACAAGTCACTTAAGCAGTCATTCGGTCAGTTCATCTTCCTCTTCTTTTACGAGTATTGTTAATCCTATTATCTTATTTACAGAAAAGTCTGCAAATAACGGACAGTCTGCTATTCCGTAGTACCTTATCCTTTTGCTTGTATACTTTCGGCTAAATTCTGTAATTTAGCTTTCACCTGTAACCTGGTGTTTATCACTAAGAGGATTATTTACTGCTTTATGGAGCGCGATAAGTAATGGCGTAATAATGTATTCATTGTAAATACAATAATTAATTTATATTTAATTAACCCAAAGCAACGATTATATTTTGCACGCAGATATCCAAGCTATAACCACAAGTATGGAGTTCAATAGAAGGAGGTCAGTGCCTGTAAAAATAATTTTTTATGATTTGTTACAATTTTGTTCCTAACAATTGATAAAACACCAATAAAAATAACTCGAATATAAATAATTTAGAGAAATTTCTGGAAATATAAAAAAATAACCTTATTTCCTTCAAAGACAACGTTTTTAACTAGAACCAGTATAATAAATTTTGAAATAAAATTCCCTAACTCCTTTTTGTATTAGCTATATGTTAACACCATTCATATTTTGACGGAAGACAGAGAGTCTGACATGCCAGTCCGCCGCTGCAGCGGCAAGATAATCACAACTGCGGAACGGAACCGTATTAAAACAAGAAGAAACAGTTTCAATACGTCTAGCAGGAGCGACTCGAGCCTCGTTAGATCCAGCAGCAGCAGCAAACTAACAAACATCAGGAAGGAGGGAGGTTGATTATGGAAACAAGAGAGATGAAGAGATTCGTATCAAGATGAGAGAGAGAGGCAACTTCTCGCGCTCTGCTAGTCATTTGTTTCGAAGCATGTCGACACGAGACCAGTATATATGGAGAAACAACGGCACGAGCCTAGAAGTTCTGTCCTATGTTTCCTGTCTTTGTTCCTCCACGGCTTTTTAGCATGTCGAGAACTGATTTAGCCCTGCAAAATACTCGCTCGCACCTGCCGCTTCTTAGACAAGCTTTAAGCGGAAGTTGTCATAACCTAACCGTCTTCGCCAAGAGAACGAGTCATTAATGTCAAAAAAAAAATGAATTATATGGACATAAAAAACAACCATTTTCTTTCAAAATGTATCCAGTAGAAACAGAAAGATGGCCGTTGGCTGTCTAAGACGCACACGGGGAGATAACCCTCAAAAGCCGACGTAAGCTTCCTATCAAGGCATGTTGTATGTCTCCTTTTGTCGACATTGTTGTCACGTGACTGTAGCCGCCCCGCCATGCTGATCTAATAAACGTCATTTATACGACACAGAAATTTCTGTAGCTGTGGAGAACAAATATAAAATTGCGCTGTAGCAGTGAAATACAGAGTTAGGTTCTCCAAACCCATCGACCGCGTGATTAAAGACAATTCATATACTGAGATAGGGGTTTCGTATTTGCAGGTTATTAATATATTTTTTAATTAAGGTTAAGTTAGTTTACGTTAGATTCGGTTTGACCACGTCAGGTTACAGTTATGCCTCAGGAACACTTGGCATAACTCAATCAGTAATGTGACTGGATACACGATGAGCGACAGACTTTGATTAAACCTGTGGACAGGATGTCCAATCTGCCTTTCTAATTGCTGCCAGAGAAAGGTAACAACACCGTAAGAGAGTTCAAACTGACAACGAAACTCCACCTACTACAGAACTTAAGAATGCGTAAATCTTCAACTTCACTTCCTCCGTACGCCCCAATGGCGCCGTGTTTAAACAGCTTCACCCAAACTATTTGCCTGGAGGAATCTCGTTTTGCACCACATAACTTACTCCGATGTTGACGCCAGTTTTACGGTTAATTTTTAACCGTATCATCTCCGTGGAGGTCACTGTTTGACCTCACATATATCAAAAAAAAGAAAGTCCTTTGCTTGTAACTGGAGTCATTGCACCTCCCGGGAAGTAAGAGGTCCGGCTTTCGATTCCGTACGCTTCGGTATTACAAAAGACTCAATCCACATCTGCAGAAGCAATATGATTAGGCCTATGGATATCAACACACAGAAATGAGAAAAACGACAGTCAATATAAGTACTCCATCACTTTAATATTTTCCTGTGATATAGCAAAATTCATATCTGGCGCTCTATAGTGCAAAAAAAATTATTCTAGATGTCTCAGAGTCCATTTATTCACTGCTTAACTGTAATTTCGTGGATTGTTTACTTCGTAGATATCGGGTTGCTAGTTTAAGTGTTTAAGAGTTAAATTGCTCCCCTAGCATTAAACATTCCCGTAAACGTTATTCAAAACTAACTTCTGTTTGTGCGTCCTTTTTTCAGCTTCCGTACACAAAGCGAATAGTTAGAGAAAATATTTTTCCAAGTTCAATCCTATTCGTATCAATGACGTCACTAAATCATATATTCATTTATAAATAGAAATTAATTCATATATATATATATATATCAGCGTATGACCTTTCCGTAGTTTTTTGTATGTAGAAAGACTAAAATTGGCATTCGGTGATGTCTGAAGCCGAAACGTGGCAACTTCTACATGAATAATAAATATACTTGTAAATTGTTGATCGTGAATATAAATACTTCGTATTTATCAGATATTAATTTTATTAAGACAACTGTAAGCTACAACCTAAATTTGGTATTTTCTCTTCCATCGAACTCGTTTTGTATTATTTTTACGATGACCCCTAGACGGTAAGCCTTAATCCGCCTAACCGAAAATAAGCGCGACTACATTACACCTATATTCTACTACTGCAATTACTCACAATCTAATCATATTGAGGAACTAAATTCAAATCACCCTAAGCCCTTCTGCGATAATTTTGAATTGGTTTCTTTTTTGCTTTATAGGTAATAAACGGAAGTACATTGGCAACTGTGAGCTGTGCTGAGTTGTCTTTAGTCCAATAAGAAAAACTTCTCTCTCATTTTCTTATACAACATTCTTCCCCGAAACAACATGAAGGTTGTAACAGAATAGCTACTTACCTTTTCTTCTGTAGTCCTACAGTTATCGCGGTAACTTTGGAATCTTCTGGTCTTTCTCATGAACAAACACCGAATTAAACAACACAAAAATTTTATATTTTAAGGCTACGTTATCCAAACTGCTGCCTTCTCGATTTCGACAGCGTGTAGTCCGGATTTGCTGGTTCCTTAGAAGTCACAGCTTCCTCGAAAACCCCCCCAAAAAAGACTATTATATAAAATAAAATACTACGTTTTACCAAGTGAGTATTTTGTATCGCTGGCTTATCCATATTTGTTATTTTTTATTTGTACAACAGATAATTTTCTCTTACTGACCCTGACTTTCTATCACTGTCACTGGACCCCATCCTCATTCATTTCAAAACACTTGACACTCTCACGAGCCGTTTCTCGTACATAACTTTTGATGCCGCATTCCTCATTGCCTCCAGTCATCCTAGTATTATACCAGCGTGTTGGAGCGGGCCATTGCCGTCTCGAGAAATGGATCTGCAGTAACACTGAGATAATTGGTAAGGTGCAAATATGGGTGTACTAATTTTTAAATTAGGTTATCAAAGAACTGTGGAAATTAGGCTCGTTGCGACGTTGAAAAATATTTAATTAAGTCCCATAGAATTTAGAAATAATAGCAGCAAAAAATAAAAAATAAACCGACGTCAGGGTGGCGTTTATCCGGTAGAGGATTGCACGATTTTTTTTAAAGTCTTTATAAATGAAACAAAAGAATGCCTTATGCGAATGTTACGCCTGTCCGTTTTTTTTATGACACATTAACATTGAAAATAAAACTTTCAGGTAGTTCAATCCGTGCATTGTCAAATATCCATAAATCCCTCCAGTACCAACAAGTGCGCATGTGTACTGTTATGTATTTCACTCCTAATTAGCTCCTACATGTTTCGGCTCAAATGCCATCATCACGGAGCTAACATCTATATTACTAAAACCTACAGCAATGAAAAAAATCTTACAACGCTGACGCTTTTAAACGTTACGGATTATAGCTAATATTTACAATTTTTAAAATATTACAAAATGTTGATTGTAAATTGTTATAAAATAACGTTAGAGTTGCCAGTTGGTTTCTTGTTCTACAAACACGTTATCGCTTTATATTCCGAAACGGATCCTGTTCTGTAACCTGTATATTAGGCCTTTTTCTTTGAAGCCTGTTCGTGAACCTCACTAGAATTGTGCATTTGTTGGTACTGTAATGATATGTACAAAGAGGTCAACGGATCTTCGTACAATTTCTCACAAAAGTTTCTTACAAAAGCTTGCCCAACGAAATGTCAGTGGCTTCAAATTCGACTAGGTTACATCCTTCTGTACTTAAGGAGGTAATTTTTTTTTACCCCTGATGTCCACAATTCCCCTCCGATTTGGATATGATCTCCACGAATTCAGTTGAGACACCTTGAGGTTTATTAAAGTCGGTGCAGTTACATCCGTGCTTTATAATAAGGATGTACATGAATTTCTATCAGTACTTTCCATATTTCTTAAGCGATTTATGTACTTTCCTGTATACTTAAATTACAACTAATACTGCTGAGAAATCATTGGATTCCTGAAAATTGGTGCAATGCAAATAATACATTATTTGAAGGTGTCCCTGAAATGACCTTATTCGTCACATGTTTCGTCCCTTATAGATACATTTCGGTAAAGACGATACACATGTAATGCTGGTGAGCAAATTGTGAATGTGGGGGGGGGGCTTTGTCGTTCTAGGGTTTTACGTACTGTTTTTTGACAACACAACAATAAACCAACTAAAACTACTAACCAACGCTGCATAACGTCCCAGAAAATCGAAAACCTCAACTGCACCGCGGTGGAGATATGAAATATCGAAAAAGATTTTCGTGAAAATATTCTAAGGGAATGTTGCATTGTACGGAATGGAAAAAAATAAATTTTGCTTTATTTCCTTCATTTTTTTTTTCGACTTGGTTAATATTCGATACAGAAGATATTCATATTTTGGCGCTAAGCAACGGAGATTTTCGTAAAAAAATCTGCTCAGTAGAACTCACGCTATACGGAGGGTCCTACAAGATTTCCTGTCGCCAATCTCAATACCCTTTCCCAATTTATGTAGAATTCTGTGAATATAACCCGCATATAATCCTGTTGCACACTTAGGCTTTTCCTTAAAATCGGTAAAGGGGAGGCCACAGGTTTCTTGTAGGCTCAAATAAAACTGCATTGACGTGTATACCTTGCAATGGTCTGAGAGTTAATAAAGAATTCTTGGTAAAATATTTTACGGAGTGCCCTACTTACAGTCTTATTCTAGGAAAAGGGCATGTTAATCATCATTTATAAATATACGACTATGTTTGTGCATAATATAATGACGTCAGTAGCAAAGTGGGCATAATCATAATATTCAGTGATTTGGTATCATTTGTTGCATAATAAAAGGTTAATATTTTAGTTTTTGAACGAACGTGCAACAGCTGAGAATAAAACCGACTGTAAAAGGAAAGGTGTTAATATAAACTTTACTACGTCTTCAGTCATCCCTACATATTTTTAATGATAATTTTCTAAAAGATTTCAATTCAAAAATAAAATATTCATATATTTGCAAACTGATAATAAGCAAAAAAAAAAACTTTCCATCGAAAAGTCTATTATAATGGCGAGACAACAATACATTTTGCCACCTAACAATGTCAACTTAAGTAAAGGTGCAGTTTTCCCACATCGTAACTTTAACGGTTAGAAGGTGACATTCGCGTTCAAATGATGTGCGACGTTTTAAAGCAGCAGAAGACAAAGCTGGACTCTCTTTGGTCGTTCTAAAAAATATGATATTAAATATCTTACCTGATTGAATGCTCAGACGAAGGAAGTGCAACTTGGCGTACATTTGTCCCGCTCACTTAGGAGATAAACATAAAGAAAACATGAATTAATCGGGGAAAAAATGAAAGACGGAGGCCTCTAGGGAAAACTAATTCATATGTGAGAGATGTAACAGTAACAGGATATGTGTAGGCTGGATTTATCTGGCTCAGAAAAGGGCACAGTAGCATGTTCTTGGGCTTGTAGTAATGAAAAACTCTTGTTTCATAAATGGTAAGAAATTAGTTATATTTTCGATCAAGGACTGTGTTTCTAATAGATGACTAGTTATACTTTTTGTTGCTCGGTTACAGATGAAGAAGGACAATGTAAGAAACCAAAAGGTTGCACACATACAGCGAACTCATTCCAGATCTCCCTGGCAGCTAGCACGAATCACGGTTATTAGCAATAAAACATCATACTTCACCTCCCGAAAGATCCTGTTCTTGCACCGTGGCCCACTAAAACACACCGCATTTCAAAGTCTCTGCTTGAGGTGCGAAAGAGTGCTCCCTCCGCCTATCGCAAAGCTGTAATTTATTTAGTAATTTCCACCTTCATTTTCGTGAGTCGGTCAGTGTGGCCTCTCTATTAGCTTCTATATAAAGCAGATGTTGCAACTTTCATAGCTGCAATACATGCAGATCAGCTCGAACGTACAGTCCACAAAAGTAATTTACAACCTATCAAGATAGGCCCCATACATAGGCATTTAATTTTTAACATGTGGCAGATAATGCTATTAGGCTTCAAATCTCGGCCTGCAGACCGGATTTACTGACTGATGTGATTTTTCTCAGCCCCTCCAGGCAAATGTCTGAGTAGCATCTTAAATTATATCACGCCTGATGTCTTTCATAACTTTCTCAACTTTCTACTCGCTGAGTAGAAAGTTGAGCTGGCTTTTAAATTCTGAGCTACTGACAGTATCAGTAAATAACTCATCAAGAAACACAATACAGAATATATAATCAGAAACGTAATGTCATTACGTACAGAATAATATATTCTGCGAAGATAAGGTATATACAACGAAAAATAATAACAATAGTGGTAAAATATTACCTAAATTAAAATCCTACCTGTTTATTATTTATTTAAATACGTCTTATTTAAAATGGTTTCACGCTTTTGTGTAAATCGGTACTTCGTATTGTCAGATAAAAAAAGAAAGTTAAATAGTTCTTAACTTTTTCACTAAAAATTCTAAATTTATTTTTCAACAACATATTTGCCCTGAAAGCCAACACGTTTCGTATGACCGAAAATAGAGGGTCTCTGGAAATGTGACAGTCGTTAGCACAATGTTACAATTTTTCTTCGTTCTTTGTACCAGTTTTACGTAACAATTACAGACCTTCTTACCGTATATTTGAGATTATGTTTCACGAAAAAAGAAAAGTCTGCCCCACACTCTGAATTAAAATCACATGAGAAAATAGTAAAATTGAAAATAAATGACACATAATGGCATGTGAGATAGGTATCATCAGTGCCTTGGAACATCCTGCCCACAGCTTGCAAAGAATAAACGTCGGTGACATCACTTCCGGCAATGAGTAACCCATAAATAATGAATGAATTCTGAAGAATAGTTAGCCGAAAATTAAGGTCAGAAAGATATTGGTTGCATTCAGTTTCTATTAATTTATTTCGTAACATTTTCACAAAAACATGTAATTTATTTTCTAAAAAAAATTTCAACTTTAATAGGTCTATCGGTAATGATTTCAGTCCCCACGTGTTAACAAAAAATGTGACCTACAGTACAATATAAGCTGTACGTTTGTCTGTGTAGTCTGATATTTGTTTATCTGTCTGGCTCTCTCTCTCTGTATTGCTGCCTATATGCCTCTCCGTCATCCTGAACATTAACTAGCATAGACATAGGAAAAACGGTGTACCCTGAGAAGCAGAAGGAAAGTTACAAAATGGAAAGACGGCAATGAACAGCATAACATGATGCTGATATTTAACTATTAAAAGGGTGTTCAAGAGTACCTGAAGGTGATAAGATGGTAACCATTAAATATTTTTCCCTTCTGGCACAACAGGTCAATTCGTGCCTAGGTCGTTTCATTGTTGATGTTTCCTGATCACACGAAATTAGACATACACCCGGTAGGACTCCTCTGAACCCGTAGCACAGATCGCTGACTAAACAACACGCAACAAATCCAAAGACGAACAGCCAAGCCCTCAGCTGGATTCGAACCCATAATCCCAGCAAGCAAGCGGACGCAGACAGACGACCACCGGGATCGGCATACATTACGGAACTTTTAAATAAAATCTGTCAATCCTTGTCTGTACCACTATAATAAATTGCCAAACAATACATCAACAATAAAACTCGTTAATTACTATTTCATTATACAATAAACTACGTCTCTAAATAACCTCGTAACCTCCAGGTGACCGCGTGGTCTAAGGCGTGGGTCTGAAGCCTCTCGTTTGCTGGGATTGCAGGTTCGAATTCCGCCGGGGTCAAGAATGTCTGTCTCTTGTGAGTGTCGTTTTGTCAAGTAGAGGTCTCTTCTACGGACCGATCACTCGTCCAGAGGAGTCGTACCGAGTGTGGTGTGCCTGAGTGTGATCTCGAAACCTTATCATTGAGGAGGTCTAGGCTTACTAGTGCAGTCGAGAAGTAAGTAAACACACACACACAAACACATGTGTGTGTGTGTGTGTATATATATATATATATATATATATATATATACACACACATACACACATACACAAGTAATAAATATTTCTCGTAATTTCGGAACTAGAAAATTCACCGCCTTCTTTACAAAATCCCACAATTAGATACAACGAGTTAGCCGTAAAATAGAATATATTAATTCATGTTGTAATGGTGTAATTAAAAATATGATATATCAGAGCGGCATACTTCATTAATCCCAGTGTTAGGACAGTTAAAGCCGGTACTATCGAATCCCTTCGAAGTACGTATGTCGCAGCCATGATGTTAGAAATTTCAATTTCTAGCTGTAATTTAAGACTTTTTTTCCGCAAAAAGGATTCTTTCTTTTCAAGTTGCCATACAGTCAGTAAGATGGCGTGGAGGCAAGATTGAGTTAATGGACAAAAATTGGCAAATATCATTTTACGACATTAAAATCCATGCCGGTTTCTTCCACAGTTCAGAAACAATTCTGGGATTTTCTCCAAATACGAAGATCGGTCAGAAAATGGCGTCCGATTTCGTAACTACATAACCTACAAATATCGTGGAATTTGTGACCGAGCGATTATTACCTCTTCGTACGGCTAAAACAAAATCTTGGCAGACATTTACTCAAAGATGATCGCAAAGTGGAAAGAAATGGACAAGGACGGCTCATGGAAGCACAAGGAATGTACGGACATTGAATAGAAAATTTCTTCACATGATACGAACGATACATTCTCCAGTTGTGGAAGGAGCTATGTTAACACATTGCCGTCGGGCTGGTCTTTTAATTAAATACCCACTGGTGACCGGACGTTTTGAACGTTTTTGATGTTCATTCCCATAACATTTTGCAGGCTTACCGTTCTAAAATAGGGGTCATGAGCTGTCTGTCTGCTTGTAGCTTTAGATCCA
>Ga0123352_10022395_pt1 | contig 10077 bp, 8 predicted proteins | sample TergutLab28metaG_FD_89700 | JGI IMG/M metagenome (GOLD analysis project Ga0123352, IMG submission 89700) | Labiotermes labralis P1 segment gut microbial communities from Petit-Saut dam, French Guiana - Lab288 P1 | ecosystem: Host-associated > Arthropoda: Insects > Digestive system > Gut ...
CTGGGCGACGATCTTTGCACAGGCGGGACTTCCCATCAAGGCGGTTGGCACTACCCACGCCGACTACTTTTACGGAACAATCCCCTGCACCCGAAAAATGCTTCCCCGCGAAATAGCCGCCGAGTACGAACTTGAAACCGGAAAGGTGATTGTCGAAACCGTTAGCACCAATGATCCCTTAAGCATTCCCGCCGTTCTTGTCCACAGCCACGGTCCGTTCACGTGGGGCAGCAGTGCAGAAAACGCCGCACACAACGCCGCCGTCCTTGAAGAATGCGCCTTTATGGCATGGCACACTTTCCAGATGAGCCCGAACACTCCCGATATGCAAAGGGAACTTCTGGACAAGCACTACCTTCGTAAGCACGGCTCTGGATCGTACTACGGGCAAAACTCCGAATCTGGTACTGCGTCCCCGAACCAAACTTCAGAGGTATCGAAATGAAGCCATACTTCTTAGGCTTGTACGAGAAAAGTATGCCGAGCACATTGAGCTTCCACGACAAGCTGAAAGAAGCAGGCATTGCCGGATACGATCACCTTGAACTTTCGATAGACGAAACCGACGAGAAACTAGCACGCCTCGATTGGGATTCAGGGGAAATCCAAAACCTCCGCCGTGCAATGGAAGAAATCGGCATCCCCATAAAATCAATCTGCCTAAGCGGACACCGCCGCTTTCCCTTAGGCGATCCCGACCCTGAAGTCCGCCGTCAAAGTCTTGTTATCATGGAAAAAGCGATAGTCCTTGCCGAACGCCTTGGAGTACGCCTCATCCAGATTGCAGGTTACGATGTGTACTACAAACTTTCCACCGCTGAAACAAGAAAACACTTTGCCCAGAACCTTGCACTATCAGTAGAAATGGCAGCATCCCGCGGGGTAATACTCGCCTTTGAGACCATGGAAACGACCTTTATCGACACCGTGGCAAAAGCCGTCGAATGGGTGCGCATCTGCCAATCCCCGTACCTGCAAGTCTACCCCGACACCGGAAACATCACCAACGCCGCCCTCAGCTACGACACAAGCGTCAAAGCCGATCTTGAAAAGGGCAGAGGGCATCTTGCCGCCGTCCACCTAAAAGAATCAAAACCGGGTATCTACCGTGAAGTTCCCTACGGAGAAGGGCACGTCAACTTTGATGAGGCAACGCAAACGGCATGGAAGCTGGGCGTGCGCCTGTACCTTGCAGAATTCTGGTACGACAGCAAGACGGATTGGCGCGCGACCCTTGCGAGGAATAGCCGCTTTTTGAGGGAGAGGCTGGAGAGGGCGAGGGGCTTGTCCCCAAAATGAAAGCGAAAATTAGCTTGAGTTTATTTGGATGCAACATGACTATATTCGAGGTACTGATAATCGACTGACTGTTGAATGGCGACAGGCGAACAGCCGAACGGAAAGCTGAAATTGCTGCGACAGATGCCAAAAGAGAAGCTCTATTTGTGGAAGCCGAGGCAGAAGCGCTGAAAGATTGGCAAGGTGGGATGCTGGTATAGAGGATGAAGTCCCAGAACCAATCTTTCTAACTCGTAAAGACAAAATAAAAACAGTTTTGCTTGGAATATTCATATTTGGCAATCTTGCTGCCACGGTTGTTTGTCTCATAACCTTGCAATTTTTGCTTGCCCTGCTTTTTATTTTTACTGAGTTATGTCCTCTCCTAGCAGCCGAAAAATAAACTCCCTCACATCTTGCACCAATTCCCCCTTATACCATCCCCGCCTGTATCGCCTTGATGTTCAGTGGAATTAGCTCCTTACTGCGCGCCCCTGCAAAGCGTTGTTCCAAAACGGCAGTTATGTCGTCAAGGGTGAACAGGGGGAGCTTTTTAAGGAAGCCTGTGTTTAGTTCCGTTTAATATAACACAACCCCATTCAGTTTGAGACAGAAATGGCACAATTTTTGCTTTCATTTCGTCCCTTTCTTCATAAGTAAACCTATACAGCGGTAAGTATACCGGATCTATAAAAGGGCATACTATAAAATGCGGAACACATCCCAACAATGAGCAGCCCTATCAATTCATATTAAATTCGTTTTAACATAATAAGCGCCTTCATCTCTGGGAATATATTCTACTGGATAATCGTTTATATCCAGCAATTTAGACGGCGCAAAAATTTCTTCAAGCGACTTGCCCTTTTCGATTTGAGTGTAGGTTTGTTGATATTGTGCTTTACGTTCCGGCGGTAACTGATGTTGTCTGCCGCCTTATAAAATAACTGCGCAGCAGTTTTGGCGGCAGACAATGTAGATTGAGAAAACCACACAAAGGCGCTTGCGCCGACTGCAGTTTTCCAGCCTAGCCACCTTTGGCGGCGTTACAGTTACCGACCTGTTAAGTGCAGGTTTTTTTCTGTTACTATAAATTAGGATCTCACTTCTAATTTTTCAGTAGGTTTTACAGTATCACCAATGTTACTCTTATTAATTATTTTACCTTCAGAAACAATTGCTGCAAGATAATCAGCATTATGCAATAAAATAAAAGGAATTGCCAAAGCAACAATAATTAAAAAATGTCCAATGATACCAAGAAATAATGCAACAATTATAATGATAACTCCATATTCTTCCATTTCAGGCATTAATATAAAACCAGCAATTATTCCAATACTGAAACCAATCCAATTAATGGCAAGGCAAGCAGAATAGCTCCATAAGTATTCATCCTTTGTCTAATTTTTGCGTTACTTCCCATCTTAGAACTCCTTTACGTTTAAAGTCCGGTTAACTATCAATTTTCATACCCAAAAGTATTTTATAACAATGTGATTATCTAGCCTATATTTTGTCAATTATTACCTCGAAAAATTTTAAAAAACTTGCACTTAACGTTATAGGTAACTGACGTTTCTTTGTGCCCGATGAGGAAAATGCTAAGCATTTTACGGGCACAAAAAAATGTGGTGGAAGAAAATTGCACAAAGGGCGTAAGCCCGACTGCAATTTTCTGAAACCCGAACCGCCCGAACAGGGCGGTGAGCAGTTACCGTTTGTTATGCGAAGTGGGGCATTATTCTTCTTTCATTAAGATTATCTCTTTATCAGGAAAAATAATTTTGCCATCTTCAATATAACTTGCGGTAAACATACCGACATCATATTTTCTCGCCAACTGCCTTACCGCCCTATATGCCTGAGCACTGACTGAATACGCAAATGCGGCATATATTACAACCTTTCCAATAGAATAATCCGTAAGATATGATTCGTTTTTCATCTTAGCAATTTTATCGTCATTGAGAACAAAAGTCCCATTCAAAGGTGGGTATTTTTTTATTATCTCCATAAAAAATTTTCGTAGATTATTTGATGTTATTGCTGGATCATTATAATCATGACCTTAGCTCCATTCTGTTTGTTTATGATACCATTCCATAAAGTCTTTCTTATTTTTTGGAGCATCATTTTTTTCAAAAACCATTAAATCATAACTCATTCTATATTTATACTCCCGAAAGGCAAAACTTTAGTCCAGTATATTTATTGTCTATATTTTGGTCAAATGTTATTTTATATTTTTTCACCTAATTTAGCCCCATTTCACATAACTTCTTTGTATGTGCCGTAAAATATTGCAGGTACTTTCATGGTGTTCCCTTGCATATAAAAAGAATGCGTATAGTATTACAGAGGTGATTAATAATATGCTGCTAGTTGTATTGTTTGCTGTTCTCATAGGTTACTTCCTGCCCTTTATGGCATGATAGATTTTTGTATTTTGCCTCAGCAATTCTCAGCTTAGAAAAATATACCCCAATATTTTCTCTTATAGTATGAACTGTCATACTATAAGAGATTAAAACTCTACTTTGTTCCTTAATTCTCTGAATTAAGCAAAGATAAAAATTGGAAACTGGGAATTGCTGATTTTGCCTTGTATCTTCTTGACATAGTTGTTCACGTGGGTTAGTATTTAGCTAATAATTATCACTAATTGATAATTATTATTAATTAGTGATAATTAGGATGAATGCATCGCATTCTTAATTGCAAACAATAGGAGATTTTAACTATGAGCGAATTGAAAGGAAGCAAGACGGAGAAAAACTTACTGGAGGCGTTTGCCGGGGAAAGTATGGCACGAAACAAGTACACATACTTTGCCTCGAAAGCGAAGAAAGAGGGCTACGAGCAAATTGCGGCTATTTTTGAAGAAACGGCGGGCAACGAACGGGAACACGCAAAGATTTGGTATAAGCTGCTATCCGGAGGAGAGATTCATTCCACGCCTGAGAATCTGAAGGCTGCTGCCGCTGGTGAGCATGGCGAGTGGACGGATATGTACAAGCGGATGGCAAACGAGGCACGTGAGGAAGGCTTTAACGAGATCGCCTTTCTGTTCGATTCAGTTGGCAATATCGAAAAGGAACACGAAGGTCGCTACCTTAAACTATTAGACAATGTACAAGCCAACACAGTTTTCGCCAAAAACCAAAAATCCGTCTGGATTTGCCGTAACTGTGGACACATTGTAGACAGCACTGACGCTCCAAAACTCTGCGCCGTCTGCAAACATCCGCAGTCGTATTTTGAACTACGCGTGGTTAATTATTAACGGCGGATGGAGTTCAGGGAATATTTGGAGAGTTGCTCAGATATTCCCTAGGCTTGTATATTTTATGAAATATGGGGATGCTGTCTTAGATTGTACCAAAGTTATTAAGTACGTGATGTAGTCATCTTTATGATACCCTTTGGTAGGCTGTTTCGGAATAGGGAATCTAGCTGTTTTTTATTTTAATTAATAATGACACATCGTCTTTTATCAACACAATATTTATTAGAATTTGACTGGTGCTTTTTTATCTCTTCACCCAACCTTTGTATTTCTAGCATTGCAGAGCTAATATATATTAAGATTTTTGATAATAGTGGTTCATTAGCTTTATTTGATGATGATCCTAATAAACATGGATTTCCTAATCTATGTTTTCATCATTATAATCTTCAATAGTAAATCCATAACTTGTTACATCATAATTTGGCTCTTGACAAAAAATATGCTCAATAGGCAAATCATGATATTTATTATCAGTGATGCTTTCCTAAGCAAATTAGGCAAAAATATATTTCAGAGCTCTATTACTATAGATTGTACCATCAAGATATTGCTTAAAATTATAGTCGTCGATAAATTTTTCTATAAAATTTCTTAACCTGTATTTGATAGTATAAGATCTCGTATTGTTTTTAGAGATATATGAGCTAAGCCACTATATACAATTTAACGAGAAGATGATACAATATAGCTGAAAATTTAAGTCGGTAAAAATATTTTATATATCCCTCATTAGTATCTGTTTTCTTTATTAATGAAGAATACGATACGGGAAATTCTTTGAAATCACCTAAATAAGCTGTAATGAATTCTAAGAATGCATGTTTACCATCTTTTAATTAAAATATTCCAGTAGAGCGTGTAATCGTTTTGAAATATCTCTCTTTAATAGTTCAGGTGGGTTATACCTAACATCACCCAAAGAATTATCATACAATTCTATTAGCTTGATTAAATTTTCCTTGTCGGCTTTATATTCATCGTATAGTGTGCCATTAGCGTAGGTAATTCCATAGCGCTCTTCAAAAGAACTTATAATTAAGCTCTGGTTATCAATAGGCAAATTTACCAAGACATTAACAAAATCATCAATATCTACCCATGATAAGTATGGTTTTCTATAATATTTATTTGTTCCATCTACATGTCTTATATCTTCACAGAAAGTATATAGATCATCGTTTATTTTTTTTATATCTTTCTTTATTTCCACCTTTAACACAATATTCAAATTCTCATTCGATATTTTTTTTATATATTCAAGCATCTCCTTTACTTCAGTAACCTCATCACTGTACGCCCAACCTCCATATGCAAGCGCCAACACTCCCCAATCAGTAATTGGAATTATTCTTTCTTTAAAACTATTAATCTGTTTTTTTATTTTTGCAAAAATTGCATTTTTTTCTCCCTCTATTAGTTTCCACTCACAAAATAGCATCATAATATTTGTATAATGTAATATTTCTCCTGGGTGAATATAATGCCCATCTGTAAATTCATTATTAACAATATCAATGAGAGCTTTAAATTCCTTCTTACTCATAAATCTCCAGTTTCCAATTAAGACAAAGAGGTTCTTTTGCTTTGTAGTGCTCTCCTGATTTCTTGCCTTTATCACCTGTTTATAAACAGTATCAATTTTTTGTTTTGAATAATCTCCATTAAATATCAGATTGGTCCAAATACTGTATAATGGTATCTCTTTACTGTAATTTGAAACCCAGTACTCCTTCTCTTTCTTTTTCTCTTTATATTTAGTATAGCTCATTTTATATTTCTCAAACCCAACTATAATATCCATAACTGGATCTTCTTCTGAAATCTTATTCAGGCTTTTTTGTACAAATAAATTAATAAATATTTTTGATAAATCATTTCCATAGTTCTTAATTATTTCTTCACTTAATGCGTTGTAAAATATTTTCAAGTTGTATAAGCACTGGCGTACTGTTCTTAAATTTTTACACTCTAAAATTGAAACAACTTCAAGGCAGGTCTGTTTAATATTATCTTCATCATTCTCAAATAACTCCTTTGTAAAAGATTCTATAGCATTTTCAATTTCAGGCTCGAGTGTAAATTCTACGCCGATAGTTTTTTCTTTTATTTCTCGGTAATTAGTCTCTCCCTTCTCTAAAATTTTTTCTTCATTTCCTACAAATATTAATTTCATATTTAATTGATTTAGGTATTCAGAAAAATAACCGAATATTTGCGATATAGATAAATCTGTCCTTTCTATATCATCGATAATTATCACCTTTTTTTCTAAATCGCTCCTTTTTGTTCCCTGTAGAGAAGGCTTAAATTCATCAAGAATTACTGTCCCTGCAGTACCTATATTAATACTAGAATTTATTATGGTACGAATAAACCCTGCTATAAATCTGAATTCCTCTGATGAAAGAACAGGATGCATTTTTTGAAATAGTCTTTTATCAATTTCAGAAGTAGAACTTATCCCGAAAAGACTTACATAAACAATTTGATTGCTTTGTATTTTTTCTGTTTTCTTTGTGTACTTTGAAATTAGTTTATTTATAAAATATGTTTTCCCGCAGCCCCATTCTCCTTTTATCAATATGGCGAACTGTGGATTATGTTTACTTTCAATATATTTAGCGCAATATTCTTCAATATGCTCATTCATAGCAAACCTCTATTTTTAACTGTATAGGCAGATGTAATATATGTCAATATGAGCCAGGAGTGGAGAGGCGATTATTTACAGGTTATACAGAAGCAGCTTGGGTTTAAGTACAGGTAAAACTTTTCTTGTTTTACCTGTCTCTGCCAGATTTCAGGCAATTAGACCTGCTTTTTGCTCTCTCGTACATCGTCTTATCTTATAGGATAGGTTTTACGTCCCAGCAATCCCTTAAACCTTAAAGCGGGAAACTTCTGCCATAAGGGTTTCGATGTAGCCTTGGTTTTTTAGGCTTAGGTTGTTGACGTGGTTCATTGCCGTGTTAATTTGCTCGGCTCCGGTTGACATTTCGTTTACGCCGCCAGTGATTTCTACAGTTACCCTTTCAAGATTGCCCGCTTCATCGATAACTTCTTCGGCACCTTTTAGCATTTCTTGTGTAACCGCTTTTACCATGTGGGTGGTTTCATTTACATTGCTTATTGCTTCTAGGATCTGCTTGTTTCCATGGCTTTGCTCTTCCATTGCGTGGCGGATACTTTCCTCCTGCTCGGCAACGGTTTTCACGCTTGAGTCAATGTCCTCAAAGTTCTTAAGCACGTTATCCGTCGAGGCGGTGATCTTATCTATGGAAGCTTTGATCCGTTTCAACACGCTGCTGATCATTTTGGACTGCTTGCTTGAGTTTTCCGCGAGTTTACGGATTTCGCCAGCTACAACGGCAAAGCCCTTTCCCGCCTCGCCTGCGTGCGCCGCTTCAATTGCGGCGTTCATCGATAAAAGGTTTGTCTGGCTTGCGATATTTTCCATTACGGAGTTGATCTCCAAAAGTCCCTCAGATTCCTTTGCGATCTCGCGGATATCCGAGACAACATTCAGAAGACCATTTCGTCCAATTTCCGAAGCGCCAGTCAGCTGATCAACGTTTTCGCTGTTTTTGACGAGGGTTTCTGTAACAGAGAGAACGTTTGCAAGCATCTGTTCAATAGCAGAGGATGAGTTGGAAACGCTTTCCGTCTGCTTTTCAACATGCTCGTTGAGCTTGTGGATATTGCCAGTGATCTGCTCCATAGTAGAGTTTGTCTGGGTAACACTTGCGCTTTGGTTGATGATTCTGGATTTAATGTTGACAATGTTCTCGTAAATATCGTTCATTGCCGCCTTGGTCTGTGTCATATCGTCTGCAAGATTGCTGCCGTTTTTGGACAACGCCTTAGCCTCGCCTATTACCGTGATAATCATGTCCCTAATCTTTTGGGTGGTTTTATTGAAGTAGCGCGACATCCTTGAAATCTCGTCGTTGCCTTTTTCAGGAATGACATTTGTCAGATCGCCTTCGCCATGGGAAATATCTTTGAGAGTATTGGTAACTTTTACGATGGGCTTTATCATCCCTAAAATTACGAGTGAAAGTGCAATGCCCAAAATCACGATAACAAGAATGCTCAAAATCACGTTTACCTGCAGCAAATGGTTGGTTCCAGTGTAAAAATCTTTAATAGGACAAATAACAATGGAATACCAATCGGTGTATCGGCTGCGCTGGGCAAAAACCATCGATGACACACCCTCAATATCGGCTTGAAAAACCGACGATGCACCAGAAGCCAGTAAAAGACTCAAAAAATCATCCGATATGGTTTGCCCAATCAGATCAGGGTTTCGGTGTCCAACTATTGTGCCTGCTCCGTTGGCAATCATGGCGTAGCCGTGATTGCCCAGAAGTTCAACGGGATTTACGTGAAGGTCGTTAACTTCCTCTAATTTGATGGATATCATTGCCACACCAGCAATACTGCCAGTACGACTGATAACTGGGATAGAAATGAATAACGATAAAGCGCCAGTCTGCCGGCTTACCTCAACCTGGGAGATGAAGTTTTGACCAGCCATGCTTGCTAAAAAATATTCGCGGTCGGCTCGATTTCCGCCAGTGCTGCCGGAAGTGCTTGCAACGATGATCCCGTCCGTATTAAGGATAATGATGCTATTGTACATACCAAAGCGTTTGACAAGCTCACCCATGTACCGTTCGAACTCAAGCGGCGATCCTTCATCTTGCAAGAGATTCTGAAGGCTCGGAGCTGCGGAAAGCGAGAACAGGTCGATTTGCGCCTTGGAAAGCACAAGATCGGTAAATTCTCGCAGACTTTGGGCGGAACGTTCCCCATCTCCATCGATTGCCTCATGAATGAGGGATGCGGCAACACGGTACCCAACAATACTGGTAAGTAAGCTGCCAAGAATTAGGGCGCACAACGTTGGTACCATAAGTTTCATGTATACGCTTTTAATTTTCACTATAAACTCCTGCTTGCATGGGTATGGTTAAATACGATCGATATTGTGATATTGAGCAATCCTTCTTAATTTATTACGAAATTGATTAAGAAAATCCTATCGCATTAAAGGATTTGCGTCAATAGTTTATAAAGCGCCTTTATTATACACCGGACAAACTCATTGACAAGCTTTACTTTGGGGCGTATCCTTAGGTATGAATATTTCAACATACACCGTTAAACCAAAACTGCCGAACTCGTTAAAACCTTTAGACGAGATTGCCCGAAATCTCTGGCTTTCCTGGAACTTCGAAGCTGTCCAGCTCTTCATCCGCCTGGATTACGATGCGTGGCTGCAATCGAAGCAAAGCCCTGTACGCGCTCTTGGCATGGTAAGCCAGAAACGCCTTACCGAAGCTGCCAACGATGATTCCTACCTTGCCGCCCTTAAAGAGACCTACAACAAGTTTTTGCACTATAAAAAAGGAACAACCTGGTATCACGGATCGCGCAAGGATGTCGTTGCCTACTTCTCGATGGAGTACGGCATGGACGTTTCCCTTCCCATCTATTCAGGC
>Ga0123352_10022396_pt1 | contig 10076 bp, 4 predicted proteins | sample TergutLab28metaG_FD_89700 | JGI IMG/M metagenome (GOLD analysis project Ga0123352, IMG submission 89700) | Labiotermes labralis P1 segment gut microbial communities from Petit-Saut dam, French Guiana - Lab288 P1 | ecosystem: Host-associated > Arthropoda: Insects > Digestive system > Gut ...
CGGACGCTTGTGAGTGCGGTAATGAACCTTCGGGTTCCGTGAAATGTGGGGAATTTCTTGACTAGCTGCAAACCAGTTAGCTTCTCAAGAAGGACTCTGCACCATGGAGTAAGTAAGTATGTAGCGTCGATGGTAGATGAATGAAATATGAGTATGAAGCATTGGTGGAACGGGCCTGACAGGTAAGAACTGAAGTATTCGGAAGACAGGCCTGTCTCAATGGTACAATGACCCACCAAAAACCAAAAGTATACTACGTATTAACTTAATCCGTATTTTGGTCCTCTATGACAACGCAAAGTCCGATAGGCGGGTACCAGTATTTCGGAGAAACAAGTTGCTTCCATGTTCAGCACCGTAATATCCTCAGATTGAATATATTCTGACATTTCGAAGCAAAATAAAATAACGTTAGATATTCATACTTCGACAACTGTTTGGTTTAGTCAGATCTTGATCCAAAAATCGAAGAACATTTTTCTGGAAGAAATTAGCCACAAAAAGACGTAAAATAAGGACAAAATGACCCATCTGAGGCCAGACATGATAATGGCTGCTGCCAGTCACTGCAATATTTACTCTCTCGTCAAATTAATCCAGCATAACAACACAACGTTAACAGCGCATACTCCTCGTTTGAAGCTACGTCACGACAGATTTTTCATGATTCTCGCCTGTTCTATGAAGCAAATGATGACAAAATTACTTGTAAGACGCCTCGAAGGATCCATTATCAATACATTCGAGATCAACCACCATAAACGTTGTCTTTAATTAGCTACTTTCATAGGTTTCTGAAGGATCCACCCAATACGGTTATTTGTAAACAAAATGACAGCGTCGTAACATGGCGACAACGCGGTACTCAGCCCTTCCCGATTCTACCACTTCAAACCTTCAAACTTACGTAACTATGTATAATCTGGTCAGGCGACAGGTAATAAACATGTCTATGCATTCCGCATGAAAGCAGTGTCTGTGTTGAAATGTGCCAAGACACTGATGTTTGCCAATGAAATGGAAAGCTGCTTTCGGCATATCGGGTCTTCGTTGATCTCCATTTCCACTTAACACATTACTGACGTCAGTACAGGTAGAACTCTGCAGTCACTTACTTGTGTTGGGCCTACGCGACCACTTCTAAACGGCAGGTTATCATTCTTAGTAACACCTGATAAATTCAGGTGCTCATACACAGGTGGTATCCAAAACGTTTGGGTAAACTTCGGGAGTGAGTTCCCCACACAAAAACATGGAAAAAAAGTTCATGCCGATGTATGTCGTAAACACTCATTTTTAGAATTACGGCCCCCACGTTCGCCCGACCTCGTTCCTTTCGATTTTTATCTGTGGGGACACTTAAAAACCATAGTGTATTCAGCTCCAATTGAAATTGAAGAGACACTTCACCGACGCATTTCTGATGCCTATACGACCATTCGCGACGGTCTCGGAACTTTTGAAATTGTGCAACTGTCCGTGATCAGATGCATCCACGCGTGCACTGAGCCAGGACGAGGATATTTTGAGCATTTGTCGTGACCTGGGACTTCATCAACAATAAAACCTTGACAGTTATTAATATGGAAACGTCTGCTTTAACTGTATTACGTCATGCGTGATTTCAGACTTTCAGCGCAATTTAGACGAGATTTGCACTCTTCTGGGATATTACGCAGCGTATACTGGCGATTTCGTACACGCCGTTTCGACTCCATCTTCAAGGGTCAAGTAGAAGCTTCTTGACCCTTGAAGATGGGACCGATAGTTTGTCCCGAACCGTCGGTACGGAATTACCATTCTATGCTGTGTAATATCCCAGAAGAGCTCGGATCTTATGTATTGTGTCGGTTGTAGGTAAAATATTAAATGTATTTATTGTTGGATGTAACCTTCCAATTAAATTTAAAAATCACTCATTTCCGCGCACTTGATGATTTTTTCTTTGTTGTGATGTGAAGAGGTCACTCATTCTTGAAGTCTGTCGAAGCATTTTAGAATACACCCTTTATATTTTACACCTGGTTCCGACACTCTCTAAAAGGGCGCCCAGAATAAGAAACAGCATGCCGAATTACAAGGTAAGCTCCCTTTCGAACCCAGAAATTACAATAACGGCGCAACAACCAAACAACATCAAATCACTACATAAACGGAAAACAAAATACCCATGAAAAAAAATTCAAAGCCAAGCTAACTGCCACTACCCCAGACTTCAGCCACCTTTTCCGTACTAAAGCCCTCAGAAAACGCCTATGGAAGCGCTGACTAGCGGCGAATCCCACCAGATATAACACACTGCCTACAAATTTTGAATTAGGCAACAACCAAATGTATTGTGGCATAAACCTAAAGAACAACAATCAAAATACTCACTCTTTCAGTAGAAGCACACACACACACACATGTAATAAGGTTATCTTGCCACTGCACACATTAGCTTTTCACACATGTAAAGAGTGGCAGGCGCCAAGCTCAGAGTAAACTCAAACTGTTGCATGGCGCTGTCAGAATTTAATAAACACAAAAACACCGAAGTCCGGGAAACACCAGCAAACCCCCCCGGCGCACTGTCACTGTGTTTTAAAGCCGCAAGCTGCAAGAATTTCGAAGAACCACCGAGCAGGACGGCGACCGTGCAGCGAGTCGCCCTCACACTGAAAGGAAGGCAGTCGCGTAACGAAATGACGACAGAGAGCGTAGCAAGCGAGCAGTAGAAGGAAAACAACAAACCGGCACATTCGCATGCTTCCTACTCCTTCCCCCTCACCAAAACTAAACTTCATGGAGCTCTTTAATGGAACCAAAAATACATAATGCCCGTGTGTATGCTTCACTTAGAAGAATCCGGCATAGCTGGGTTTAGAGAAGTTGGGGTGTGACGTACTTGCAACAGACTCAGTTGCGTCAGGATGGTCCAGTGGACATTGTTATGAATCAAAGACCTCAATTTTCATTTATCAACCAAATGCCCAATATTAATTATACGTAAATATTAAAGGCGTATCTCCGTCATGTTTCGGTACAAGCGTTCCATCTTCAGGGAGAACAGAATGCCAGTTTTAAAACCAAATGCCGATGAGCAGTTGTAATTTATAAGGATCTTCAGTGTGCAGTAGCTACGTTGTTGAAATCATGCAACAAAAAGTACAACTTGTACAGGCCTTTAAAAACATGTGGTTAAAATGCCACTGAAATATCTCTTACACAAATATGATATACACAAAGTAAAGTTATTGTTATGGTGTTTGGTAGTGGAAACGTTTAATCATTTGGCAACTTACGTTCCGGTCTCTAATGCGTCTCTCAATCTAAAGCGGATCGGATCACCGCGTGTGTGTGTGTGTGTGGTGTGTGTGTGTGTGTGTGTGGTGTGTTTGTGGTATGTAATACTACATGCTTTACATAACTTAAGCTTTAGTTTTACAATAATTTTTACACTTAATAATCACAAAACTATAGTGGAGATTCATTATAACTTCGATAGCAATATTTTAACGTATAATCTTACAATTAATAATATTTACATCTATCTATCTATCTATCTATCTGTCTGTCTGTCTGTCTGTCTATCTATCTATCTATCTATCTATCTGTCTGTCTGTCTGTCTGTCTATCTATCGATCTACCTATCTTTTATAGTAGAGCGTCATTTGCAAATAATTATTGACGAGTGTTTCATTCGACGTAGGCCAATTGCCACCAGTGTTTTTCTATTTGTTTTATCATTTCATTCCTTTGGTTACGTAATTTCTTACACTGAAATATTAAGTGGTCTGCAGTTTCTTCTTCATCTTCGTCTTTTCTTCTCCTTCTTCACACGGGCACATCGGATTATCTGTTAGTCCAAATCTGTGAAGGTATGATCTTAGTTTCCCATATCCTGTTATCATTGTTGCAAACTCTGGGAATATGGGAATATTCTGTCGTAGCCTATTCCTCACTGACGGGAAAAAAAGCTTTGGTCATTGCCCCCCTCCCCATATTCGTCCACTGCCGTTGCCACATATGAAGTCCATTTTCCTTCTCTCACGTTATAATCACCTCTCTTGGCGTCTTGTCATATACAACAGGTCCAATCTTCCACAGCAGCTTCTTTTGCAAATTTATCCACCAACTCATTCCCCTCTGTCCCCGCTTGTCCTTTTACCCAGCCGAAATTCATGGTCCACTTTAAATGCGCCAGTGCAATAATTTTGTTTCTAATAAGTTCTATCAAACGGTTCCGTTTAAATCTGTTTTGCAAATCAATCCAAAGTTATCTTGCTGTCAGTGCATACTGTAACGCGTTTATCATTATGTTGTCCATCCTGTATTTCTTCTAATTTTTCTAAACCCTTTAAAATTGCAATTTGCTCTGCTTGATTATTGGAGCACTGTCCATGCAGTTTAAACTTCAGTTGGTGTACCAACTCTCCATTCACAAATATAACCCCTGCTGCCCCAACGCTGTCACCAATTTTACTGCCGTCTGTATACACTTCAGTTGTATACATAGTACCATTCTCCACTTCAGGAATTATCGCTAGTTCAGCAGGATGTCGCCAGTACCTTACTTCCAACGGTGCATCATATTCTAGACTGTTAATTTTTGTTGCCATATGAGTTTGTACCTTTTGCTCTATTGTTATTTGTATGGGTTGTACTCCAGCCATCACGCAAGAAGCATCATTTGAGATAGTTCGGTATGATTTAGCTATTTTAATGTTTATGAATCTTTATATTCCTTTATACTTTGTAAGGTTCTTGTTCAACCGTATGGCTTCTACCCATATGGATGCTCCGTACGTTAGAATTGGGACTACCGCTCCCTCGTAAATTGTCTTGAGAAATTTATGCCTTAAACCCCACTGCAGCTCTGCTGTTCTAGCCAATATGTTGATAATAGTAATTAATTTTGCCACAGTATGGTCAATATGTGCATTAAAATTAAATTTGTTGTCTAGGTACATTCCTAAATATTTAATTTCTTCATTTTGGTCCAGTCTTTTGTAAATCAAGTAAATACTGACTTCCCTGTCGTCGTTTCTTTTCCTTGACATAAATAAAACCTTAGACCTTTAGTCGTTAAATTCTGTTTTATTGACAGGAACTCATCTCTCAATTTTCTTTAAATCCTGATTCGCGTAATTTTCTGTTTCCATTTTACATGCTCCTCTTGTTAAAACAATTAAATCATCCGCAAAGGCTATCACTTTAGTTCGGCTATTGAATTTCAAATTTAGAAGTGTGTGTGTATGTGGTATGTGTGTGATGTGTGTGTTGTGTGTGTGTGTTGTGTGTGTGTGTGTGTGTGAGTGAGGTGTATCGGTGCTAGCCAACTTTAAAATAATTATAAGGAATACTCAGTTACCCAAACTGGTGGAGAATTTCTTCAACGCCTGACCAACAATCCGCTTCTGAAAATGAAATCAGGAGCACTGGAGTTCATTTTAAGCGTGCTAATACTAAGTCATAAGTTTCGCTTTTAAATAACCAAATTCGTCTCTTCTCAGAAAGTTCGATTTAGACATCTCCACATTACACCCCTTTCCCGAAGTACGAAAATGTCGTGCACGAATATACAGTGGTAATGAATGTTAAAAGGACTTGGTTATAAATACTGTGTACTTACGAACCTCTGCTCCTACGTTCTAACGCAAACATACAAATATAAATTTCAATTCACCTGCAGCCACTCCATCCGCTTATCTCACAGCTCGCAGGAAGGTTGCAAAATCAACACATCACAAAACACAAAGTGTTCATAAGTTCCCGTTAGAAATTCCAACGTAATATCATTGATGGAAAAGCAAAGTGGAAAAGGGAAGCACAGACACAAACAAAGCAGCAGATAATACACATTAAATTCAGTAAACAAAAGCACCAAGTTTAAGAGCTTCCAAGTTTTCAAGTGTTGAAGTAGACGCTTCGGTGTATCGATCTTTTAACAGACACGTCAGGGAGGTAAAAGCTATTGAAGACGTCCACGTGTACAACCTACAAACACGTTGTCACTTTGGTCTGGTATAGTACTTCACAGAATCCAGTACGTACATTAATTTACCCTTCGTTACTTCATATTGATTCATATTTACTTACTGGCGGCTATTCGTTAGGAAGGCGGTCACATAAGCACAGTTATACCTTTCACGAAGCACGTAGTGTTACTCGTCTTCCTCAGGTAGGGGACTAGTTTATGTAATAAACATGCTGTATGTGATATTGTCTCCCTTTCCTCAATTCTTTACGTAACTGACTGATTTTAAATAATTTTTTTGGAACTATATCCCATTACAAACCAGCCCAATACCGTATTTTCCACCTTTCTACACCCACTTATAAGATTGTGGATACACGAAATTCATAGATGGTAGCTATATTACAGCTGCACAATGCAGGCCCTAAAATGACGTACTGTTCGAGAATAGCGGAGACTGCACTTCGTGAGTTTATGTAATGTGATGTAATATCATGTAATATATAATGTAAATTGGAAATAAAAACAGGTCGGAAGTGGAAAAATTTGCCTTTCGTATTCAGTTTTGTAGACATAAATAATTGACTGCTACTTTTATATCAGAATAAATTATAAAGATATTTACAAGTTATGTACGAAAATAAATTTAACCCAAAACAATGAGTACATACGAACAACGTGAAACTTTCAGGTTAAAGGTCTATATGACAAGTTAAAATCCATACTTACGCACAACTCTCACCAGTCCTTCCCCATTAAGACTGAAATTATATATTCTAACGGCCCTTGGAAAAATATACAACATTTCCCAAGGTAATTTTTTTTTTTTAAAGATGTACAACAAGATGGCAGCCGCGTGCAAAATTTCCTTTCCTTTAGGTTTGATAATGATACAGGTAACCAAGGAACAGCTGGAACTCGCAGGTTAAAACTGGTATGGAGATAAATCACGAAAGTACAAACAAATTAGATAAGAAACACTGGAAGTCAGCAGTCACAAACACGGCGAAGATACGAATCCCTGAGGTTATATCAGAAAAATTAAAACACGCGCAATCTACATTTACGCGATTAATTCTTCACAATAACAAAATACAAGCAGAATAACACTAATGTGTTGGCACGACAGGAAATTTATACAATAGGACTACCGAGTTCTGGTCAGCGCCTCTCGTATTCGACCTACACGATACAATATCTGGCGTAAATAGCATAATAGTTGTAGGACTATACGTTCGTGAAGCCAGTGGCCGCTCGTTTGCTGGGGTTTCGGGTTCGAATCTCGCCGGGGACATGGAGGTCTGTCTATTGTGTTGTGTGTTGTCTGGTAGAGGTCTCTGCATCAGGCTGATCACTCGTCCAGGGGAGTCCTATCAAGTGTGTGTGTGTGTGTGTGTCTGAATGTAATCGTGAAACCTAGATAATGATGAGGTCCTGGCCCACCAGCAGCTGTTGCGCCACGTAAAAATAAATAAATAAATATATGCCTGAAACCGAAAATTACGTTTCATTAATTCCTCCCAAAGTTGCTTGCTATCAGCAACATTCTTCGGTGTGGTCACAACGAAAATTTTCAAAGAACACTAATTTATGTACAAACAGTGTGATTAGTATTGCAATAATGAATGTGTATATCCAACTCACGATCAAGAAATAAGAGAATTCTTGGAAAGTATTCACACCGATCTACGGCAGACGTTTACACTCTCGTCACGAGTTATTTCCAAGACTAGAAGAGCTCAGTTGAAACCTGATGGCACACGGTGACGCACGGTAAGGGAAGTGAAGGGGAAACATGCGAGTGGAGTGGGTAGCCAGTAGTCTTGCACTCTACCTCGGAACATGGTGTATCCAGCATTACTACCATTACTACCGCTGATTCACATACCTCGGCTGCCAGTAGTCGAATGAACTGACTCCCCCGCCGATTTAAATGGACTAGTCCGTTTCGCTGAAAGACCAAATCTGGTTTCTGCGCATGTGCCATCACGTTTCAAACGTGCTGTACTAGCTACACGCCAGTTTTCAGAGCCACATTTACCCCGGAGATCTACTTAATCCAGAAAATCGATTGTAACTCACCCAGCGTGCTCGCATCCATACTCAGACAGCAAACACATACAATTCTGTTGAAAAAATAGCTTAAAGGTACTTCTGATATTGCAACAGCCTCTGATTAATCAGGTAAGTGTAAGTGCTTGTTCTTATCCGAATTTATGAACTATATGCGAAACAGATAGTGGAAACCCAAACACATTTACCTTCTAAACGCATTCGTCGTAACTCTGCATACCTCACTGCCCTTCGTCCTTTTACTGGGGAAACTAATCAGTCGTTGCGAAACGAATCACAGCAGATATATATATATATATTATTTACTTGTATTTCTTGAAATAGCAGCAACTTTCATTTTACGTCACTCAGGCCGAGGCCTGAAGTTGTCTACTCGTGTCCCACTAGTGCCGAAGTTGGGTGGAGCTATACCTCAGCTCCCCTACACTTCCTCATGCCGCGCAGAGGGACAACTTACAAGTTACTACACGACAACATCGACACAACTCGATTTGTGGTTCACGTAAGGTGGGTGGGGGTGGGGTGGTTATACGGAAACCAAACGTACCGAAACTAAATCCGCTCGATAAATTTTAGTTAGGCCCAAACAGGCAAATTCCAAATTTCATTCAGATCCGTAAACTACTTCGGATATGAGACATTCAAATGGGCAGTTCGTTAACATATTTTGATTCTGTACACGTGCACACATAGGCCTAATTTCGTTAATGACAATGGATTGGGGGGGGGAGACAAACTCGACCACTGGGTCATAAGAACTTCAATTTACGAAGGAGTCAAGAGTCAGGTTAGAAAGAAGGGAAGGTTGGTTTGAGCCAGTCCTTAATATACATACACTCCTTTCCCTTACATTCAGCCCTTTTCTTCATTTGCCCCTCTTCAACGCAGTAGCCCCAAAAAAATATTCTTACGCACAAAAATATCGGGGGGGGGGAGCATTTTTCCTCCCCCCCCCCCCAAGCTACGCCTATGCGTGCGAAGATTGTGTAAAATCTTAGGATTGCTACAGTTCGGAGTCTCAAATTCATCTGTACTCCCGGTACGAATAAAGATAAATACCAGTGGTCCAATACAACTAAAACCGATCAAACCTTTGCGTTAGACAACCACGCGCATAACCGAGGTATAATAGAAAATAAAACACGATAAAGTTGCGTCGTTTATCTAGCACGATTGCAGAACAGTCACGCGGATAGAGCAAAATTTCCTATCGAATGGTGACTTGGAAAAAGTCTAAGGTAAGCTACGATGAACAAAGAAATAAAAAAAAACCTTGTGCACAAAACACTGCAGACAATAAACCACAGGTACAGCCCTGCGTTTACTGCCTCCCAGAGAACTACATGCGCTAATTGTTATTCGCAAGGTAGATACAAGGAAAACTGGAAGAAATGTAGCGGCTCAATAAACTGTACGGAAACACACGCCGTCAGATCAAACGTGCCGCTAAACAAAGTGCCATATAAACGAGATTTACGGTGACAAAAAACTAAATGATACACTTGTCACCGTCCACACCGCGAGGGCACAGACGTACAGCTGCACGCGTACTTAACCTCGACATCAGACGAGGGCAAGTAGTCGACTTTAGGCCCCCGCCCACTTACCTTCAGGGAAAGATAAAGGGTGGGCCCTGCGGCTGGTATGGACATTCTGTAGAAGTGCAAAATCTGTAGTTTATGCCGGTAATCGAACCCCAGCTAGTCCAGCTCCTAACCTAGCCACTATAACGACACCGCTTTTAATGCTTAAGATACTGAAAATATGTTTGAACATTTCTCAACAAACATAAGTAATTAAAATATTTAAAATTTGCTGAAAATGAAAGCCGTATAATACTGCAAGATCCAAACAACTAGTTTTATGTTTCACACGTTCCGGGAATCATCCGTTTGCGTTACTAGAGGCAGTACAACCTATACACTCTAATCCTTTGGAGTCCTAAACCGGACCACTACAAAAGCGAGATCTTCTAAAGCGTGTTTTAGTATTTAATGTCGTATCTAACACCTTTCGTCCAGAACGCAAGTAACCTGCGCTACGC
>Ga0123352_10022399_pt1 | contig 10075 bp, 9 predicted proteins | sample TergutLab28metaG_FD_89700 | JGI IMG/M metagenome (GOLD analysis project Ga0123352, IMG submission 89700) | Labiotermes labralis P1 segment gut microbial communities from Petit-Saut dam, French Guiana - Lab288 P1 | ecosystem: Host-associated > Arthropoda: Insects > Digestive system > Gut ...
CCCTACATACATTCCAATTGCTTTACCCTACATACATTCCAATTGCTTTTCCCTACATACATTCCAATTGCTTTTCCCCACATACATTCCAATTGCTGTTCGCTACGTACATTCGAATTGCTTTTCTCTAAATACATTCCAATTGCTGTTCCCCACATACATTCCAATTGCTGTTCGCTACATACATTCAAATTGCTCTTCCCCTCATACATCCCAATTGCTGCTCCCCACATTCATTCCAATTGCTGTCCCCTACATTCATTCCAATTGCTGTTCGCTACATTCTTTCCAATTGCTGTTCTCTATATACATTCCAATTGCTGTTTCCTACATACATTCCAATTGCTTTTCCCTACATACATTCCAATTGCTGTTCCCCACAGTCATTACAATTGCTGTTCGCACTTACATTCCATTTGCTCTTTGCTACATACATTCCAATTGCTCTTCCCCACATACATTCCAATTGCTGTTCCCTACATAAATTACAATTGCTTTTCTCTAAATACATTCCAATTGCTGTTCCACACATACATTCCAATTGCTGTTCGCTACATACATTCCAATTTCTCTTCCACATATACATTCATATTTCTGTTCCCTACATAGATTCCAATTTCTTTTCTCTAAATACCTTCTAATTGCTGTTCCCCAAAAACATTCCAATTGCTGTTCGCTACATACATTAAAATTTATCTAGCCACATACATTCCAATTGCTTTTCCCTACATAAATTCCAATTGCTTTTCCCTACATACATTCCAATTGCTGTCCTCCACATTCATTCCAATTACTCTTCCCTACATACATTCCAATTTTTTTTCCCTACATATTTTCCACTTGCTCTCCCCAACATACATCTCAATTGCTGTTCCCTACATACATTCCAATTGCTGTTCCCTACATACATTCCAATTGCTGTCCCCAACATTCATTCCAATTGCTGTTCCCTACATACATTCCAATTGCTGTTCCCTACATACATTCCAATTACTCTTCCCTACATATATTCCAATTACTCTTCCCTACATACATTCAAGTTGCTTTCATTTACATACATTCCAGTTGCTTTCCCCTACTTACATTCCAATTACTGTTCACTACTTACATTCCAATTGCTGTCCCCTACATACATTCCAATTGTTTTTCCCTACATACATTCCAATTGCTGTCCCCTATATACAATCCAATTGCTGTTCCCTTCATACATTCCAATTTCTGTTCCCTACATACATTCCAATTGCTTTTCCCTACATACATTCCGATTGCTGTTTTCTACATACTTTTCAATTGCTGTTCTCTACATACATTCCAATTGCTGTTCACTACATACATTCAAATTGCTGTTCTTTACATACATTCCAATTGCTTTTCTCTACATACATTCCAATTTCTGTTCTCTACATACATTCCAATTGCTGTTCCCTACATACATTCCAATTGCTGCTCCCCACATACATTCCAATTGCACTTCCCTACATGCATTCCAATTGCTGCTCCCCACATACATTCCAATTGCTTTTCCCTACATACATTCCAATTGCTGCTCCCCACATACATTCCAATTGCTCTTCCCTACATACATTCCAATTGCTCTTCCCTACATACATTCCAATTGCTGCTCCCCACATACATTCCAATTGCTGTTCCCTACAAACATTCCATTTGCTGTTCACTACATACCTTCCAATTGCTCTTCCCTACATACATTCCAATTGCTACACCCCACATACATTCCAATTTCTGTTCCCTACATACATTCCAATTGCTCTTCCCTACATACATTCCAATTGCTGCACCCCACATACATTCCAATTTCTCTTCCCCACATACATTCCAATTGCTGCTCCCCACATACATTCCTATTGCTGTTCCCTACATACATTCCAATTGCTGTTCCCTACATACATTCCAATTGATCTACCATACATACATTCCAATTGCTTTCCCCTACATACATTCCAATTGCTGCTCCCCACACACATTCCAATTGTTGTCCCCTACAAACATTCCAATTGCTGTTCCATTCATACATTCAAATTGCTGTTCTCAACATACATTACAATTGCTTTTCTCTACATACATTCCAATAGCTGTCCACTACATACGTCCAAACTGCTCTCCTCTACATACATTCCAATTGCTGCTCCACACATACATTCCAATTGCTGTTTTCTACATACATTCCAATTGCTTTTCTCTACATACATTCCAATTACTCTTCTCTACATACATTCCAATTTTTCTTCCCTACTTACATTCCAATTTTTCTTCCCTGCATACATTCCAATTACTTTTCCCTACATACATTCCAATTGCTGTTGCCTTCATACATTCCAATTACTCTTCCCTACATACTTTCCAGTTCCCGTTCCCTACATACATTCCAATTGCTGTTCCTACATACATTCCAATTGCTGCAACCTACATGCATTCCAAATGCTGGTCCCCACATACATTCCAATTATTGTTCCCTACATACATTGCAATTGCTGTCCCCTACATACATTCCAATTACTCTTCACTACATACATTCCAATTGTTGTTCCCTATATACATTGCACTTGCTGTCCCCAACATACATTCCAATTGCTGTTACCTACATACATTCCAATTGCTGTTCCCTATATATATTCCAATTGCTGCCCCAACATTCATTTTAATTGTTGTTCCCTACATACATTCCAATTACTCTTCCCTACATTCATTCCAATTGCTTTCCCCTACATACATTCCAATTACTGTTCCTAAATACATTCCAATTGTTGTCCCCTACATACGTTCCAATTACTCTTCTTACATACATTCCAATTGCTGTTCCCCAAATACATTCCAATTGCTATTCCCTACATACATTCCAATTATTCTTCCCTACATACATTCCAATTGTTTTTCCCTACATACATTTCAATTGCTGTTCTCTACATACATTCCAATTGCTGTTCTCTTCATACAATCCAATTGCTTTCCCCTACATACATTCCAATTGCTTTTCCCTATATACATTCCAATTGCTGTTATCTACATACATTCCATTTGCTCTTCTCTACATACAATCCAATTGTTTTCCCCTACATACATTCCAATTGCTTTTCCCTACATACATTCCAATTGCTGTTCTCTACATACATTCCAATTGCTGTTCTCTACATACTTTCCAATTGCTGTTCTCTACATACATTCCAAATGCTGTTCCCTACATACTGTCCAATTGCTGCTCCCAACATACATTCCAATTGCTCTTCTCTACATACATTCCAATTACTCTTCCCTACATACATTCCAATTGTTTTTCCCTACATACATTCCACTTGCTCTCCCCAAACATACATCCCAATTGCTTTTCCCTACATACATTCCAATTGCTGTCCTCCACATTCATTCCAATTACTGTTCCCTACATACATTCCAATTGCTGTACCCTACATACATTCCAATTACTCTTCCCTACATACATTCCAATTACTCTTCCCTACATACATTCCAGTTGCTTTCCTTTACATACATTCCAGTTGCTTTCCCCTACATATATTCCAATTACTGTTCACTACTTACATTCCAATTGCTGTCCCCTACATACCTTCCAATTGCTCTTCCCTACATACATTCTAATTGCTGCACCCCACATACATTCCAATTTCTGGTCCCTACATACCTTCCAATTGCTCTTCCCTACATACATTCCAATTGCTGCACCCCACATACATTCCAATTTCTGTTCCCTACATACATTCCAATTGCTGTTCCCTACATATATTCCAATTGCTGTTCCCTACATACATTCCAATTGCTCTTCCCTACATACATTCCAATTGCTGCACCCTACATACATTCCAATTTCTGTTCCCTACATACATTCCAATTGCTGCTCCCCACATACATTCCAATTGCTATTCCCTACATACATTCCAATTGCTGTTCCCTACATACATTCCAATTGCTTTTCCCTACATACATTCCAATTGCTGCTCCCCACATACTTTCCAATTGTTGTTCCCTACATACATTCCAATTGCTGTTCCCTACATACATTCCAATTGCTGTTCCCTACATACATTCCAATTGCTGTTCCCTACATACATTCCAATTACTCTTCCCTACATAGATTCCAATTGCTGTTCTCCACATACATTCCAATTGCTTTTCCCTACACACATTCCAATTACTGTCCCCTACATACATTCCAATTACTTTTCCCTACATACATTCCAATGGCTGCTCCCCACATACATTCCAATTGCTGCTCACCACATACATTCCAATTGCTGTTCCCTACATACATTCCAATTGCTGTTCCCCACATACATTCCAATTGCTGCTCCCCACATACATTCCAATTGCTGTTCCCTACACTCGTCACTCTCCATTCTCAACATTCTCAAATCAATCCCTCTCCATATTTTTCTCTACTTCCATTCCTGTTTCCCCTCTCCTCTCCCTACTTTCGTTCACACACAAATTTACAATTTTTTATATTCTGCTCCTGCATTCCTGGAAGCGAGAATGATTTGCCAACTTGAACAAAACAAGTGTGGGGTCAAAAACGAAACAAAACTGTGTAAAACACAAACGAAGCTTGCAGCTATTCAAACGTAAATTAATTATGTACCAGAAGCGGACGAAAAATATGAACTGAACCGACTAAACCGTGCTGGTTTGACAAATTGCAGTAACAACACTATCGCTGCTTTCCAACATAAAACAACGCCAGTTTTGTAACTTGTAATTAGAAACGAGCCGACACTGTTCCAGTTAAATCAAGCTCACATGCTCACAAGAAAAGTCTCTATAAGTAGAATTGTTCCTTTTGAAACCTGGAATCGCGCAACAAATGGCCCGACTTTTTTTAGTTAGTTGCTGATTATGATGATGATGATGATTGTGATAAAGAACTTATAAAGAGATTGGCTAGACATATAGCACAGATGGAGGCGGAGATTAATGTCTACAAGTCTTTGGTGTTGAAACTTGAAGGATAAACGTACTTGGACGGCCTAAACATGGATGGAAATATTAAACTGCATACCAAAGCAAAAGGAAGGTTCAGTATGGATTGGATTCATTTGGCTAATAGTGCGGACAAGTGGCGGGGTGTTGTGAACACGGTACTGAACTTCCGGTTCCTTCAAAATGCGAGGAATTTCCTGACTCGGCCAGTATCAGCTTCACGAGAATACTCTGCTGTTTGCAGTTACTAACTAGGTGAGGAAGTAAATAGTAAATTAGTCAGTTACTTAGTTAGTTAGTGACCTTGCCAATGTATAGGTTACTAGCATTTGTTCCAGTAATAGACCATGCGCATATTTCCTAACTTGTTACAAGTAAGCTCATTACAAAAACAGACTCTTTATGCTGTAATTTGTTTCTAGGAAAAGCTGACAGATGGCATTACTGTGTACTTTGTTTCTGCAAACACTGACGGATGGCGCTACTGTGTACTTTGTTACTCCAAACAATGATAGATGGCATTACTTCAGCAATGGGCAGTTATTTTTCTTAGTTACGAGTTAGATGCTTTCACTCCGAAACGATCGAAGGTTGCAACATTCTGTCGTTACGAACAGAAAATCCGTCTCTTGGCTAATGGAAGAAGGGCTGCTTAAGGGTAAAAGCGAATTCAGCCCTAAGTGTAACTGAGGACTATGAGTAGAGTTTCACACTTTCTTTACCTAGTCGTAGATGGAGGTGAGCTGTCAGCTGTCACGCCCAGGCCGTCTTGTCTCAGGGAAAGAGCCGTTCGTTCCTATTCAAAAGAAAGCCCAGTCGAAACTAAAGTCGGTCTGGAAGTTTTGAGGTTTGTCGAACCCCGATCCCTCGGTGGTCCATCCATTGGACTGGTCACTATACTGACTGAACTTCTGGTTCTATCGCTGTGTGTACACTTTTACATACTTCTATAAGCATAGCACAGCAGTAGAGACAGTAATATATTTGGACTGGAAACTTTAAATCGAGTCTTTATTTGCTAATATCATGTCAGTACAGATAACTCTGCAATAGGCAATCTGTTTTTTTCTCTACTTTGGGCTGTCCCCGAAAAAAAATTTTTGAAAAACATAATTGCAACTTCACAAGTTCGCGCATCAGCCATATTCGTGTTACAGACAGAGGAAATTAAAGACTGCGGCGCTGGGTTAGTCTCCAATGGCATTATATTTATAGGCTATTAAAATTCAATCAAAGAGTTTTAAGTCTGAAGCTGGAGGAGATACAGACAGACAGACACAGCTGGAGAGAAGCGCGGTGAATTTATAAGCCAAATTTCTTCGCTTTAGAAAAGAAAGTAATCCACAAATTGCTAAACTGCCAGTTAAAATCATTCTGCGGCCCCCCCCCTGCTATTTCCTTAAGATCCATTTTAATATTATTCTTGCAACTTTCCAAGGTCTTCCAAGTGATCTCCTTCCTTTAGTTTTCACAGCCAAAACCCTGGCTACACCCCTCCTCACCACCACCCCTACTACATGTCAAACAATATCATTACATGCTATGCATAATGAAGTAACACTACACTAGTAACCACACAATTCACAATATCTGAATATTGCCACAAAACACTGTCGGGTCGTATTTTGTCCATCCTTGCATTGCGTAGCACCTCACACAGTCACCTCTTGTTCAGAGATGTTGTGAGATAACTGAAGAAACTCATGACGCCAGTCAAACTTAAGTCTTTGAAAGAAATTCAGAATTAAGATGATGTCAGAAGATGATTAAATTGTGTAGCGTCTTCTGATGATGATGATGATATGACGATCGCAGTTTACAGTTCCTCTAAATTAGCTTAGGTTTCAATGGCACTGACATTGCTCTTATAGATCTAGATGAGAACAGCAGTCTAATTATAAAGTTTGTGACATCTGAATACCGTCCACACTGGCACGAAGAGAAAGACATTCCCAATCCTTCCCCAACTCCATCCAACCCCAACCCCCTTTCATTAAAACGGGGAGTCTCAATATGAGAGGAGAAATATCGAGAGAATTTCGCCACGTTAAGAGCCCACCGTGAGGTACAAAACCATCAATGTGGTTTGCTTTCATGTGATAGCAAAGAATTTTAGGAATCAGAGGGGATGAATGTTAAAAACGAGCAGAAGATAGAAGGAAAAAAAAAAAGAGAGAGAAGAAGGCGGAGCAATTCTAATCAACAAAATGGAAGTCTTAACAAACAATCGACACTCGACACTCCGCATTAAAAGCCAGAACCTCCATCCAGACGAGAGGTGAGCAAACAGTTCGACCTGTTGAGGGGAATAAAAGAAACTTTCTGAATGCCCAAAATGACGGCGCATTGTCAGTCTGTTCGTTAAACTAGACTCTCGAATTTATCACCACTAAATAAGCAAAAAGCATCTACTTTCTTTCAGCGAGAAAATATGACCTGTATTTGCCATCCATTGCCAACTAATCATAACACACATCGACATACAGACGCAACCAGGTCAAATCACAAAGCACATTGGTTATGTATGTACGTACACATGTATGTATATATGTGTGTATGTATGTATGTGTGTATGTATGTGTGTATATGTAAGTATGTGGTTATGTATGTATATTTGTATGTGTGTGTATGTATGTTTGTACGTATGTATGTATATATGTATGTATGTATGTGTGTATGTATGTATGTTTGTACGTATGTATGTATATATGTATGTATGTGTGTATGTAAGTGTGTATGTACTGTGTATGTATGTATGTATCTGTTTACGTATGTATGTATGTATGTATGTATGTGTGTATGTGTGTATGTATGTATGTTTGTACGTATGTATGTATATATGTATGTATGTATGTGTGTATGTAAGTGTGTATGTACTGTGTATGTATGTATGTATCTGTTTACGTATGTGTGTATGTATGTGTGTGTATTATGTATTTATGTATGTGTGTATGTATGTAAGTTTATATGTACTAATGTATTAAGTATGTATATATTATCTATGTATGTATGTGTGTATGTATGATGGTGCGTTTATACATGTATGTATGTGTGTATGTATGTATGTATGTATGTATGTGTGTATGTATGTATGTATGTATGTATGTGTGTATGTATGTATGTGTGTATGTATGTATGTATGTATGTGTGTATGTATGTATGTATGTGTGTATGTATGTATGTATGTATGTATGTATGTACGTATGTAATATTAATTGTATTCAATTACTTTCTTCAAGTACCTCATCATCGAGAAGTTAGAAACTTTGCTTACGTTAAGTAAGACAAACTTAACCCCAAAGTTTCGCATCGTCGCCATGTTTGTCACACTGCACTAATGTCTACAGTCTATCACACAACCACAATTAATATCTGCATTTGCAGCGCTACATCAATTACCACAATGAAAACCGAAGGATAAATATAATGTACGCGCGGTCGCCATCATGCTCTTCACAATAAAAAGTGCATAACAAAATTCGTACATTTCTGTACAAGTATGTAATATTTATACTTTCAGTGGTGTAATTAAGAAAGAGAAGTCGCCGCTTTAGAACTGGTGCAAATAATCTGCAATTCGGCATCTTCCTTACGTTGCAGGAGATGGGTTTGATGATGTGTTGAGTAACTACAGTGAAGAGGCTAAATGTCGGAAGAGCGTGTGAGGAGCAAGAAAGAGTAACTGCGGAGATAGGTGGACACAGGCACACTGAGGGGCAAAGGCAGGGGGAGTCAGAAGTTTTGTTTTGTTGCTTGTGCGAAATCCTTTATTAATTACTATGTTTCGACTTTTTAAATATTTTTTCAGAGTGCCACCACGCTCCTCTACGCCCAAGCTCCACCGCTTTTTTAATTAACCTAACCTTTTGTGGGAGATCGGTACTAACTTAAGCTCACTGTCGTCAGGTTGGGCACCCCTGAATTCACTTGACGCCTTGTTGATTGGTATCCGCTCTTTCTGCCAAACGACCTATAGAAACGTCAGTCTTAGGACTTAGGGCCGATTCGCACTACGTCACGTTTCCGTTCCGTCGCGGAACGTCGCCGTTCAGTAAAATTTTCTCATGCGCAAGTAAACGGAGATTTCCACACAGACAGGAACGTCTCCGTTACGTATCAGTTCCGTTCCGTCACGTCTCGGTTCCGTTCCGTCGCCGTTGCTAAGCGAGAATGTTTGACGTGACGAAACGGGTCCGAACCGGTCTGTACCTCCTCGATTCCGATAATGTGAACAGACTTACGTCTCCTCCATCACACTACGCAGTGTTTGCTTGGAACGAGTGCTGCCTGTTTTTGTCTTCAGAAAGGGATAAAAAATAAATAGAATTGTTGCGTAAATGTGAGGAATTATATGACTTGTCAAATAAGAAGTGCAGTGAGAGTGTCTGGAGAGAAACACTGAATATTACAGATAAGCCTAACACTGCACTCTTTCTTTCTGCCAAAGCACGGACGGAGACGGACTACTAAAGATCTGTCGAAAAATGTGTGTGTGGAGATTCGGACCGACCGACCGATCAATTTCATGTAGTGGCATAATCAACCGGAAACTACGCAATAAAGCTAAATGATTTTGGTGAAGGAATTTGTGAGAACATTACAAATACACAAAATGAACATTTCAAATAACAAACAGAACATTAAAAATACACAAAAATAACATTAAAAACACACAAACAGAACATTACAAATACACAAAAGAACATTACAAATACACAAAAGAACATTACAAATACACAAAAGAACATTACAAATACAAAAAAGAACGTTTCAAACACACAAACAGAACATTAAAATACACAAAAGAACATTACAAATACACAAAGAGAATATTATAAATATATAAACAGAAAATTACAAATAACCAAAATCAACATTGCAAATAAAAAACAGAACATTAAGAAACACATAAAACACAACATTACACATAAAAAAGCAGAACATTACAAACAGAACATTAAGAAACACATAAAACACAACATTACACATACAAAAGCAGAACATTACAAACAGAACATTAAGAAACACATAAAACACAACATTACACATACAAAAGCAGAACATTACAAACACACAAACAGAACATTAAGAAACACATAAAACACAACATTACACATACAAAAGCAGA
>Ga0123352_10022400_pt1 | contig 10075 bp, 7 predicted proteins | sample TergutLab28metaG_FD_89700 | JGI IMG/M metagenome (GOLD analysis project Ga0123352, IMG submission 89700) | Labiotermes labralis P1 segment gut microbial communities from Petit-Saut dam, French Guiana - Lab288 P1 | ecosystem: Host-associated > Arthropoda: Insects > Digestive system > Gut ...
CAATATGATATTGTCCTGCGTGTTCCGGTAATCGGCTGTGGCGTTGATGAAGTGTGGTGATGGGGGTGAGCGGCGAGGGGGGGGGGGGGGGGACATAGTTCGAGATGAGATAGACATCTCATTTTGAAGATGAAGACAGTCAAAGCTTCCGAAACTTCAGAAATACAGCAAACTTTTACATGGTGCCTTAGCCCCAAAATAGACGAATATTAGACTACCGTAGCCATGACAGACCGAAGTTATGTTTTGTCCATTGTTATGAAGTATGGCCTTTCTTCCATCAAATACGTAATTGTACGAATCTGCCTGCAATGTGACGTGCCAGCTTGCACACTTCGTATGCATTATTTTTGCAATGTTGCCTTCATCATTCACTAAGATTTCTTCAACAAATAATTTTAGCCATTTGTTAACTTGTGTCTCAAGTTATCGGTATTGCCAACTTTAATATTGCGGTGTTCTGACGACCACATGACGTAATAAATTGTTACCAAACGTGCTGCCTCCGTCTTCAGGGAATAAGGACTTAGTGTACGGATTCCTTGCTTGTTTTGCTTTATTTAAGTCTAATTGTGTAAAATTACATTAAACGCCGTGCCTTGAATTACTATGACATACTGTTACGCATTCAATGACAATTCAATTCCTTCCAAGAAAAACAGTCACGTAAGAAACGGTTGTGCTGGTTTACAGAAACTTATGTCTGTCATGCACTGAAGTGTCAGTGCCTTTATTAAAAAAGTGAATCTGAAACAAGCTGAATTAAGAGGGACGGGTGGAAAATTTAGAAGCGTCTGGAATTAGAAATACTGCAGCTGGAACTGAACCTCTGTCCAGATGCGACATACAGTCAGTCGTTTTATTGTCAGTGAGTGTTCAATACAAGCGAACCGAAATCATTCATATGAGAAGGCCCATCGCATATCATATTAACAAAAAATAGGATTTGAGGTTCGCAAGATGGTCAGGATTTAACACTGTAGTCGTCTGGGTTATGACATCGTCTGGTCTGGTAGGAGTTCACCGACTTTTGGAGGGACGTACTGTCTCAGTCATCAGGGTAGACGGATCATGCAGGGCCTACTAGACTATACAATGTCAGAAGCTAAAAGAACACAAGAGGGCCGGCAAAAAAGGGGTTGCCAAAAGCATTATTTATTGTAGCACGTTTACGAGCAAAAAAGGTGAAATGGTTGTAAGTAAACGTTGTTAAATAAACGAAAAGAAGGATGTAGATTCACAGGGGTGTTTAGACTGTTATTCTCCCTCCTTTTTTTAGATGCGCATTTTTGACACACAACGGGGATAACTTGTCTAAAGAAAAGTTCTTAAAACTCATTTCACATGACTCCTAGTAAAGAAAGACTAAAAGTGTATGTACATTTATTCAGTTCGGACCTCACAGAGAACACAATGTGTTTCAATTAAGAACAGAGAACATGTCGGGAAATAGCGGTTGTGTATTGTGAGAATCGTTGGCAATACACACGTATATTGTGTTGGCAAAAGGCAGGGTCTTTAGTGTCAAACCTGTTGGTATGTATGGCTACCACTAGGCTCTGAAGTATCTCACAAACACCTTCTCAGCATCACCCCCCCCCCCAACACCACCACCAAATTGAAGGTTCTTGACTCTTAAAAAAAAGAAGGAAATGGAAACAAATACTTTAGAAACTGTAAGGCAAACGCGACCAATTTTGTGACCTAAACTAAATTCTCTCAGCGATGCATTATGCTCGCTGTGAGGTTAGCCACGTGCGTCTTCCTCTGTTAATTTCGACACTTCAACATAAACGCTTTATAAGCAGCCAGCAATCTCTGTAGCTCGCGATGTGATATTTTGATCTTCCAAGTCGCATTCTGATGCTTTAAAGAGTTTTCAAACCGCTTCATTACAAAGTAGCACGTACTTAGTTTCGCCTTTAAGTTACTGTAAACTTATTCAATAAAAGTCCGTATGCTTTCAGCTTGCTTTCAGAGAATCATGGCTGTCTACTACGTTAGAACCGCATCAACAGTGACACAAAAGGCGGAATTTAACGAACAATACTTTAAAGATCCAGTTCATAACGCGCAGTAAACAATCCGTCTCGGTTATAAACAAATAAACTAAAAGCATCTTATATTTATTGGACCGTGCATCATTGTAATAGTTGGTATCCGTGTTGCAGGCTGAAGCCTGCAACACGGATACCACGCCAACCCAACCACACCGAAACACCAACACACATCGAACCAAGAACACACGACCAATGTGGTAATTCAACAGAATAGTCGCAAGCTCCTGATGATGGATATATTAATGTCCGAAACATGTTGAGCGCATAAGAATTGAAATAAAAAGAGCAAGTGACATCAAGTTGGTCTTTTGTTTTCAAACTAAAGGCATATAGGGAAATAATAGCTGTTTGATATGAGATTAATAGAAAACACGAAAAATGCACTATGTTGGCAGAATGTAGAATTTTATATGTTAAACGTACTTGTACACAAATTAACCACTCCGGTTGAAAGGAAAAAAAAAAAGTAAATTTATTTTTCACTCACAGTCACTTGATTAACCTTTTGGCGCCGGAATTATTTTTTTTTTATTTTAGCACACCCTGTATATAGAATGTGAATAATACAGGAACCAAATACGTTAGAATTATGAAACAAACTGCATTTTGAAGAGAAAAAATGGATAGTATACACCATGTTTAAAATATTCAGTACCTATATTTGTTGAATAAATATATAAAATGCAACTTTAGAGGTTAGCGGTGCGGTACGACCAGTATAGTTGACATTAGGCGTCTAAAGGTTAACATACCTACAAGTTCGACAAAATCTTCCTGATTCACATTGCACTTATGTGGAATTACATCTGACCTGCTTTCGACTTGTAACGCCTATGATATAAACGTCAAATACACAAACGTGCTCTCCATATACATGTCAATCTGCAACATTCTCGGTGCTGCCTTTCGGGATAGATTTAGGCAAATAATATTTCATCAGTACCTTTTAGCCTTAGTACATCACCTTCAGGGCTCTTGGGTTTGAACCGTTCAGTCAAAGATTTCTAGAAATAAATAAGCAATCTTGGCTGTACTTTACACTACACCCATCTAGGGCAAATGCAGGTACAGCGCCTTAAAATAATCTGGAAAGTATTGCTCGTGAATTTATGATCAGTTACGTTTGTACCATTATGAAATAAATAGTCAATAATACGTTGAAAATTCAGATGGATAAATCTGACAGTCCAGTTTCTCGCTACGACTTTCGTGATAACTCGTTTGCTAATCCACAGGTACACGCTGTGCTAATTGAGGGACCCTGAAATTATTATTTCACTACATGTGCACCCTATATAAGCGTAAGATCCTTCTGCATATGCCGAAAATCTAACACCAGCTAAAGAAAAGTGTCTTCACATTGCCGTGTACTGCTGCCATCTTCTCGTCATTTTTTTAACTACTGATATAAGTCAATATTCCTGCATAAAACACGCACACAACATAAAATATCACAAACCATACGCTATTATACGATACGTATAATTATATATACATGCCTGTATAGATATGGGGGTATGTTATGGAATTTAAAATGTACCCTTTGCTTGTATGTGTATGTCAAGCTGCTTTTCTGTATACACTTCAGGGAATTCTTTCAATATGAGTAAAGGTAAATTTATCTGTCTCCACGCCATGAAGGTGTATAAGAGGAGTAGAAGTCTAGCTCCACTCATTCCTAACCTTCACACTAAAAGGACCGGCATCTTTACCCCCGGGAAAGAAATAAGGTACCTATTGAATAGGGCGCTGGGTTGGCCCCAGAGTCATTGTGGTCATTTTGAAGAAAAGAAAAATCTCTTACTCCTGTCGGGATTCATACCCCGAACCTTCCAGCCCGTAGGCTAGTCTCTGTAAGGTCTACGCTATCTCGACTGCCCCTTGCGTGTTTACCCATCTATAAGGCCTAGGTGCATCGGGACCGTAAGGGCTCGAACCCAGTTTTAATCAATCAATCCTTGCGTGTAGTATTATGGAGTAAAATGCCTTGTGGTGAGGAACTCCCATGGACGATTATTGGCAGCACTTTCTGTGAAGAAGTATAATTCAAATTCCGTGTTTAAAACTGTGGCTGAAACTCTCTTAAGTTTTGTTTAAAGTCAATTTCAGGGGGAAAAAAGTTCGGCTGCCCAAAACTTTAGTTTACTTTAAACTTTAGGTCGTTAAATATTCGTAATATTTCCGATGAAACTTTATCGTTTAGAGATTTCAATATTTTATATTATGTTGTTTTGTTGTACGTCACTAACTGTTTGGAGAAATTTAATGAAGTTTAGTAGTTAGAGGGGCCTGTCTTGCTTGTAATCTCCCACAGTTACTTGACTTCTATAGCTTTTAACTTCAAATGGCTTGTAATGACCACAAAAAGTGACAGAAGAATAACGAGACATGAAAACTGAACTCCCAAAGTTACCATAATGCAATAATCGGGTTTATCTTCTAAATTTTTATCGTACATTTCGTTCCGTCACGAAAGTCCGATTTTCTACGAAACGTTTTTAGCTTACGTTCCGACTAATGTAGCTGTTTCTCTTTTGGATAGTTTCTGGAGAATTATATGAAAATTTGATGTCACATTTATTCTGACTTTTGTCATGGAAACTGTTGAAAGCTGGTCAATGTAGACAACATGCATTTATTGCGAAGGTTCCACATGTGATTGGAAAACAAAAGCCATATGATTAGTGTTTGCTATAGGATCTTACACAGTGGGATTAGTGTCGTGGTTGGCTGCACTTGCACTGATGTGTCTGAACCTACCAGCAGCGTCTGTACAAAATACACTCCATGTATAGTGTTTTGGATTGTCGGTTTCGTGTAGTGTAGGTTGTATTTTTGAGGTTTCGAGGATTCCTACTATCTGCGTCTTGAAGGCTGAGTGACTATTCTATGGTCTTTGACACTATTTGTAATACAGATCGTTATTTAAGTGAAAAGTTCCCTGTTCGATTCTTCCACGCGCCCTGTCCAATCCTTCAGGACCCTAAAACGTACCACATCAATAACTGTCTTTCGATACTTATTCTTAAGTCAGTTGTAAAAGAGAACTTAAAACCCCACGAAATATATTACTTCATAATTTGACCTATACAAAAGATATGCAGGATGATTTTGCCCTTTTACGTAATTGTAACAGAGTTTAATGCTAACATAATCTGATTTACTTGAGATTTGAAGTTTTCACAGATGTAACACTACAGTATTTATGACTTATGACGTCTTTTATCATTTATTCGTCTACATGTGGTCCATTTCGTTAGGCTGTCAGTGATGATGAACAGTACAACGTCGACAGCTAGAACCATTTAAAAATGGCATATTGGCGTGAAATTTAAATACAGCTCTCACGGTCTGATTGTGGTACTGTCCCTTATTTATCCGGGTGTTACTGGGAAAGAACACGAAGACCTTGGCCAAGGCAACCCGTGTGACTGCCCGTATTCTGGACACCATGTACGTCGATAGGTGATTATCATTACTGTACCCTGAAGAAGAATTAGTATTTTTCCTCCAAACGTTGGTAATCAATTATCAGGCTAAAGGGCAGCTTGTAAGTTATGGGCTATTTAAATGACAGTTCCACACTGCACTTACTAATTTCAGACAACGAACAGCTGATTGTGTTGTAGATTATTGGTTAACGTAAGTTCAGCGTTTCGACCCTCACCACCCTCTTTCCTCACGTGGCCAGGTGTTGGAAACATATGCGGGCCCACAATATGATTAGACTGTAGGTTATGATGATACAATCAGTATCACCGGCCGCTTGTCATGATACACGGGAACACGTTAAACATTCACTGCTGTCTTCAAGTCGGCGGTAGATGGACGCGTTTTAGTGGCATGAATATTTAGGGTCTAACCTCAGTGCAAGTTGTGTTTCTATCAGGCGAGGACATACACACAGATATACAAGGAATTTATTTCAAACGTTTTGTGACTTTGTTATTCTAATTAACAGTTTCTGTGATTCTTATAGAAGGGTTTCTGACCCGAAGACCCGTCAGTGAGCGACGCCGGAACCCATCTAACCACGTATCCAATGAGTACCACGAAATATTACTAGTAAGACGGACAGACCGTAAAGCTGACTACTCCCCTCCCTCTAGTGCCCCGGTTAAGGATGCGTGCAGCCATGTCTCCATATCTATTCTCATGGTGGTGCGTCTTCAGTATACACCGAGGCATATTATCTTCACCGGAACGTTATGTATTAAACACCTGTAATGACAACTCGCTAATTTGTTGTCTTCCTTATTATTACAGGATGTTTTACCAACATTTAAATTAAAGCGCAAAATCAAGAAGAGCATAACAGTTTGCAACACCAGTGCCATCTTCACTAAGTCAGTGACAGTGCTGTGAATGTGTGGTGATTGTCAGTTCAATACAAGTGTTCAGAAGAACTGCAAGTGATGATATTAAAAAGTTGTATCCTGCACGTAAGAGAAATATTAAGGTTCTGTGTTCACTGCTCGTATTTCGAGCAACCATGACAAATCGTGAGGACAATTTCACTCTGCTCTCTCCATGCATGTTTGGGAAGGGAACGAATTACGACGGTATCAGCCCCACCCAAAAGGGTCCTGAATCTTTCAGCTGGTGTTACAACAACACAGATAAGTCGTATGGTAAAACTAAGAACATTATGTTGTGGTCACCTCCGTTAGCACTAAGAAGTGAATCTTCAGGTCATAGTTCAAACCTAGAAACCTGTGCGTGGAAATCTTCTGATTTTCACGAGAGGGAATCAGAAACTGATGATGTCGATACGAACTGCTGTTGTGAAAACGTCCAAGTGGGATCTGAAGGAATAAGTGTAGTTTGTTGGAACAGTGGGTTGTTGTTAGACGATGGAAATTCGAAAGGGCAGAGTGTAGAGGGTTCGAGTCCGTGGAGCGAGGGTTTGCCGACGACAGAAAGTGCATTTACCAACAACAGCAATGGCAGAAGTACCACAAGCAGGGAATCATCGCGGATGAAGAAGAAGAGGGTCGCCACTGGCACGTATAAACACATCCCACATCGCAACAAACCGCCCCAACTAGTAGCGCGGCGAAACGCTCGCGAAAGGCGCCGGGTTCAAGCCGTCAACTCGGCCTTCAGCCGTCTCCGTAAAGTCGTACCCATGGACGGTAACAGGTAGGTCTCAGCATAAACAGCACGGTAATGTAAATCATCGACAGCCAGTTGTGTAGATGGTGCAGCCGTAAGACGATTCTATGCCTTAAGCGTAGGCTCGATTTGACGGAAAGAGCTTGCGATCATTCGGCTTAAGTGCTGGCCCGCAGAATTCTCCCTATACGAGGCAAAACAACTTGGAAAGACGAGATTCAAGAAAATGAACTTCTGAATTCTGTGCAGACATCAATCATTGTATCTGTCTCAAAAACAGGCCAGTACTATTCATAACAACCTTGCGATTTGCACAGTAAAAGGTGAAGTGCACCCTTGTACAGGCACTGAAGCTCTGTACAGGTCCTACGGCCCATGGGGGTAGTAGAGGTACAGCTCTACTCTTTCTTGACAACGGCACTAGAAGGGGTGAGGTGTCAGCGTCACCCCCCCCCCTCGGCCGCTCTTTACCCCCGGGAAAGACCCGGTACCCATTGTACAGGAGGCTGGGTGGACCCCAGGGCCGGTCTGGACAGGTGCGGAAAATCTCGCCCCCACCGGGATTCGATCCCCCGACCTTCCAGCCCGTAGCTCAGTCGCTATACCGACTGAGCAACCCGCCCCACAATTTGCACAGTAGTTCACTGTAAACAGCCTCATTGCCTTTTACTAGCGACGCGCCATGTCGAACATTCCTGGACTCAGCTGCCCTACGTCATGTCATTTCTGCACTAATTCATCCCACAACAGTTTTAAAAATATGCTTATTTTACAATTTCAGGTGCTTTTTTTTTTGTGCAAAATTTCGAAGCGCAACTATAAGCTTTGTTATGTCTCCATTTATGTCTGTCTCTCCGTCCGGCCACATGTAACAACTTGGCTCCCACTGGATGGATTTTCACGAAATTTTGTATTTAGATATTTTTTCGGAAATCTGTCGAGAAAAATTAAGTTTCGCTAAAAGCTGACGAGCATAGCGGGCACTATGCTTTAAGACCATTGTACATTTGTCATAGCACGTCGCTCGAATCTTCTAAGAAATTTGCGAAGAAAATCAAAACACACATTTCGCGTTCAGTAACCCCCCCCCCCCTCCCCTCCCTCCGAAAATCGTGCCTTTTATGAGATAATGTGTAAAGAATATTGTAAAGCCAGACAGGCCAGAGATCATAATATTGCTCACGCGCTATGAATACTGGATAACTAAAGCTACAAACACACACTCAGAATACTTGATATTTATTCCTGTTCCACACCAAAAATGGTTATGCGAAGGCACCTCTATCTTACATCGTCCGTACACTGTCTCTCTTGTTTTTACTCCAGCCATAATCAAATACAGCAGCAGATCTGAGTGGCTGGCAACGGTCTTAGGCCCAGCCAGTTCGAATCTTCCCTGCGGCATTTATTTTCGCGAGTGATTTTTTTCATTCTCAATCTTTCATTTTATGGAATTCTTACACAGTCCATTAGCTCTCTCAGTTCCCATTCTCACTTGCCATTTCTTCAATATTTGACATTATCTTCCCACCCACGCCAACTTCTCCCAAGATATTTCTTCCTTTGAGATCTTTAAACGAAACTTTTTCACACATCTCACTCACTTCATGCCTGCTACGTATCTGTCCAATCTCACCGTCTCCTATTAAAAAGGGTAAAGTGAACCCTTTTACAGACACTGAGGCTGTGTACAGGCCGTACGGCCCATAGGAGGAGTAGAGGCACAGCTCTACTCTTTCTTGACCGGGGCACTAGAAGTTGGTGAGGGGTCAGCGTCACGCCTCGGCCGCTCTTTACCCCCGGGAAAGACCCGGTACCCATTGTACAGGAGGCTGGGTGGGCCCCAGGGCCGGTCTGGACACGTACGGAAAATCTCGCCCCCACCGGGATTCGATCCCCTGACCGTCCAGCCCGTAGCCAGTCGCTATACCGACTACGCTACCCGGCCCACCACCGTTTCCTATTAACCCCACTAAAAATATTAGCCTACATTACACTTTTGGACACAAAATTTCTCAGTAGCTAATTTACGAGAATTTTTAATTATGGGTGGTATTTAAGGTTGTAATAATCTGAAACAGCAGAATACTTATTTATAAAATGACAACTTAGCAATGAGTTAGAGGACTTGTGTAAGTTCTCTAACTCATGGAAATGTTTCGGTACATGTCTTGGAATATCTGCATAAAACAAAGAAATCCCTCAGTCGAGATAGGCGGGCCGCCTGCGTAAGAATCTAAACCTCTACGGCCTCGACGTTTCGCTATAAACCATACTGACTCTACACTTAGTCTCTGACACAGCGAAAATTGGTATTATTAATATTCTGAAGCAGACTATTGCAGTAGGCTTGCGCAGTTTGCGCTCCAGTCTACATCTCTCGCCAAAATGTGTAATTTGCTTGTTTCTAACGCCTGCTTTTCTCCACGTGAATTAGAAGGCAGCACACGCGTGTCTGCGAGCAATGCGGGACAGACTGCAAGACGTCATTAATACGGTAGGTTCTGGCCTCGTCATGATGCGTTAATATAGGTTACACAGACAGATGGTAACTAGGAATGCGCATAGAGTTTCTGATGCCACATTATTTAATTCCCAGCTACAGGTAATGGCCGTAGACATGAATTCTAAGAGGTTTTGATTTTACTGGAGTACTTTTAAAATTTCGTTTTTCAGGCACGGAAGGAGAAGTGTGTGTGTGTGTGTGTGTGTGCGTGTGTGTGTGTCGGTGTGTGTGGGTGTGTGTGTGTGGGTGTGTGTGTGGGTGTGTGTGTGTGTGGTGTGTTTGTGTGGTGTGTGTGTGGGTGTGGGTGTGTGGGTGTGTGGGGGGGGGGTGGTGTGTGTGTGTGTTGTGTGTGTGTGTGTGTGTGTGTGTGTGTGTGTGTGGGTGGTTTGTGGTG
>Ga0123352_10022401_pt1 | contig 10075 bp, 9 predicted proteins | sample TergutLab28metaG_FD_89700 | JGI IMG/M metagenome (GOLD analysis project Ga0123352, IMG submission 89700) | Labiotermes labralis P1 segment gut microbial communities from Petit-Saut dam, French Guiana - Lab288 P1 | ecosystem: Host-associated > Arthropoda: Insects > Digestive system > Gut ...
CGGTCATAACTCCGTAACCGTCCAAAATCGGACACATGTTTATATGAACTTTTTTGATCACAAAGACCTAGGAAATCACCTCCTGCAGTTATGCCCTAAAGTCGTGAAACACCCTGTGTATATTTTTTTTATATAGTTTATTGCTTGCTTCATTACAGCGGTAATACTACAAGCTTTACATTTCTTTGATTGTTGTATATAACTAGGTTTAACAATCGTACAATATTCATTACAACTATATTACAAGCTTTACATTCCATTTGATTCCTGTATATGGTCAGGTTTAACTTTTTTTTTTTTTAATTACAGGTCTCTCTGCAATTTTTCTGCAAGCTTAACATTCCTTTGGTTGATATATTTAGTAAGGTTTAACAATCATACATTTCTCTTTGCAACTATCCTATGGGCTTTACTTTCTTTTAGTAGTGTATATAGTAAGGATTAACTCTCTTACAGTTGTCTTTGTTACTATACTACGAGCTTTACATTCCTTTGATTGTTGTATATAGTAGGAGTTTAACTATCTATCGGTTATCTTTACAACTATGCTACAAGCTTTACATTCCTTTGATTGCCATATTTGGTGAGGTTTGACAATCTTACAGTTCTCTCTGCAACTATACAACTAGCTTTACATTCCTGGATTGTTGTATGTAGTTAGGTTAAACGATCTTACTGTTATCTCTGCATCTGATTTGTGCTACATTTATTTTGTCAAAAGGCAGGAAATCACAGAAAATATATATATACAGTATACCTCTTGATGATGGGCTACAAATATGCCCAAAACATGTAGAGATTGATTGATGAAATAAACTGAAGAAAAATAGTGCATCAAGTTGGTTTTTATTACACAGATATATCGTGATGCACGGTCAACAAAACATTAAAAAGAAACTGCTAGGTACATTGACTGACTGAATAGCAATTATTAGCTTCAACATGCATGTCCATCTGTCCTCTTGGCTGCATGCTGTAACATAACTCCCACAGGATGGATCTTTGTGAAGTTTCATGTTTGAGAATTTTACCACCAAAAAAAAAGTTTTGATTTTGTTTAAGACAGAAGTAACATATACTTTACATGAAGACATACGTACATATATTTATGTGTTTGGTCTTCATGATGGAAGCATATTGCAATCCGTATGAGGTACAAACTGATGCCTAAGAAAGATGTGATGGTATAAACATCTAAGCTTTTTTTGAGACAAGTATAGGAAGGAGGATATCTTACCCTTTATGAGATAAGAAAAAGAAGGATGTTATCTCCCCATTTATTAGAACAGTACAGGAAATATGTCTCATTTACATTAGAACATGAATACAGTATCTTGATGTTTGTAAGTACAAGAAATAAGGCAGAGCCTGAGAGGCTGGAGACACAGTTGAGGGTCCAAACATTGTCATTCCATGTGAAGACAAAAGACAGCAGTGATTGTGTTCGGCTTGCTTTGAAAATATTTGTGTGTGAATAAGCATGATGTAGCAGTAGTGGTAATGGACTGTTTTACTGAGTGCCATTAAGACAGGTTTTACTTATGACTGCAGATAGTGGGCACTGTTATACAACCATGTTAATCGTTCAGGTATATGGATCAGTAACAAGTTTTTTATATCCCCCCCCACTATGTGTAATCAAGTTTTTTAATCCCATGTGAGCCCACCAGATCCAGTTGTTTTTGCTGAAAAGTGATGGTGCCATTTGTAAACAGGAAAAAATAAATATAAATTCTGTCCAGACTTAGGTTCATGTTGGGCCACAGCAGAAAATTTAAAAAGCCAGTCTGATTTCAGGTTGGACCTCAGAGGTTAACATTGTGAGCCAGTGCACAGTGGGTAGCTTGTTCTTATTGAACCATGACAAGGGCAGTATTGTCTTCTTAGCTCAGACAGGAACATCTTTACCTTCTGCATATAGTAAGTCTTATGGAAAAAATGTTTTGAGAGAATATTTTTTCTTGTTAGCATTCTGTGGAAGATGTGAGCAATTTTGATGTGGAGTTCACATCAGAAAAACCGCAGTTGACACCACCCAAGGATCCCAGACACCTTACTGATGATGAGCAAACCCTCTTCAAGGATTTCACATACATGGCGGACTGGTGCTGACATCTGATGGGGTCCGACGCGGGGAAGTGACACTGTGCTGTGCCATGTGCAATATTTCTTTTGTAACCTGCTAACATTATTGTAAGCGACAGCTGAGGTGTGCAGTGTGTGGTCTGCAGGCGATCAAGTTATTTTAAATCAAAGACTTAGATTTCAGGATAGATTTCACAAGTAAACTGATATCAGAACAATATAAATTCTTTTTACAGAAAACAGTTTTTGTTCTCAAATGCTGTATAGTGTGCCTACGACAAATTTGTATACTGCTTATCCTGTTGATATTGTTTTCATGAAGCCTCCTGGGTCCTCCTGCCACGGTATTTTAAATAAGTAATTATTGCAGCAGAAGTTAGATATTTTAATACTGCTGTATTTTGGAACCATTATTGTTCATTTTGTACATGGAAAACAAGCAAAGCTGAAACTGTCTTCATTGAACTCTGGCTTTGCAGTTTTTTATACTTGAGGAGACATGTGCTATACTAATTTGTGGTATTGTAGTGCACTAGTAACCAAGTGTCAGCTCTAGAGTATTGTAGCAACAAATCAAATTCATCAGTGGCAGGTGACATCAGTTCATACTTAAATGGAATGTATCATTACAAAGAAAATATCTTTTAGATCAGAAATTCTTTAAATAATAATGTTTGATAAGCAGTATGGGTATCACAAATAATATGTATGAAATGCTAACTACATTTCTCATAAGTAAATTTCTCATCCTCAAGCCCACAGCTATTGTGTCTTGTAAGAAGCAAGGTCTGTCTAGTAAGGAGTGTACAGTCGTTGTAAGTGCTCAAATATGAAACTTGTGGCTTTCTTGAGCTACCAATTAAGAAGTGAGAATTGTAGCCAAGCAGTCTGCATTTACTGGGGAGCTGAATTAGCTAGTGCGTGAAACTGTGTTGTCTCTCTTCTATAAAAATTATGGAATGGAGAAAGATAGGAATGTGGAGCCAAGAATGTCTTACCCACCAGTAAATGGTCCCCTCATGACAGTTAACTGGAGATTTGTAAGTATCGTACATATGAAAGCTCATTTCATGTACAGGCAGTTAGTTGTATATATACATATATATATATATATTTGTAGTTGTATTTTGTAATGGTATTGTACATATCCTATAAATTAGAGTGAGAAGATGTAGTTCATGTAAGTGCTTTTTACATCACTGTTTGTATTACATACATACCGTGACTGTGCCAGTGATACTGTTATGGCAGCTGAGGCATATGTGGTGCTAATTTACACCAGTTTGCAGAATATAGTGTATATGTATGTAAGATGTCCGAGTGTAACAGAAGGAGGACCCAGAATGTTGGTTTATACAAATCTGGAGATTGCAGTGGTGGGGGGAAACTGCATTCATTGGTCAATCAATGGTGTTTTGTAGTTGATGACAGGGATATCAGTAACATAGTAAGTTTGGGGTTGTTTGAATATTGTAAGTGTTATTCTGCATCAGTTTCTTACCTTCTCATCAAAATTATACAACCTAAATAGGCTGTGAAGTCTCAGCTTGCATACTTCAAAATAATTACAATGTTCTGGCAGAGAATCAGATTGTTTATATTGTTTTGATGATGGTTAATCAGTGCAGTGGTGACAATATCAAACTGTAACATATGAGCTTTATTTGCAGCATATCTGTTACAAATGAGATGCCTTCCATTATTTGTGCTCTTTAGTACGGATGTGTGAATATAGATTTTTGAACTTGAATGAACTCAACTTCACAATAAATGTGATTCAGATTTTGTAATAATTTTAATGTATGAGATATGAAATCGGAAATAAACACTACACTGTATTTTTTAAAAGTTCAATAGTGTATAGGGTCCTCATTTTATATGACAAGTATTGCTTGTCAGATGCAGTGAGGACCTTGTATATGTTGGTTGCTTAAGTATAACTTTATATTCATGAACAGAATATCCATATAAGGATATAGCATACTGTTCCAACATATTTTATCTTCTTGAGAAAGTATCATTCCACATTTTCAGTTACTATGGCGTCATTGTAATGCAATAGTTATTTTGTAGGTGGAATACAGGATGTGCTACATGTTGGTGTTCAGTTTGTTTTTTGAAATAAAAGGTGGCTCAAATTTAACCCTTTGGTGCCATAATTAAATGCTCATTGTGATGTGCAGCATACCAAATTTAAATGAGAGCTCCATAAGGAGGCTGTAAATGGCCATCATTTATACCTGCCATTTGGAGCATCACACTGTATGATGGGTATACCTGACATTCACAGCAAAGGGTTAAATCAGTTGGTATGCAGTACTTGCTGGAGTAGGACAGAACATCCTACATTTCTGCTAATGTGCTGTAATGATACACATCAGAATCAATTGAAGGTATTATCTTTTGGATGATTATAACAAGTTAAGAAATGTAAGACACAGTGTACTAACTCTGGCTGACTCACTTTTGTACAAGAATAATGAATTGGGCATGAAATGTGTTTCATTTTTCTCTACAAATTTGTTTGAAGTATCTTCTGTTCTGATATATATTGAGCAAGTTATGTTCAAAATGTACGCAGAAATGCATATAAACCCTCATATAAAGTATTTGTTATTGTTGTCTAATTTCAATTGTAATTTGTTAGTGAATTTAAGTAAGCCTCTCCTGTTTCAAATTTCATGAAATTATGTTCAGCTAATAGGTGTACTTTTGAAACTCCTTACTGTGGACTGCCATAGAAAGTCATATTATTTAAGAAATAATGAAGACAGGCACACACAATGCCTTGGGGTCATGTGTGTGATTTGGCAGTTGATTTACTAATTAATTTGTGGTGAAGCTTGAAAATTGACTCAAACACAACCACTTGGTTAAAATTCATGAACAGTATGAATTTTAAACTGTTTGTGTATCCCTACTCTTGAGGATACAGTGTATTCTGGTATAATGAGGCTTATGGCCTGCCATTACTTGTAACTGCTGGCTGAAGACCAACATTGCAGTATTGAATACTGACATTGTTCCTGTTGACCCTTTCAGTTTGGAATACTTCAGTGCTGGTATTAAATTTTTTCTCCTATGATAATTGTACTTACTTGTGGCATTATTGTCATTTTGTACTGGTCAGTGGTGCATAAGGCTGACCTTATCACCATCCTGTGCCATTGTCATGAAATCTGGGAACCTTAACTTCCTGGAACCCTCTGGGCCACTCCAGGCCTGTAACAGGACCGCTTTACCTTTACCTTTACCGGTCAATGAACGAAACAACACCAGTCTTTTCAACCTTCTGTCAGTGTTTCCTACTTCCCAGCTCTTTCCAGATATCTTCTAGTGTTTGGCTGAAACATCTGTGTTGGCCCTTGCAGCCTACTTTCTTTGATCCTTGTAAATAACCAACTTGACACACAGTGTTTCATTTATGTTTATTTCTATTCTGTACATGTTTTGGGCAGCCATGTGCTCATCATCAGGAGAATTATTGTATCAATGTGACACCTGGTATACGTCACTCTGTGTAGATGACCATCTGGTATACAGGTAACCTGCATAACAGACGGTCATCTACACAGAGTGACATATACCAGGTGTCGCATTGATACAGTAATTCTCCTGATGATGAGCACATGGCTGCCTGAAACATGTACAGAATAGACATAAATATAAATAAAAAACTGTGCATCAAGTTGGTTATTTACAAGGATCATACCAGGATGCATGGTCAACAAAACATAAAATTCTACTTTCTTTGTCTCCAACCCCTCTCCCTTACTCTGCCTAAGGGGATTATTTTCTAGTACAGTTTTGCCCACCTGGTATGACTAGCAGTAATTACTTTAATACAAATCTGCAAGTTTAAGAATATGTATATATATATGCACAGTAGAAATCCTTTAATCCAGCACCCACCAGACTGGGCAGATGCCAGATTATGAGAGAACATATACTGACACAAGTTATTGGAGACATTTTTTTACTGCTTCACAGAATATGTACTTATCAGTTTTTTTTTCATATCATACAAGACTTATAGGCCTGGCCATGGATTTTCCAATGGTACACACTGCTGTAAACCATGTATATGGCACCTATTCCATTTGCACTAATTAGACTCTTTCATTGCTTATTGCTTGAAAAGATCCTTCACACTGTCACTTGATACCAAGAGATTGTAACTGTTACTTCTGTTTTTTTTTATGTAATAGACAGTTGATGATCCAGTGTGGTATGAAGCCATAACCACACTTTAGCTTTTGCCACTTTCAAATCTCGTAATTGTTTCAAGGTCATGAGGGATCATTAAAGCCCCATGTTTCTTCTTGCCATCAGTACCTTGTTAACTAATCTTTGTATCTTTTGGAGCCATTATATTAGCTTAGTGGCCTCACAAAATCTTTATATGCACTGAAAGTTACAGATTGTGGAACTTCCAGTCTTGTGACTACTTTCCTCAAGTGCAGAACTATCAGGAGTGATGGATTAAAGGAATTCTACGTATATCACTACCTGTCCATATCTGAAACCCAGACTTTGGAACTAACAGAACCCACAGCATCATTATGGTCATGTCCAAATACAAGCTAAAACTTGAAACTTGAACTGCCCAATGCCCTTGGCTTGATGGAAGTTCTTTCTTGACACCACAACCAAATTACCCTGAGCAAAAACCAAAATAACTGGTGTGGTATTGTTGGTAATAATTAAGGAAACACCAACTCACCTTGCAACAACAAACAGGGACCCTGTTCTGGCCCAGTGCAGCCCAAGGATATAGTTTAAATGTACAAGGTAGACTTGCAGCAAGGTTATTGGCAGCACCATGATGCAGACCCCAAGTAGATACCACAGGCAAGCCACAAGAGATACCAGTGTCAGGAAAGATGAAACGGGGGACAGCATATGTCACAGTAATTATAGCAACCCATAGCACAACCTTCATCCCATAAAATGAAACATCAGGAGCACCAATAGTCATTAAATAGTTAACCTCTTACAAGTTCCAGCTAGGCACAACTGTGGGCATTGCCTGTACTGCAGCCATTGCCTGTACTGCAGCCAGCAACCTTGGTGGTTATGTAAAGCCACAGCCATGCTGTAATAGTTTGTTCTTTGAATGGTGCTTTTGTAACAGAGACAATGATCTGCTTGTATGAAAATGAAAATTATGGGAGATAACTTGGAGTGATGTGGAGAAAGATAAATTGGCTGTCATCCACTGGAAGGATTCCTAGGCTGGGGCACCTACCTAAAAGCAGCAATGGTTGTGAATGTATGGAGACTGTGAGGAGATGGAACAAAAGTGACAAACAGTATGTGATGGCTGTATCTCTGGCATTGTCTGTAAGTACAACTGCATTGCATGGCTGCAATAAAAAAATATTATTAAATGCAAGATGACAAGAGGCTAGGTGGTTCTGAGCACTGAACAGTTGACATCTTGAAGTCTGCTCAGAAGTGCAAAGACTGTTCAAGCAGAAATCAAGTGTGAAAATATAACAAACAGCAGGTTCAAATTTCTGGAAACTGACCATTATAGTGTAGGTATGTGAAGAGTAAAAGAATGTTCAGTTGCAGGCAGAACAGTGCTTGCACATAATCAGATTGAAACTGTGCAATGCTAATTACTACCCTTTTTGCTTCAAACAACATGACTGTGTAGGGTGCAGATTTCTTGTAAAAATAAAAATTTAAAAAGTCTGCTTTTCTGTTAACTGCATATTTCTCTCATTCATAAAATGGCCATTCATTACAATTTATTTTTCTTTCCTTGGGTCTGAAAGGCATATAAGCATGAAAGTGTGCAGCTAACTGCACACCCACATATTAGTCTACCACTTGAGGGGGCTCATTTTTGTGAGGCAGTGTCTGTTGGTACGAACGCAATCAATACTGGCTTCACAGTATATATGTGCTGCTTAGCGAAATCAGCATCTTCTTGACTTTAAAGTTGTCTTTCACCCCCAGATTTGACAAATTGGAATGTGCTGGATCCTGTGTTTCTCATTGCATCTTCATCCCATTTACACCCTGCAGTGGGCTGCAAGGACAGGGTCACAAACAAGTAGCTACATCAAGTGGTTCACTTTATAAGTGTGGATTAGGAAAGGACCTATGAGATGTACTAAGCTAAATGAAAAACAGACCCTTCATTCCTTCTCCAGGTTCTGCAAGTTGTGCCATGACCACACCAGTGTTATTTTTATACACATCTATGTGCTTGGCATGTTCCATTATTTGGAGCTTTAGGACATTCTGTAATAATTCACAAGGTTTTGTTTTGGCTGCTGTAGTGGTAAATACATAAGGCACTGTGCTGGCTATTTACAAGCCTTACCATCATGTAATGCCAAAGCAGCAAGTACATATAAAGTATATAAATTCAAATCCCAACAGAGCATCATGCCACCCTTCCCTTAGCACCCATGAAAGTGTGAGCATAAATTACCAGTTATACAAGACTGTGATACACCACTACCCTTGATATGGCATGACAAATTGTGGACAACAAGCAATGGTACTATATTTTCTTTTATGTGCTTTGCACTGTGCATTGTAATATAATAGTATAATATAAACCAACATAATGCACCTTTGTTAAGCTAATATTTTAATTTTTATGATGTCTTCTGCATGTTTCAAACCCAAGGGTACGTCTTCAGGAAGACGGTTGTACATACAGATATGGTATAATTTGTTTCCATGCCAATGGTATATATGTAAACATATACCATACCTGTACATACAACTGTCTTCCTGCACTGCATGCAAGGTTTTGAAATAGGAAACCATCCATCCTTGAGAGCCAACATCAAATTCTGCCTGCAACTGGGAACATCAATGATGACAACACTGCAGATGCCTCAAGTGACTGGTGAGCAAATAATCTCATATTCCAAGATGAATGTATAGCATTAAGTGCACAAAACTGTATGAATTGTTTGAAGGTGGTCCATGTAATGGATGGCTTGAAACAATGCAGGATGAGGATAGTGTCTGATGTGAAAAAGGTTGCATATTCTGATCATCATGAGACTGTGACAAAAGTAGGGAAAGTTTAAATTTTTGGTGGTAATTGCCGTATAATTCTCCGACAGGATCTGAAGATTCATTTTGCTTAGTAACACATATTAACAGCTTCATGACCACAAAGTGTATGATGATCAGTGATACCATCATGAAAGTAACACATAAGAATCAGAACCTCTTCTGAACAACTGTCACAGATGAGCGTTTTTGTGTGCGACGCCAACATTAAAAGACAATCTTCCATATGAGTTAATGTCACTGCAGGCCCATTTAAGCCCTGGAAGTATTACTTGAAAGCGAGTATGGTGATGGTGGAAGTAAATGTAACTGGCAGGGCAACATAAACCACAGGCTCATTTCGAGGGTGCTGCTGTCAGAAGTACAGGGTAGTGCACAGTCCTTATTTATTCTGACCATACAACTGCTCACTGCCTGTAAGCCCACTTGTCACATGAAACTTAGCTGGCCTGCCCATTATTGGTGATATGAAACATAAGTGCTGCATCTACATCCACAAAATACAACTGTGGTTCACAAACCCTACAACACACATTTGAAGCAAGACTGAACTTCGTTCAGTGGCACCTTCATGGGATGCATCCCGGAGAGAAATAGACCCCACACTCATAGTGTCTGGTAATAACCCGACTGTTTCATCCCATTTGCTATGTCCAAGTAAGTCTGCAGAAAATCCCATGGTAATCCACAAAGTGCCACTGCACGATGTTATAGTTGGTGTGTGTGTGTGTGTACTATGACTGCAACTGGGATTACTGGGCCCCCTTGTTTTTCTGAGGCCATAATTTAACACCAGTATGTCTTTTTGAACACCTGTCTGATAACAAGTAGACCTAACCCTTTTTTAGCAAGACAGTGCCATAGACCACACTGCAAACAAATCAAGGTGTTGTTTAGGGAGTTTTTTGGTGACAGAATAACAAGTAGACCTAACCCTTTTTTA